>MDTG01080278.1_pt1 | contig 16228 bp, 16 predicted proteins | sample 811421 | NCBI WGS metagenome assembly MDTG01 (sample SAMN05326645, study PRJNA326480) | marine metagenome | isolation source: seawater | place: Pacific Ocean: South East | collected 2011 | reverse complement strand
TTTTCCAAATAGCGTGATAATCTCTTGTGTCTTGAACTGTTAAATCAATTTTATTAATTCTTAACAGTTCTAGTCTATTATGCAAAATAGACGTATACAATTCCTCATTTGTTGTATCGCTTTTTTTAACAGAAAATAAATTATTTACTGAAAGACTATCAACAATAAAAACTTCAAAATTTTTTTTTTTTAAAGTTAGTGCTAAATTGTGACCAATAAATCCACAACCCCCTACAAGTAAAACTTTTTTTTTCATTTCAAAATTTTGTTTAATACATTACAAATATAGTCAACCTGCTCTTTTTTTAGTGAAGGATAAACGGGTAAAGATATATTTGTATCTCCATATATGCATGAATTTTTAATATCTTTTTTGTTATAATTATATTTTTTTTTATAATAGGTCATGCGTGGTAGAGGATTCGTATAGTGTACACTTACTCCTATACCCTTTGATTTCAAGTGTTCTAATACAAAATCTCTATTTTTACAAAATATCTGAAAAACAAAGTAAGAATTATCTTTAGAATATTTGGTAAATGAAATATTTTTATTCGATTGAAGATTTTTGATATATCTTTTTGCAATTTGATGTCGATGAGATAAATTTTTCGGATATTTTAACATTTGTCTATACCCTAAAGCAGCCTGAAAATCTGTCATCCTATAATTATAACCTAAATCAATAACATCATAATCACCTTGCTTTTTTCTGTCTTTGATGTCTTTATCTATACCAAATGCTTTTAATTTTTTAATTTTCTCGTAAAGCTTTTTGTTGTTTGTAATTACTGCTCCACCCTCACCAGTTGTAATTTGTTTAGTTGGATAAAAGGAAAAAACTCCAGTTGCTCCAAAATTTCCTACATGTTTATTTAAATGTTTGCTTCCTAATGCGTGAGCACAATCCTCAATTAAAACAAGGTTGTTGTCCTTACAAAATTTAGATATTTTTTTCAACTCACACGGAATTCCCGACATATGAACCAATATTACACCTTTTGTTTTTTTTGTGATTTTATTTTTTATATTTGAAAGACTTAAATTACCTGTATTTTTCTCAACATCTGCAAAAACAGGTTTTGCTCCTGTGTATGCAACAGCATGAGCAGTTGCGGTATGGGTAATGCTAGGAACTATCACCTCATCATCTTTTTTAAAATCTGATGCTATACAAGATAAATGTAATCCAGCGGTACAGTTTGAAACTGTGATACAATATTTCGATTTTGTAAATTTTTTCAATTCCTGCTCAAATAAATTTGTATATTTTCCATGCGTAAGCCATCCACTTTTAATAATTTTTGATACAAGTGAAAGATCAGACTTAAAAATATTTGGATAAGAAAACTTAATATTTTTCATTTTAATGATATTTAATTTTTATTCTTTTTTTTATTTTTATAGATTTATCAGCTGCAAAACATAAAGACATTAAATTAATTTGCTCTTGTAAAGTTATAAGAGACTTTTTATTTTTATTTTTTAGATTATCAATAAAATTATGAATTAATTTTTTTCTTTTACTTTTGTCTGGGTAAGATTTATTTATTTTTTGTGAAATAGTTTTATTTTTATATTTTTTGAACAAGAATGATCCATTAAAAAAATTTGTAATAGTTGAGCCTTTTTGATAAATCTTAACTTCGTGGAAATGATTATAAGTAGATGGGGTATTAGCGGTAATTTTTACAAGAATATTCATTGGAAATTCGAAAATATATATAGCAAAACTATTCTTTTTAAATTTTGTTCCTTTAGTGGCGTTATTATTTGCAAAAGCGGTAACATACGTCGGTTTAGAGTTTAATAACCACATAGTTAAATCGATCATATGAATTCCAGCACCTAAAGTTATAGAATAATCTTTAATATTTGATCTCCATCCGTAAAGTTTTTTTTCTCTTCCCCAAATGTAGTCAGCTTCTATATAATAGATTTTTTTTCTTTTAACTCTTTTTTTAAAATCTTTAAAAAGCGAATTAACTCTCAAAACTAAGTTTGAAAAAATTTTAATATTTTTTTTTTTAACTAATTTGGTAATTTTTTTTAACTGTTCTATTTTTAAACACATGGGTTTTTCGACTATTATGTTTTTTCCATACTTAATGGCTTTGATAATCTGGCTATAATGATAATGGTCATAGCTGGCTATTGAAACAAGATTTATTTTTTTATCTTTAAATATTATATTCTCATCTTTTGTAATAATTTTTTTTGGATATTTCTTTTTTAAATATAAATATTTTTTGTTATCTTTTTCACAAACAATATTAACACTAGAACCTTTATATTTATCAATAGCCTCCAAATGTTTTTCTCCAATTCCCATACCAATAACAGCTGCTTTAATTTTCATAATATTTTATATAGTTTCTAAAAATTTTTTTTTATATTTTGTCTTTAAAAAATTCAAATCTTTAATATTGTCAACACTTAATTGAATCTTATTTTTTAATTTTAAGGATTTAAAATTTTTAATTTTAAATTTTTTGTTATTTTTATAAAAGTATTTTGTTACATGCTCTAACTCGTATTTATTCATAAATTTTATAGATTTTTTAAGAATACTAGACTTTATTATTTCTACTGATTGTCCTTTTGGATATGTTCTAGGAAAAATATTTGTGATCAAATCATAATTTCTTTTTTTTTGATAAATAGATATTGCTTTATCTATTATTCTAGAATCAATTAATGGACTATCTCCACTTATTCTTAGAAAATGTTTTGCTTTATTTGAAGCTTTATTCATTCTTTCAGCTACATTATTTAAACTTCCTCTATAATAATTAAAATTATTTTTGATTAAATACTCAACTAGCTTATCATCTGTTTTATTAGATGAAGTAGCAACAATTATTTTTTTTACTTTTTTAGCTTTTTTAATTCTTTGAATAACATGCCATATCATTGGTTTACCAAAAATTAATTTCAATATCTTATTTTTTAACCTTTTTGAATTACTTCTAGCTTGAATAATAACGAGCAATTTAACCTCGAGATACTCTCTTATCTGTTTTAAATCTTCCTCTACAATCTATAATATGATTTGAATACTTATATATACTTTTATAATTAAATACGTCATGATCTGTCATTATTATTACGATATCATATCTTGATAAATTTCTAGAAGTTGGTTTTACATTTTTTAAATTAAATTTAAAATCCCTTGTATTAACACCTTTTTTTACATATGGGTCTGAATAATCAATCGTACCAATATTTTTAGATTTTAGTAGTTTAATAAGCTTTAGAGAAGATGCTTCTCTTAAATCGTCCACATTTTTTTTATAACTCAATCCCATTATTAAAATTTTGGCTTTATTTTTTTTTACATTTAAATCTATCAACTTTTTTAAAATTTTTGTTTTAATAAATTTTACTACTTTATAATTAGTTTCTGCAGATAATTTTATAAAGTTAGCTGATATACCTATTTTTTTTGCTTTCCAAAACAAATAGTTTGGATCTATTGGAATACAATGCCCTCCAACACCTGGGCCAGGATCAAATCTTACAAAACCATAAGGTTTTGTATTTGCAATTTTAATTATTTCATAAATATCCATATTCATTTTATCAGCTACAAACTTCATTTCATTTATAAAACCTATATTTACAGCTCTATAGATATTCTCTAATAATTTTGAAAATTCTGCTGTCTTTATTGTATTTGCTTTAACTAATTTTTTAAAAAATATTGAATAAAATTTATTTATTAATTGTTCACAATTTTTTGAAAATCCACTAATTACTTTCGGTATTTTGTACATTTTATTTTCATTTTCACCAGGATTAATTCTTTCGGACGAAAAACCAATAAATAAATTTTTTCCAATTTTGTATCTAGCGGGAATTTTTTTGATTATTTCTTCTTCTGTAGTTCCTGGATAACTTGTACTCTCTAAAATAATTATTTGACCATATCTTAGATATTTTTTTATTGATGAAACAGTTTTTCGTATATAACTAAGATCAGGTTTATCTTTGTATAAAGGAGTTGGAACACAAATTATAATAACATCACATGATGAAATTTTTTTATAATTATTGAAGAACTTACCTTTTTTATTTAGAGAAATTATATCAGTAGGCTTTATTCTATTAATATAAGATTTGTTTGAAACTATAGTCTTAATTTTATTTTTATCAGTATCAAATCCTAATATCGAAAAACCTTTTTTTGCAAATAAAATGGCTAATGGTAAGCCAACATATCCTAGTCCAATAACACCTATATTTATTTTTTTAGAAGTTATTTTGCTTAATAATATTTTTTTATAATCTTGATACATTTTCTTTAAAAAATTTAAATTTTATTATCTCAATTCCCTTATCTTTACATCCAATAAAAATTTTTTTTTTCTTAAAAAGAATTATTCCAGGTTTAATATTATAGCTGCTTTTTTTAATTTTTTGAATTTTTATAATTTTATTTTTCAATTTAATATAGGCATTTGGATAAGGTTGCTGCAAAGCCCTAACAAAACAATCCACTTCAACAAAGTTCATTTTTTTAATATTAATTTTAGAGTCTTCAATTGATCTTTGCTTATAAGTTTTTGCAAGTTTTTCATTTTGTTTTTTTAATTTTTTATTTTTTAAAATTTTTTCAAAAGCTTCAAATGATAATTTAGGAAAATTATTGTTGGCTATAAAATGTAAATCATTAATATTCATTTTATTTTTTACTTTAAAAGTTTTTTCACTTATGATTGGTCCTCCATCAATAATATTATTGATTTTTATAACAGATATTCCAAATCTTTTTTCATTATTAATTAATTGCCAATTTAATGGAGATCCACCTCTATAAAAAGGTAGTTTGCCTGCGTGACAATTAATAAGACCATATCTAAATTTTTTGACAATTTTACTAGGAAATATAAGAGGAAAACCACAAATAATTCCTATATCAAAATTATCAAGTCGATTAATTATTTTATTACTTTTTAAAGACGTTAAAACATCAAAATCTATTTTTTTTTTAGTTAAGATTTTTATAACTTCTTTGTTTAAAAATTTTTTTGATAAAATTACTTTATAATTACTAAATTTTTTTTTTAAAAAAAAATTTAAAACTTTTAATCCTCTTATATTGTTAAAAAAAAAACAAATTCTTATTTTTTTTATATTATTAATTTTCATTTTAGAAAATTATTTATCACTTTTTACTCTATTGTAATATTTACTGTAATTTAAAATTTCAAAATTTAAATAATCAGAGATTTCTTTTCCTTTTGTCATTTTTAAGTTTATTTATTTATCTTTATTTTATATATTATTGTAAAAATTATAATTCAATTTTGTAAAAAACTAATAGAGCATTATTATGAAGCAAACAACGATATTTTGAATTTTTTTTACGCTTACAAACTTTATCTTGAATTTTTAGAAAAATAGGAATTAAAAATTTTTAAACATTGATTTTGACACATAGATCTAAATTTCTAAATAATTTTTCCAAATTCTATTAAAAATAAATAAATTCAAAAAAAATATAAGAATTAGTTAAAAATTACATTCAAATAAGTTAAAGATAACAAAGTAATTTATAAATTTGATGATTAAGGAAATTTTAAGTCCCCTAAGAATAGATCACTGGGTTAAAAACCTAGTTTTAATCATTGGTTTTATTTTTGCATTTTTTTATAACAAAACTTTGATAATCAATTATTATAATTTAATATTTTCTTTCTTAATTCTATGTTTATCTGCATCATCTAACTATTTAATAAATGAATATTTAGATAGAAATACCGATAAATATCATCCAATTAAAAAAATAAGAACTTTTGTAAAACTAAAAGATAAAAATGATACAAGAAGTATTATTCTAAAATATTTTATATTAGTATTTATTTCAATAACATGTTCCTATTTTATAAATAAAACTTTTTTTATTCTAAATATAATATTTATTTTTTTTGGAGTGCTTTATAATTTAAAGCCACTAAGACTAAAAGATGTTTTTTTAATTGATGTAATTTTAGAATCTGCAAATAACCCTTTACGATTTTTAATGGGTTGGTCAGTATTGTTACCAGAATTTTATCCACCATCTAGTATTATTCTATTCTTTTGGTTTTCTGGATGTTTTTTAATGACCATGAAGAGATATTCAGAATATAGATATTTATTAAAATATATAAAACCAGAAAAGTATAGATTATCATTCAAATTTTATACTAGTCAAAATTTATTTGATCTTTCAATTTTTTATTGTTTATTATCTCTGTTATTTTTCACAATTTTTGTAATAAAATATAAAATTGAACTAATATTAATTATACCGATTGGAATATTACTGTATTTAAGAGTATTCAAAATTTCAACAATTAAAAACTCGTTAATAATGCGTGTCGAAAAAATATATAAAGATAAAATTTTTTTATATATTGTATTATTAGGAGCGATCTGCACATTTATCTTATTAGGATTAGAATTAGATTATTTAGAAATATTCTTAAAAAAGGATTTAATAAAATTTTAAATGATTAAATATTAAATATATGAAAACAGTTATACTTGCAGGAGGATTAGGATCAAGACTGTCTGAAGAAACCTATAAAATTCCAAAACCAATGGTAAAGATTGATGGGAAACCTATTCTTTTTCACATTCTAAAATTATATGATTTCTATTCAATAAAAAATTTTATAATATGTACTGGCTATAAAAACCTAATTATAAATAAATACTTTATTAAAACATTTAAAATACAAATTATTTCAAAAAAAAAAAATTATTTAAAAATATTTATTAAAAAATATGGCTGGACAATTGAACTCATTTATAGTGGTATAAATTGTGGAACAGGAGGAAGGTTGCTTAGAGCAAAAAAATATCTGGTTAATACAGAAGATTTTTGTTTAACATATGGCGATGGACTTTCAAATATAAATTTAAAAAAAGTTATAAATTTCCACAAAAAAAAAAAATAAAATTGCTACCCTAACTGCTGTAACTCCTCCAGCCAGATATGGAACTGTTAAAATAAACAAAAATGGATTAGCAAAATTTCGTGAAAAAATAGATAATAAAAATGTTACGATAAATGGTGGTTTTTTTGTCCTAAATAAAAAAATTTTTAAAATTTTAAAAAAAAGAAATGACTCTCTTGAAAAAAATGTTCTCGAAAAAATTTCTTCTAAAAATAATTTGACAGCTTATAAACATTTTGGTTTTTGGCAAGCAATGGATACACTAAGAGATAAAGTTCAACTAAATAAATACATAAAAAAAAATAAACATTCTTGGTATAGAGAAAAATAATGAAATTTTCATGGAAACGAAAAAAAATTTTAATAACGGGCCATACGGGTTTTGTGGGGTCATGGTTAACATTTTTATTAAATAAGAAAAAAATCGAAAATTATGGAATAAGTTTAAAACAAAATAAAAGTAAATTGTTTACATTATTATCGACTAAAAATAATGACTTTTATTTTGATATTAATGATTTTAATAAGCTGGATAAAATAATTAGAAAAACTAAACCAAATATTATAATTCATCTAGCTGCAAAATCATTAGTGCTTGATTCTTACAAAAATCCAATAGATACATATAAAACTAATATTATAGGGACACTTAATATTTTAAGAGTTGTAAAAAAATATAGTTTTATAAAATCTCTAATTTTGTTTACAACAGACAAAGTGTATAAAAATGATGACCTTGGGATTAATTTCCATGAAAACAGTTCTTTAAATGGAGATGATCCCTACAGTGGTAGTAAAGCTGCATCAGAAATTGTAATTAATAGTTTTGTAAAAAGCTATCTACAAAAAAAAAGTATTGTTGTTTTAAGAGCAGGAAATATTATTGGGGGTGGTGATTATACGAAATCTAGATTAATTCCTGATATTATTCAAAGCTATATTAATAATACTTTTTTAAAAATAAGAAATCCTAATTCAATTAGGCCTTGGCAGCATATTCTAGATATAATCAATATTATTTTAAAAACAGTCGAAAAGACCTATTACTGCAAAAAATATTTTGAAAAATTCAATATTGGACCAAAAAAATCAAATATAAAAGTTAAAAAAATTATTCAAGAATTTCATAAAAATTTTAAATTGAAAAAATTAGTTACAAAAAAAAATAATTATGAAAAAAAAAATCTAAGACTTGATTCAAAAAAAATTTTTAAAAAATTAAGACTTAAAAATAAATTTTCAAATAAAAAAACAATTGAAAGAACGATCAAATGGTATGCTGATTTTCATATTCTAAAGAAAAATCCTAAATATCTTTGTGAAGAAGATATAAACTATTATAATAAACTTTAATTAAATGGAAAATTTTTGTTTGTTAATTGTTTTAAATAGGGAAAAATTTTTAAATAGTATTTATAACTATTATCACGATGCAAATTTTAAAATTTTAATAGCACACAACATAAAAAAAGAAATTTCAAAACCGCTTAACAAAAATATTCAAACAATATATATCGATGAAGAGCTTGCGGTGATTAGAACAAGAAAAGCATTAGAATATATAAATGAAAAGTATATTATGCTTTTTAGTGACGACGATTTTGTGATTTCTCAAATAATAAAAAAATCTCTAACTTTTTTAAAAAATAATTCAAATTTTTCTAATGCTCATGGTATTCAATTGTCATTTGATGTAAGTAAAAAAAAATTATTCAGCAATCCTGATAGGATAGATTTACCAATGGTAAATTTTAATGACACAAAAAATATAAAAATAAGGTTATTCGAATCTTTTATAACTAAATATGATGATAAAATATATTCATTAATGAATAAAAAACTATTTCAAGAAATCTATATATCCTTTAAACATTTAGAAAAAAAATACCCTAGAGCTAATGAATGCTTTATAAATTCTTGTATTTGTTTGGTAGGACAGACAAAGGTATTTAATGAAATTGGCTGGTTTAAGAGAAATCATGATTTAAATGCATGGAAAACTGAAGATATAAACTCTTTTGAATCATACATGACTAAAAAAGAATTTTTATATTTGTTCAAAAAATCTCTTACGGAATTTTGTAAGAAAAACAATATTAAAAAAAACAATGTTTATTTTATAATATTTTTATTATTTTTGTTAAAAATTAAAATTACTCTATTAGGTAGGTTTAAATTTTTAAGAACAATATTGAAATATTTCGTCAAGAAGAAAAGATTTAAAATGAGAAAAATTAATAATTTAATATATGCAGAAAATATTAGAAATTTCGAAAAAATTGAGAAAATTTTAAACCAAGAATGAAAATTTATAAATATAATAAAAAGGAGGATAATAGAGGATATTTTTCAAAACTATTATCTGTAAAAAATAAAAAATTAATAGGTAAAAATATTTTAGAGGTAAATTTATCATATAATAAAAAAAAAGGTACTATTCGTGGTTTGCATTATCAAATTGGCAATTTTAAAGAAACAAAAATTATTTATGTTTTAAATGGAAAAATTTTTGATGTTGAAGTAAATCTTAAAAATCATAAGGTTACCTCTAAAATTCTTTCTCATAAAAATAATAATTTTATAGTAATAAAAGAAAATTGTGCTCATGGCTTTCAAACATTAGTAGATAATACAATTTTACTTTACTTACATTCGAAACCTTATGATAAAAAAACTGAAAAAACTTTAAACGTATTTAGCAAAGAATTTAAAATAAATTGGCCAATTAAAAAATATATAATCTCTAATAAAGACAAAACTACAAAATGAATTGTCGGTTTTGCAAATCAAAAAAGTCTAAAAATATTTTAAACTATGAAAATTTACCTATCTCTAATGAATTAATAAAAAAATCTGATATTAAAAAAACTAAGTTTTACACTTTAAAAATTTTTGTGTGTAAAAACTGTTGGTTAGTACAAACCAAAGATACAGTGAATGAAAAAAAAATTTTCAACAGAAATTATGTTTATTACAGTTCTTATTCAAAATTTTGGCTTAAACATTGTAAAAAATTAAGCAATGAAATTTCTAAAAAGATTAAATTTAATAATGATGAATATCTCTGTGAGATAGCTTCAAATGATGGTTATTTTCTTGATTATTTTAAAAGAAAGAAAATAAATTGTTTTGGAGTAGAGCCAAGTCTGAGTGTTGCAAAAATATCTAAAAAAAAAAAAATTAAAACATATGTAAATTTTTTTACTCACAAATTTTCAAAACAACTTAAAAAAAAATATAATGTTAAACTAATTGTTGCTTTAAACGTTATTGCTCACGTACCAAATCTAAATGATGTTTTAAAAGGAATTTACAATTTGTTAAATGAAAATGGAATAGTAATTTTCGAATTTCCATATTTAAAGAACTTAATTGAAAAAGTACAATTTGATACAATTTATCATGAACATTTTTCATATTTTAGTTTTTTTTCATTTAATAAAATTCTTAATGCTAATGGACTTAAGGTTTTTAATGTAAAGCAAGTTTCTTCACATGGAGGGAGCTTACGAATTTATGCAACTAAAAAAAGCTCTACAACAAAAGTAGGTGAATTAGTTAATAATCTTTTAAAAAATGAAACAAAAAATAAAATAAATTCTTTAGAATTTTATGATGATTTTAAAGCTGAAATACAATCGATTAAAATTCAACTTAGAAAAATTTTATTAAAGATAAATAAAGAAACTGAAAATGTTTATGGTTATGGTGCAGCATCTAAGTGTACAGTGTTATTAAATTTATTTAAAATTAATTCGCAATTTTTAAAAGGTGTATTTGATAAAAATAAATTTAAGATTAATAAATTAATTCCTGGAGTAAATGTTCCTATAATTGAATATAAAAAAATAAGCAAAATTAAGCCAAAATACATTGTAATATTTCCATGGAATTTAAATAACGAGATAATAAAACAGTTAAAATTTACTAGAAAATGGGGTTGTAAATTAATTATATTTAAACACAAAAAATATATTATTATTTGAACTATTTATATTTAGTCCATAATTTAGCGATAAAATATTTATTAATTCAATGTTTTTTGAATGTTAGTTAATTTTTGTATTTTTTGACATAGCCATTCATGGCTTCAGTTATCATTGATTTGCTACTTTTATGTTTATCAATTTTGAATTTTTTATTTTTTTTTAAAAATGCTTGCAAAGCAGTCATTGGATTATCATTTTTGGTCCAAGGTCTATTTGGAAAAGTGTTATTTGGGAGGTAACCAATATATGTATCAGGTAAAATAATATAAGAACCTTTTGATACTAATTTAGAGTAAATTTCAAGTTCTCTGCTCACATGATCATGGGTATGATTTGAGTCCAAAATTACTAGTATTTTTTTAAACTTTTTTGCATAAGTAAAAATTTTTTTTGTAATTTTTTCGTCAACAGAACTTCCTTCAAACATTTTTATATATTTTCGCATAGAGCTTCTGTTTATCTCTTTTAAATTATGAGTTCTAATATCAATATCTATACCAATAACTTTAAAATGCTTAATACCCATCATCTTAAGTAAACTTGCTGAGTAAATAATAGATCCACCATGAGCAATCCCAGTTTCAATTACAAGATCTGGTTTTACCTCCCAAAAAATTTCCTGCATAACAATCATGTCATTTGGATATTTTATTATAGGTCTTCCCATCCATGTGAAATTATAAACATATTTATACTTTATACTTTTTTTAATCCATTTCATTGTCAGTTCTTTAAAATATTTATCTGAATTCATTTTCTTGATATCTAAAGATCTTTCTTTAAAAAATTTTTTAATTGGATTCATAATGTTTATGCTTTCTATAAAATCTAATTAGATAACTTTTTAGTGAAATGCAATGATTATCTTTTCTAGTTAAATTTATTTTCTTTTTTTTAAATTTTTCGTAATAATTTAAACATATGTTAGAAAATTCTAAAACACTCATTTTTTGACCAAATAATTTATAAATTAAAAAATTTCTTTTTTTATTATTTTTAATCCATTTTAGAACTATTTTTCCAATTAGATAATTTGAACTAAAGTATCTAATTTGTTTTCCTGTGGTATTGAGTTTAATAAAATTTTTTTTTAATACAGATAGTGGAAAATAATAGGTTATTAATTTTTTTCTATTAAATTTTTTTTTTTTTGGAAAGCCAAATGTATTTCCTGCTCTCAATATTAAAGATTTAATTTTAGTTTTTTTTTTAAAATTTTTAATAATATTCTCAGAATTTAAATGACACAATCTATAACTTAAATCTAAATCTTTATTTATTTCTGCTTGATGTTTATTGTTGTCACTTTTTTTTATTCTTAAAGTTGAAATATAAATAACAAATTTTAAACCATTTTTTTTATAATGAGTTAACAATTTTAAAAGCGATTTTGTTGATCTTAGTTTGCAATCTTTGTAACCCTTTTTTTCAACCTCTTCATTAGTTACACCTGCTGCAAATATTAAAATATCACAAGCAGGAATTTTTTTTAAAATATACTCATTTGTTTCATGGTTATAAATTGAACTTCCAAAAACTTTAATTTTATACTTTTGTTTTTTTAAAATTGAATAAATTCCGTTTCCAATTATTCCATTTCCTCCAAAAAGATGAATATTCATTAAAAATTTAAATTCTTATTTTTTTTTTATATAAACTTTTTAGAAGTTTAGATTTATTAATTAATTCTAATTTTTTTTTATCAAAACTCTTGTTTAAATAAATTGAGTTTATTACATTTAAATATTTTTTTTGAAACTTTGTAGCACCTTGTAAATCTTCTGATTTCACAATATAAAATAAAAATAAAGCTACTCTTGTCAAATTTTCTGAGTAATCATCATAATTTCCATTAAAATGACAATTTAGAAGTCCAATTGAAATATTTTTTAATTTAGATTTATTTTTAACTTTAGCAGTTATTATTTGAAGCAAATTACTTAAAATGACCAAATCAAGATCATAATTTTCCTTTTTTTTTATATTTTTTTTTAATTTTCTCTTAGATAATAGTAATAGATGTGGATTAAATTCAAAATTTTTTTTTCCTAGGAAACTATCAAATGAACCAAAAAATTTGTTAGCATATAAACGTTTCTTTTTAAGAAAAGTTAATAATTCGTATTTAGAATACCATTTAATATAATTAACAACCATGTCATCTCTGACTCTCATTCTGGCAAAATTGTTAAAGATAAATGAATTTTTTTTAAATTCATTATAGTTTTTAAATTTCAGAAATTTCCTAGAAAAATTAATTATTAATTCCCTTAAAGAATATTTATTATAAACATATATTAATGCTGTTGAATTTGAATTTCTCCAGCTTTTTTTAATGTTTGAGATAAATTTGCTGATATTTTGAATATGATGAAATATTCCATAAATCCAAAATATATCTATTTTTTGGTCTAATCTTACATCTAAGATATCTCCTTTTATAATTTTTATATTCTTAATATTGTTTCTTTTTATATAATCTTGAAATTTATCTACATTATATTGCGAGTCGTCTATAGATATAACTTGTTTTGCGCCAAGATCACGAAAAGCAACACTCCAATTTCCATTTCCAAATGCATAATCAACAACTATTGAATTTTTTATCTTGTTTTTAAAAATAGATTTTAGATAATTTTTACATTTTTTTATCCAGTTAGAATTGAGTCTTTCTAATATAAACATAGACTTGGCATATTCATTAGTAATGAAAAATTTTTTTTTTTTCATTTTATTTTTTAATTTTATTAATATAATTATTAAAAAAAATATTTGTTACGTCACCAAATGGAAAACCAGCATTTCTAAAACTATCTTCAGAAATATCTGAATGTCTTACTTGAACTACCCATCTAATTTTTTGGGATTTATTTTTTGTGCTTCTGTGTAACAGAAATTGAGAAAATACTATTATATCACCTGGATTTGCAGAAATAATTACTGATTTCAGATTGGGTTTTTTTTTGAGATTAATATCTTTTGGTGACATTTTTTTATTTTTAATTAATTTTTCTCTTCCAATATATTTATAGTCATAAAGTCCATTTTTATGACTTCCCTCAATAACTTCGATAGATCCATAATGTTTATTCACTTTAGTAAGAGGAATCCAGTATGTTATTGAATTTAAAGATCCCAATAAATAAGTGATATCCTGGTGCCATTGAAATAAATGCTTTCGATCATGGGGAGTATCCATTCTAATATTATATGAGCGCATTACAGCGGGTAGTTTTAAATTCAATTGCAAACTAATTTTTTTTAAAAATTTTGAACTTGCTAGTTCTGTTAATGAATATAAGTACCTTATTGTATTATAATATTGATTTCTAGATGATGATCCCTTTTTTAAAATTTTGTAAAACCTCTTATCAGATAAGCTTTTAATTTCTTTATTAAAAACTTTTGAAAATAAAAATAATTCTTTCTTTATTTCAATTAATTTTTTTTTTAGTTGTTTTGATGATTTAATTATTAAATATCCTTTTTTTAAAAACTCTCTTTTTTGATTTTGCGTAATCATTTGAAATCTTAATTATCACATTAAACTTTTTCAATTAGATAGTCTTGTAAAAAAAGTGCATCAATTTTAGTATTTAAAAAACTATTTATTGCATGATCGGGTGTTTCTACGATTGGCTCATTTCTTTTATTGAATGATGTGTTTATTAAAACAGGAACTTTAGTTTTTTTCTCAAACATTTTAAGAAGATTATAAAGTCTTTTATTGGAACTTGATGTTATTGTTTGAATTCTTGAGGTATTATCTAAGTGAACAACTGCGGGTATAAGTTTTTTTTTTTCTTTTTTTACCTTACATGCATAAAGCATATATGGACTATTTGCACTAAAGTTAAAAAAATTATTTACCTTTTCCTCTATTATTACAGGAGCAAAGGGTCTAAATTCTTCTCTTAATTTAATTTTTTTATTTAACACATACCTATTATTTTCTTTTAAGGGACTCATTAAAATAGATCTGTTCCCTAAGGCTCGAGGTCCAGTTTCAGATCGCCCCTGAAAGAAGCCCACAGCTTTGTTTTGTAAAAGTATTTTTAAAGTTTTTTTTAAGTTTTTATCTTTATGAATTTTAATATTTTTATTATGTTTTAATAAATTTAAACTATTCTCTATTTCTTTGTTGGAATAACTTAGACCCAAATATGGAGAGGCAGTTATTCTTTTTTTGGCTTTCTTATAAAAATTAAAATATCCATAATAAACACCACCCAAAGGTATCCCAGTATCAGAAGCACCTGGATTAATATAAACATTATTAAATATTTTAGAGTCTTTTATAATATTATTTGCCACACAATTAAGTGCAACGCCACCAGAGATACATATATTATTTGTATTGATCTTTTTTTTTGCAAATTTTACGAGATGAAGCATTGCAATTTCTGTTTCTTTTTGAACCTCATATGCAGCCCTTGCTTTTTGCTCAAATGAATTTAATTTTTTTTTGAATTTTTTATTAAATTGGTGCTTATTTTTTAAACAAATTGTCTCGTAGCTTGTTTCAATTCCATTATATTGTCCATAAAATTTGAATAAATTTTTTTTTACACCCATACCGTGAGGTGCTAAGCCCATTGTTTTTCCTTCCTCTAAAATATTAAAACCAATCTCCTCTGTCATGGTTGCATAAAGTAATCCAATTCCAATTTTTCTAGTTTTTGCAATTAGTTTAATTTTATTGCCAGTTGCATAAAATAGACTTTGAGTTTCATTATCACTACCTCTTCCATCAACGATTAAAATCGCACTCTCTTTGAAGTTTGATGAATAATAAACTGAACATGCATGAAGAAAGTGGTGATTAACAACTTTAATTTTATTTTTTGGGAAATTGTCTAAAAAAGTGTCTGTCCTACACGGAAATTTTGAGTAATCTTTGAAAAATATATCTTTGGACACTAAAAAGTCACATACAATTAAATCTATATCACTATAAGATTTAACACCTAGATGCTTCATGCATGCATTAATGGATTTCTCAGGAAAGTTTCGAGAATCTTTGATCCTATCTAACCTTTCTTCTGACAATGCGGCTATTTTTATTTTTTGATTTTTAGAATTTAAAAGAGCCGCCCCTGTATTATGCCAAGGATCTTTGTGAATACCTAATATTAACATGTTAAATCAAGATAAAATATTTAACTATCATTGGATAAGATTATCTTCAATATCTAAAAAAAATTTTTTTCAGTGCATAAATCAAGCCAATTGAGCTATTAGTACTGGTCAGCTGCACGCATTACTGCGCTTCCACATCCAGCCTATCAA
>MDTG01409875.1_pt1 | contig 16230 bp, 20 predicted proteins | sample 811421 | NCBI WGS metagenome assembly MDTG01 (sample SAMN05326645, study PRJNA326480) | marine metagenome | isolation source: seawater | place: Pacific Ocean: South East | collected 2011 | reverse complement strand
GTTAAGTTAAAAGACTCGTCTTATAAAGATAAGATTATGAAGGAATGTAGGGAGTATTTCTATGATAAAACATTCATGGAAAAACTGAATGATAAAAAGAATCTACTTGGATTTGAAAATGGCATTTATGACTTAGAACGTTCTGAATTTCGGGAAGGTGTTCCTGATGATTATGTTAGTATTTCTACTGGATTGACATTACCAGTTATTAATTCTTCTTTACCTATCAAGATGCACGATATTCTAGAGGAAGTTCAAGAGATTCCTAACTATGATGAATTACAATCTGGATTAGATGATTTCTTAGAAAAAGTATTTCCACTTGATGAAGTTCGTGAATATACACTGCGATTCCTATCAAGTTGTTTATCAGGAGAGATTCGTGAGGAAAAGTTTTATTTCTGGACAGGTTCTGGGGGTAATGGAAAATCAAAATTAGTTGAACTCATTGATTTTGCATTTGGAGATTATAGTCGGTCGATGGATGTCGCTTATTTAACAACTAAACGCGGTTCATCATCGGCAGCATCTCCTGAACTAGAAAGTATTAAAAACGCTCGGTTTGTTTCTATGTCTGAACCTGAGAAATCAGACCAAATCTATGTTGGCAAGTTGAAGCAGATGACAGGAGGAGACAAAATGACAACTCGTGGTTTGTTTAAAGAAACAACACAATTCAAACCTCAGTTTAAAATTGTTCTTATGTGTAATGATTTACCTACATTACAGGGTAATGATGGGGGTATTTGGAGACGTATTGAAGTTGTTAAATATATGGCTAAATTTACGGATGCTCCACGTCCTTCCCCTGCTGATCCGTATCAATACTTAGCAGATGAACAATTATCTAGCAAATTAGATTCTTGGAAATTATTATTCATCATTAAACTTCTTAATAAGTATATTATTTACAATAAGGAGGGTACTTGTCCTCCAAATGCTGTTAAAGATGAAACATCCTTATATAGAACAGCAAATGATTTAATTGCTAATTGGATGGTAGATGATATCACTGAATGTGATGAATTTACATCTTTTGATGACTTATATGATGCGTGGGATCGTTGGTGTGATGATGAAGGATATAATGCGAAACAAAGACCTGAGAAGAAGGAATTGAAGACATACTTGATTTCTCAACAAGAGAAAACACACTATGGTTGCTTATTTGGAAAAAAGAAAAGCGATGGATGTCCCAATGGAACCAAGGCACGTCCATTATTCAATTTCAAACAGGTGGATGAATAAATATCTATTTAAAAAATCACTATGATAACTAAGTATATTTTTTTATGTGGTTATCCCATTTTAAATATTTAAAAGATGATAAACAATTACAAAAACTTGATAAAAGTTATCATCTTCATATGGCTACATATATGATGCATATAATATCTCCTGAAATAACGTTTAAGTTATCTAGTCGTAGATCCACCGAGGAACCATTATATGGAGGAATATATGATCAATCAGCATTACCTATTCAAAATGGAACACATATTACACGTAATGAATTAATGCATTATTTACAATTTGAATGGTTAGAAACAATCAAAGAGGAATATGAAGAACAATCAAAAAATCTTCAAGATATTTATAATAAATGTAATGATTTATTAATCAATGAAAAAGACATACTGGATACAAGAGGAAAGATAATTGAGATGTATTTCAATGATAGTGATCAAGATGAAACAATCCGTATATTTAATGATACAAATTTACATACAAATTTACAATTAATATATATTCCGAAACATTATGAAATTTCAAATGTGTATCAACGTTCAGAGATACTTTCTGTGATAAAAACATTTTCCAATCATATACATAAATGGTTGTATTATATCAATATTTTACTTTTTCAAAGATTGCCAGTTGAAAAAAGAAGAGAATATTCGGGGAAACAGGGGGACATCAACTTATAAATAAACTATTTAAAATATATACTAGCAATAGCATTATAAGTGAAATGAATTCGTGTGGAAAGCAATCTGGACGCACACGTGTGAATAAAGTAGCAGATAGTAAGACTTGTAATAAACGTGTTACAAAGAAGAAACAATCAAAACTTACATCCTTTGATAAGTTATGTTTATTACAAAAAGAATTATTTACAGAAGGTTATACATTGGGTGAATATAAACAACATACTCAAGAAAAGATTAATGTGGAGTCATTTCATTATAAAAATGTAACGCAAAAGGATATTGATAGATTATATGAAATGTATTCTTATAAAGTTAAGAAAGAAAATGATCGTTATAGTCTTATAGAAGATAAATGTAAATCAAATAAACGTAGAAAGCAATTATTTCGAGAAAAAAAGAAATCATTAGTAGATGAGAAAAAGAGTGAATTAATTAATAAGGTTGTTAAGCTACTTATTAGGGCGAATGTAACTCCATCTAAGAGTATAGATAGCCTTTCTTTTGACAGCGAACATTGGAATCAAACAAAGCGTTTATTATTTCCAGGAAGTAGTTATTTGTTAGATACGGATAAAGAGTGGTCAAAGGTATATGATTTATTAGAAAGTCGTGTTTCTTGTTATTTATTTGGATTCACAGATTATAAATCATTTAATAAGTTTATCTTTGAATCTTGAAAAATGTTGTCCAGCGCGAATAAATCCATATCTATATATTTTACTCAGTTCAATTGGGGAGGCATTGAAATTATATCCATCTTTGGATGAAATCTGGATTTCAATATTACGATAGGTAGGTTGTATTTGTCTATTTTCAGAATTATGAATTGAATCTTTTGAATATAAGAAGATATGAAATATATACTCAATTATATTATCATAAACTATTTTTTCATTTACTTTATGGACATCTATATCATTAGTACAATAACACGCAATATATTTCCTACATTTACTGTTTTTTACATTTGGATAATTTTTATTAAGACCTCCATCTGTATACAAACATCCTTTATAAAGAATAGGTTTAAAAATAATGGGGACACAAGATGTCATCATACATATTTTCCATAGAGGGATATTTGGTTGATTTTTATAATTAAATGTTTCTTCTTTATTTTTGGATAAGTTAAAAACTTGAATATTTAATTCAATAGCTTTTACCTTATATAATTCGTCAAGTGTTAAGTTTTTAGAGTATCCTTTATAAACTAAAAACTTTTGAATGTAAAATTTCATAAATTTGTTTTCAAATAGTCCATAGTCTTGTATAATGTTATTTAATGAAAATAAGGATGAATCAGTTCCTTTTGAAAAATTAGAATTTAATAATATTTCTTTATATTCATCTATGGAATACCCAATTAATAAAGGAAAAATAAATATTGTTCCACCTGATAAAGAATATATAGTTTTTATTTCACGAAGATCTTCATGGATAATATTTTCAAGCATTAAATATTCTAAAATACCTAAAAATGAAATACATTTTAAAGCACCTCCCCCTAATATTAGGGTGTCAATTTCCATTTTTTTTATGTATTTTTCTAATATAATAAATGAGTTCTTTAAACATGGATGAATTATATCAAACAATTAATTCAAAAAAGTTAAAAAGGTATGAAACATATGATAGTATTCTTAAAAAAGTTCACACACGTATCAAATATAATGCGAGATTGGAACAAACCTTTTGTTTTTTCCAAATCCCTGAGTTTATATTTGGAGTCCCTCTATATAATGTTCAGGAATTAAAACATTACATTGTTACATCTTTAAAAAAGAATAAGTTTGAACTATTATTAATTGAACCCAATTGGTTATTTATTTCTTGGGAAAGTAGTAATAGTAAAAAACAGGTATCAAAACCAAAACAAATAAAAAAACAAAGCGATTATAAAACGATAGGAGACTATAAACCTTCCGGACAATTTGTTTCCAATGATATTGAGCTTCAAAATATCAAAGAAAAATCATTTAATTTATTAGATATTTAGTAAGAGCGTTTTCCCATTTTGTAAATAAAATCAATTAATAAAAGATATAGTAATCCAAAAATAGCAAATAAGATAATATCGTTAAAAGAATCTTCTACACTTACAAATCCTTCCACAACATTTGATGGTTGAGATTTTGAATGTCTATTTTTTTGATAGTCTACAAAAGCCTGATAATCGGCATTTGTGATATAAACTCTATCTTCATAAGATTCTTCTTCTTGAACACTTTCTTGTAGCACAGGAGTTTCTTTTACTGGTTCAGGAAACGTATATTTTTCTACTTGAGGTTGTTCAACAACAGGTTCTGCTACTTCTTCCTTAACTTCTTTAACAGGTTCCGTTGTTCCCTGATATCTATTCATAAATTGTACAGGATCAGGTAAAGGATTTGTAACATTATCTTTTACATCTTTTAAGGCTGAATAACTATTATAAATATCATCTGTATCATTCGCAGAGATATTTTGTGTAATTGAGTTAAAATGACTATCTAAGGGTTTAAAATTTCCAAGATTACTTTTTGAATGGATATTGGTGATAAAAGGGGGTTGATGACTTTCATTTCCTTGGGTGGATTTCTTTGATTTTATATCTCCAAAAGCTTCGGATAAAGAACATACCATATTATAAATAAACTATATTTTTTTTTATAATTATCTACCTTATATTTATAATTACAATGATTTCTAAAATGCAACAAAATAAACTAGATTCTTCATTGAAAGATTTAGCAAAAAATAAGTTTTTCCTGGGATTAATCACAATATCAGTTGTTATTGGCTCTAAATTTATAATAACAGAAATTCCTCCCGAATATATGGATGTTATCAATAATGTTTATTTAAGACGATTCTTTATGTTTGGCGTATTCTTTATGGCAACCAGAGATATATTAGCATCATTTATCTTAACAGTCATATTCGCATTATGTTTTTCAGTATTTTTTAATAATGAGAAAGAAGAAAATGTTGTAAGTTCAGAATTAGTTAATCAAGAATTACTTGCAACCGACGAACAACAAAATAAAAAAGAAATATTAAACTATGATGTCAATGACCAAGTATCTAAAAAAACATTATAAATTTAATGTAAATCCACCCCCTGATTCGTGGTCTTCACTGATAATTGAAATATTATCTAAATCAGGCATATCATTTGGTTGTAAATTCATTTGATTCATAAGAGAATCGATGTTTTCAGGGCCGTTCATGTCTGGTCTTTTACGAACTTGAGGTTCAGGTCTTGGTTGAGGTCTCCCCGGAGATTGTCTAGGATCATTGGGTCTTGGAAACGGTTGTCTTTGTTGTCTCATATCCATTGTTTCTGGTTGTTTTCCAATAGAACCAACAGCAGCCTTCGCAAATTGTTTCATCAAATCTGGATTTTGTTTCATAATATCACCCATTCCAGGTATAGAAGACTTAAACATTGTATTTGTTAAATGAAACATGAAAGCACTTCCACCCAACATCATTAATAATTTTATTTCGGGAGCTATTTCAGATTTACCACTATATTTTTCAGATAATTCTTCAAATACTTCGTCATAATCAATAATGTTTTCATTGACTGATTCTGACCATCCATCTAATTTAATATCAAAAGGATCAAACTTATTATTTAAAAATTCTAATCCAGTAACAGCTGCCATCATCACTTTCCTTTGAAATTTAACAGAATTAGCTACTTCCCTTTGTTTTTTCAACTTAATATATTCATTACGCATATCTTCCAATTGCGAATTCATATTGTAATTGATTGTTGTCCGAATACCCTGATCCTCTAATTTTTTAAACTTGTAGATTAAGTCTATTTTTTCGTTTTTAATCTCTTGTGAATTCATTGAATGAAGTGGTTTAAATTCACCCCCGTTTGAAGAACCTTTTATCTGATTAATCATTGGATCATCTGTTGGAACACTTACATTCTTGATATTTTCTTTCGATGGAATATCTTCGTTTACCTTATTATCACTACTATTGTCTTTGAAAAAATCAAAATCTTCCTTAGATGTTTTAACAGATTCCTCTCCACCACTTGAATATCCTCCCGTTGAATTTTTAGGAGACGTATCAATTGATTTAGTTGTTTTTTGATTAGCGAGTAGTTCAACACCTAAGATACCACCGGTATCCTCTGTATCTGATAATATATTATCTGATAATATATTATCTGTATTTAAATCTAGTTTTAAATCTCCCATTATATACTTATGATAAAATTATAATTATATCATATATACGCACATCTTTTAAATAATTATTTAGACACCTAAATAATCCCCAATATTTTGTGGCATTTCTTTCACCTCTGTATCATAAAATGATTCAATTTCTTTCATATAAGAAACATCCCTATCTGTAATTAAATTAATAGCTACACCTTTCCTTCCATATCTTCCACTACGTCCAATTCTATGAATATATGTTTCTTTTGATTTCGGTAAATCATAATTAATCACTAATGACAATTGTTGAATATCAATTCCTCGTGATAATAAATCAGTTGATAGTAAAATTCTTGTTCGTCCTTCTTTAAAACTTTCCATAACTTCTTTTCTTTCACGACCACCAATCTCACCGTGAATACAACCCACTGGAAACTGATCATGAGTTAATCTATCATAGGTGTCCATCAATCTGGCTTTAGAATTAATATAAATAATACATTGAGAAATATTAATAGTGTCATATAAATCTTTTAAAACATCATATTTCCAATCATTAATCTTAACATTTACATAAAATTGTGTGATTCCTTCAAGTGTTAATTGTTCTTTATTAACTAAAATCTTTTCAGGATTATTCATAAATTGATCACACAAAGATAAAATTTCATCAGGCATTGTTGCACTAAACAAACAAATTTGTGTTTCCTTTGATAAATACTGAATAATATTATAAATTGTTTCTGTAAATCCATAAGATAATATTTCATCTGCTTCATCTAAAATTAATGTTTTAATTCCATCTGTGAATAACTGTTTTCTATAAATCATATCTAATATGCGACCTGGTGAACCAATAATTATCTGGGGACAAGAACGTAAGGAAGAAATACATTCCGAAACATTTGTTCCACCCATTACTTTTTCCATTGTGATATCCATATATTTCCCAATTTCTTTTAAAACTTCATATGATTGATGAACTAATTCGTGTGTTGGTGAAATAATTAAAATCTGTGTTTTCTTTACTTCTGGGTCAACCATTTCAAGAGCACTAATCGCAAATGAACCTGTTTTTCCTGTTCCAGATTGAGCTTGAGCAATTGTATCAACACCCTTTACGATACGAGGGATTGAATCATATTGAATCTTAGATGGATTTTCAAATCCATAAGAATAAATACCTCTCAATAAATTGTCTTTTAATTGTAAATCATCGAATAACAAAACTTTTTCTTCCTCACCACTCATATTAATATTATTCTTTCGCGGTATTCCTTTATATAAAGATTAATATAAATAACTATTTATCATCTTTTTCTTCATCCATAGTTTTTATTATTGTTGATTCAATCATTTCTTGAACTTTTTGAATATTTCCACCCGATGTTTGATTTAACAACGTTCTATCTTTGAATAACATAAACGTAGGGACAGATGTTATTTTACAAGTAGTACATAATTCTTCATTATCTTCATTGTCAATATCTATCTTAGCTATTTGAATGATAGAAGGATTATAAGTTTCAAATAATTCTTCAATCAAAGGATATATTTTTTGACAGGGATTACACCAAGACGCTGTAAAAAAAAATACAATAAAGTTTTCTTCATCTAACATACGAAAACAATCATCTCCAATCAATTCTTTCATTTTATTTTGATAATCATCAATATTTTATTATTGTTGTTTTTCCTCATCCGAACATTCAGAAAAAGAATCTTCATAAAGATCCATTTCAAACATAAGCTGTTCTTCATAATCAATATCCCTTTGTATCATCTCATATTCTGTTGATTGAATCTGTGACTCCTTACTTATTTGATATTTACTAGTAGGGAGTATGATGTTTTCAAAATCCTCTTTATTAACAATACGATCCATATATCTTTTTCCAACAACTGTATCTATTTTATTTGAACATATGTAAGAACATACGTGTGATGTTTCTGTATTTGTATTATTTAACACACTTAACCACGGTTTTTTATAAATGTTTTTGTCACAAATACAACACAAGATCATAACTAAAGATAATTAATATAAGTATTATACTTTTATACTTTTATACTTTTATACTTTTATATACTGAAATATGTTTCAAATTTTTATTTAAAAATTGAAACATTATAATAAACAATTAAATAACATATCATAAATATTTGAGAATGATTTCAAAACAAGATATTCAAACGTTTGTAGATGCTCTTCAAGATAAATACGAATGGGATTATTTATATCCTTATACACAAGATATTTATAATGAACTATCATCTCTATATACGATGATAAATGGATTTGATATAAGTGATGAAGATATGTATTGCTTACAAAATATTCTTGAAAGCATTATTTCTAAGAAAGACAAACTTATTGATACTTATAATGATAGAAGACAAAAACTTCATCAACTAAAATCACTTATATTACCTGAACAAAGGTCTCCTGAGTGGTATGAGATGAGACGAGATAAGTTGACTGCGAGTTCAATCGCATCAGCTTTAGGTAAATGTCATTTTACAACAAGAGATGAATTATTATTATCAAAGATTGAAGAAAAACCATATGAACCAAACCCTATTACAGAACATGGTGTTAAATATGAAGATGTAGCAATACAGTTTTATGAAGAAATGTATAATACAAAGGTTGTTGATTTTGGAATGATTCCTCATCCAGAGTTTAATGCTTTTGGGGCATCTCCTGATGGAATATGTGATGATACTGGAAATGATGAATATATGGCAAGAATGGTAGAAATAAAATGTCCTCCAAAACGGAAATTTACTAAAACAGTTCCTCCTCATTATTGGCAACAGGTTCAAGGACAATTAGAAGTTTGTGATTTAGATGAATGTGATTTCTTTCAAGTTAAAATCTCGGAATATGAATCTTTGGAGGATTATAAAAATGATGTTTTTATGGATGATGATAATATCGTTCCAGGGAGAACTATACTAAATTATCCAAAGGGTGTTACATTAACTTATAAAGTGGGTGAAAAACTATCATATGTTTATTGCGAGTTTAATAAAGATGTGGATGAATATTTATCGTGGATTAACACACAACCAACCGAAAACTTATTTGAAACTAAATGGTGGAAAATTGAAAGATATGAAACTACCTTAGTCACGAGAGATCGTGAGTGGTGGATTGATAATGTTGAACATATACTAACATTTTACAAAGACTTATTATATTATCGTGAAGGAGATAATAAGCAGGTTTTAAAAGATAGAATTACTGAAAAGAAAAAGAAAAAGAAAACAATGCAAATTGAATTAGATGATTTTATGCTACTTTCGGATGATGAATCATAAAATCTTTATAGTAATATAGTATATATTACTATAATTATGGAACGGGTTAAATCGTGTTGTTTTTGTGTTTGTTTATTTTTTTTAACATTATTACTTATAATTATCAAAAAAGGAACTCCTGACCCAACTGTCGAAGGTTATTCAGCGTGTCCTATATCTTATCTAGAAAATGACAATTATCAGGGTGCTCGTTGGTATGATGTCCCAACTGTATCTTCTCCAACGATGGTAACAACATTTACGGAAGAAATGCCTGAGAATAAAGAAAGACATTCTCGCCCTGAGAAATATCAACCGTTGAATCATTTGAATGAAAGTGATTCTTGCGATGCTGTTCAAACCTTATCACAACCACCGATGGAACAACCTATTATGGTTTATTTATCTTGTAAAGGTGATGGTTGTAAAGATTATCCGGAAGCAACTACCATTCAAGATTCCCCTGTTAATATAAATTACTATCAGCAATTTGATAATTTATTTCAAGGAATTGAACAACAAGAGATTATTGTAAATGATATAAATGTAGATAAACTATATTCTGACCCGACTGTCTTAGAAGAAGAACAAGAAAAAGAAACAAAAGATTTAGCTGAAAAATATTCTTCTTTATCTAGAAGTGAAATTAGTTCTGCTTTTGATGGTTTAGAAAAATATATAGATAACATTGAAGAAGAAATGTTCCAATACGGTGATCCAGACGAAGAGATTGTAGTATTCACTATTCCATATAATGATAGTGAAATTGAGGTTTCTTGTTGGTCATCATTCACAGACCTGATTAATGCTAACAATATTCCAGCTGAAAGTGGAGAACAATGTCATATGATAGGAGAGCATATTGTCAAATTACCAACAACGACAGAAGAATTACCCATTGAATATTTCTATGAACCGAATGAAGAAATTTGGCAATCTTCCGATGATATCTCAGGTATATCTGACTTAGTTGTTACAGAAACTCAACCTGGACCAGAATTCATTGTAACAGAAGAAGAAACGACCGAGGATCAATATAATTCACTAGTAATATTATGTGCCGAAAATGAAGGTGATACATCTTGTAATGGGGTACCCGAATGCTCATGGAATCCAGATGTTGTCAATACTGATGGTGGTCTCAGTGGTCAATGTCAAGTGAATCATAGTGTATTTTGTCCTACAGTTAGCGAACCATCTGCTTGTGACAGTAGTGTTACAGGTGGTCAAGGTTGTTTATGGGAACCTGAAGGGGGTTCTGGAGTATGTATTGATAATACAGGTTAAGTAACTCTATAAAATAAAGTATATACCATAAAAATAAAGTATATACTATAAAATAAAGTATATACTATAATTATATATACTATATTATATACTATGACAGATTCTTTATACTTGAAATGTTTCTATATATCTTTCTGTATTACAATCGCTTATTTACATTTTTCAACAGACCAAGAAATAATTGTAAAAAAATATAAGTAATAGTATTAAACTATGAATAATTTTCAAGTATGTTTTACGTGTTTCCTATTTATACTATTTGGAATATTCTTGGCAGATAAAATATCAAGTCAATGTTTTTTGGAACCGTGTATTGTTCGTTCATAAATAAATTACGTTTATTTTTGTAAAATAATTAATCCACCCTCATTAAATAATGGCTACTAATATCGATGATTTAATTAATAGCATTGAAGGTGATAATATTGATGACGATTCATTAGTAGATTCAATTATTAATGATATCAATTCATCCGAAAAAAAGAAACCTAAGAAATCTCAAGATCAACAAGAAAAAATGAGACAACAAAAAATAAGACAACAACAACAACAACAAAAAATGATGGAACAACAAATGAGACAACAACAGCAACAGCAACAACAACAGCAGCAGCAGCAGCAACAGCAACAGCAAATGATGCAACAGCAAATGAGACAACAGCAAATGATGAATGGAGGTATGCCACCAAACATGATGCCCCCACCAAATATGATGCCTCCACCAATTCCAAATGAAGCAAAAGCAGAAGAAGTTCCCGAAGAATCTTCTGCTCCAAGTAGTTTATCATCAATGATAAAAGAAAAATTCTATAAGATTAAAGACGTATTAATCGTATTAGTTATCGCAGTTTTATCAAATATGGAGGTTGTTCAAAAGTTATTTGTATTTGAAAAATCAGCATTCTTGTATGATATTCAAAAGAAACGCCCTAAATTCATTATTGCGATTATTAAAGCAACCATTGTTTCAACATTATTCTTACTCCTAAAAACAATCACCGATTAAAACTAACTATCTGAGTAATCATTTAACAAAATAAATCTTTATTTGATTCCAACTTTTTACAACACTTATTGATTGTCACCTCAGAAATTTTACAAATATCTGAAATTGTCTTTTTTGTAATAGTAAGTGATTTCAATTTACATATGTAATAAATACATCCCGCAGCAATTGATGGAGGTGTATTTTCTGAAATAATATTCATTGAAATGGCTGTTTCACATACACTATAAATTTCGTGCTTATCACTATCACTTATTTCCAACTTATTACAAAAACGATCTATGAAATCATTTGGTTGAATTGATTCTGGACTACTTAATCTATCTTTATTAATTTTATTCATATGAATAATTTCTTGTGCTTTTTTACATCCTTTTGTCATAACAGTTATGTTTATGTTAAAACAATCAGCTATTTCCTTTGAACTCCGTGGTACTTTACATTGCTTACAAGCAAAGTAAACACATGCTGCTATAATTCCAATACGATTTGCTCCTCTAGAAATCTTTGTTGAAGATATAATCTTATATAAAGATTTTGCTTCATTACTAATTATAGTTGGTAATCCATCTTTTTTACACGTATCTTGAATTGTTAAAAACACTTTATATAAACTTCGTTCTTTATAAGGCATCCCATTCCATTGTTGATATTTACGAATCTGATTCATCGTTTTTGTATTTTTCTGATAGGAAATAGATGACCCTATGGAAGATTCTGGTAAAAGTGTATTTACAGGCATACCACAACGTGTTGGATCAGAATTTTTACTATCATTAGAACCATAATACCTCCATTCAGGATTATCGCTAATATTATAAATAGTATTATGACAACATTTACATTCAATTAATCCATCATTTACTAAAAAGTTTTCTTTTAAATCACAACATTTTTTTTCAACAACTTCTACATCTTTTTCTTTTTCGTGTAATTCATCTAGAAAATCAAAATGCTGATTTAAATCCATTATCATAATAAGTTTTTTTATTAGTTTTAAATAATTTATCAAATTTATAAATTAAATGATAACAGAAATAATTTCAGGATTATGGATAGGAAATATAGATGATTCTTATGATATGGAGTTTTATAAAGATAATAAAATAACTATTATGATCAATTGTACAAATGATATTCCATGTTTAGATATTCCTGAAACAAAAAAAATAAAAATACCTTTATCTGTTTATTTAGATCCTTCCAAAGATATTCCATTACTAAAAAATAATATGAAGAGAATTCTTGAATATATTCATCAACATAAAGAAACAGATAATATATTTATTTATGGTCATACAAATTATTCAATCCCTTCCTTGATTATTGGAGCTTATATGATTACCTATGGAAAAATATCGATTCATTTAATTATGGATATTCTTCATTCAAAAAATAAAGATATTGTCTTGGATATGAATTTTAAAGATTATTTATAGCTGCATTTTTCCATTGTTTATGAATAGATTGATCGCCTGTAGGACCTTTATAAATTGGATGTTCCGGACGTGCTTCATTAATATATCCTAACCATAAAGAACCTTGACAACATAAAATATCATAATGTTTAGAACATAATTGATTCCTATGTTGTTTACGAGAACATTGACCCCCATATCCTCCATTCCAAATACGGGCTTCACATTTATCTTGTTTTTCTTTGAATTTGCTTCTATCAATATAATGGGGTATTTTTGGACACTTTACTAATTCAAATGGATGGGATACAAAATACTCATCCATCATTTTTTGAATAATCTCTTTTTTTTCAACATCTGAAAAATTCTTTAACATGGTCTGAAACATTGTTTCTGTCATTGTTTCCTGAAGTAATTCCTGGATAATCTCTTGTTTCATCTTCATCTGTATGAATGAGATATAATATGGATCTTCGGTGTTCATCTTCCGAGACAACTTTATTTATAATAGTTCCTAATGTTTCATTGACTATTTTATGTATTGATTCTTCATATAAAATACTTTCAATTTTTTCAAAAATGATAGGGAGTCTTTCAGGACTCACAGATATATGTGGAAACTTTTCTTCAAATAATAATAATAACTTTTTATCATTATCTTTTTTACAAGGTATTGGAATATCTTGAACAGGATCAATTCTTTTAATATGATAAGGATTAGCTAAATAATGGACTAAATTATTCCCATCAATATCTTTATCTATAAATGAATCTGTAATATGATGTGGCATACTATTAAATAGAAAATATCTTTGTATTATAGACACCCTCTATATTTTGTTTTATATTATTCAAACATATATCAATATATGGAGAACTTTTTGTAATAGTTGTGTCCTCTAAACATTTCATTTTAATGATGTTATTTTCTCGTATAAAACTTTTATAAGGTTTTTGTAGCAATGTCCTTATTTTCTTATCAATCTTTTCTAATAAGAGACAATCTTTATCTGAAATCCTAATATAATTAAATAATGTATCTGTTTCTACATCTACTATATTTATTCTTAAAGGAACTCCTATTGATTGTATCACTCCTAAATTATAAAGGATCTTTATATTATTCTTACCGTGTTTTAAAGATAGTTTTTCTGTATTGATTGTATTATTTGTTAAAATTAATATCATATATGTAATAGATGTAATAAACACTTATTAGAATAAAGTATAATAATATTAAAAACTAAACCCTCATTACTATAATAAGAGAATGAATGAATGTATTCATTATAAACTAGCACACTCAATCAAACATTTATTACAACACGAAAATTCGCCTCCCTTATTATTATATGGAGTGGCAAATTCGGGGAAAACATTTTTAATAAAACACGTTATTCATATGTTATGGGAAGAAGAACCCTTATATAAGATTGATGATGTAGTTTGTAATTATTTTAAGAATTCACATTGTTATTATTTTGAATGTGAGAAAATAAAAGATAAAAAGAAATTCCTTACATTCATAGAATCTATTACAAAAACATATAATTATTATATCCAAAGCAAATATCTATTTATCTTTGATAATCTTCATTTATTAGATAAACATTTCCAATCTCAAATAGCTTCTATTTTAGAAACCTATAAAATGAATTCTAATTATATTATTCTTACAAACAATTATTCAATGGTTCCTGTTTTTTCAAGGAGCTTGTGTCAGATGATTCGTGTGCCATTACCAAGTATTTCAGATAAAATAATCCTTATTGAAAAAATATGTGATAAATCATCTATTCCCTATAATCAAGAAACATTACATTCATACTGTCGAAAACATATAACTCATACAATCCCCCAAATTATGAATTATATCAAATATACTAGTTTATCATATACAAGTTTGTCGAATACTTCACAAGAATATATGGAAATCACTCCACGTATTATACACGATATTTGTGAAATGTTTACTAATCCATTTAACATAGATAGAATCAAAGAAATTTCTTTCACTATTAAAAAGTTTGATATACATTTTCATATACTCTCTGAAAAAATTATTTCATTTCTTATCTTACAAAAAAAATATAGTTCTGAACTATTTATTGATATTGTTGAGTTATGTAGTAAATATGATTTTTTATGTTTAAAATCTTATCGTGAAATAATCTATATTGAATCTTTCTTAATTCATTTGTATGATATAGTGAATATACCTAAACAAATATAACTCATATATTATCATATATATATATACTATCATACTATGATAAACTATTATCAAATATTAGATGTAACTATATGGAGTTCATTAATAGATATTAAAACAAATTATAAAAAATTATGCTTACAATATCATCCAGATAAGTGTTTTGATGATTCATCTAATGAATATTTTTTAAAAATACAAGAAGCGTATTATACACTGTCAAGTAAAACAAAACGTTTGGAATATAATTTAAAATATTATCTTCCAGCATTTCAGGAAATCCAACTAACAGAACAAGACCACGAATTATTAGAAGAATATTATGATAAATATTATGATAAAATTTCTTCATCACAAGAATATAAGTTATGTACATTGTTGTATAAATCAATACCAGATCCAATCAAAGATAAAATGAAACATATTACAGAAGAAATATTGCATCCATCTGAACCTACAATTCAAAAGAATAATAATGAATTATATAAATCTCCCAAATGGATTGATATAAGTAGTGTTAAAACATATAAAACAATTAATATTTTTGTATCTCTGAAAGATGCTTATTTAAATAAATTGTCTGTCATTCTTATTAAAACACTCTCAGGATGTATTTACTATTTATTTTTAAGATATTATAATCAAGATATAGTTGTTTTAAATGAAACTATTCACGTTTGTTTATCATTTAAAACAAAAAATTCATCAATGTTTTATAGAAAACAAGATAACTTATATTGTTTAGTTCCCTTAGATATTCAACCCTCTACATTTATATCTTTACCAGATAAATCAATTGTATCAGCTATCAATACAGTTCATAAACAAAAAGGATTTACTAAATTATATAGTTTAGAAAAGGGAGATTTGATTTTTGTTAAATATAATAATCATTCACTACAATAAT
>MDTG01026981.1_pt1 | contig 16231 bp, 12 predicted proteins | sample 811421 | NCBI WGS metagenome assembly MDTG01 (sample SAMN05326645, study PRJNA326480) | marine metagenome | isolation source: seawater | place: Pacific Ocean: South East | collected 2011 | reverse complement strand
CCATTGGCAAGCAGCGTGGAACCGCCGGTCGTCACCTGATTCAGATTGCCGTTCCCGTTGCCGCCACTGTCATTGCTGCCGGGTGTTCGGCAATAGGAGTTTTCAAAGTTCCAGTAGACGACGATGGTCTGGTCGTTGCTCGCACTGACGCCGCAGTGATCGGCTGTCAGGAAGTAGGGGGTCTCGTCCTCGAAGGTGTTGTTGATCATGACACCCGTACAAGCGCCCGAGCCACCGATGATCATCAGGCCGACTGAAGGGATCTCGTCACGCCAGTCGTCGCCCAGAGAGCAGATGACATCGACGTTGCAGCTCTCGGAGGTTCCTCGGGTCCCATCATCGGAACCAAACCCTCTGTAGCCGACGTTGATATGGGTCAGTGTCGTGTTGGCCATGAACACATCTCGTTCCGCCGCATCCATCGATACCTCGATGAGTACCTGGTCGGAGGGGACGAGGGCTGTCCAGAGTTCTTGTTCGGTGATGTTGTCGGCTGAAGTGATGGGATTGAGTACCCAGTCACCGTCTGCCGATGAAATCCACGCTTCCCCCGAAGCAGGCAGATTCCAATCTCCGAAACCCAGGTTCACATGCTTGCTGCCTCTGGCATCGACGGACAGTCGCCAGAGCATCCGGCCATTGGTCGTGTGTTCCCATGTGCCATGATTGGACGGTGTGACCGAGACCTCTCTGGCGACGGCGAATCGTCGGGGCCCTATCTCATTGTCCTTGGTCAGATCCTCAGTGCGAAGTCTGTCGTAGTCTGGACCTGCAACCGAGATGACATCCACGACTTCCAGAGGAATCTGATTGCCGTCGAAACTGGCGGGGCCTTGGGCTGCCTGTGCGGCGGTAGATGACAAAAGCATGCTGGTTGTGGCCAGCAGTACGCATTGGAAAGTGGTGTTCATTCTCATGGGGCCTCTCTCAGGGGGGGGGTGTTGAGGGGGAATATCAGACACTAGACCGATAGATCATCCTATGTCCAGATTCGTCCAGATCGAAAGGAGGATTCAAAGAAACTGATGATTACGGGGTATTCGCTGTTTTCAGCTCGGTTCCCACAGGATGGAAACGGCTATTTCCGGGAGGCGATCAGTTCGTTGCAGCGGTCGATGAAGGCCATGGCATGAGCCTTGTCCGTCATTCCTGTGATGATGAACTGGCTGTTGAGAGTAGATCTGATCTGGGGTGTGCTGATGAGCTTGTCATCTATGAACACCGCCAACGGTTGATCGATGTGTCCCGAGGTGAACCGACTCATGCGAGCACTGCCGGCTGCATCGAGAGTCACCATGACGGCGAAATCACCAAACTGGTCCTTTGTCAGGCTGGCCTTCTCGATATCCTCGGCTGTCACCAACGCGCCCTGTTGAACCCAGATATTGCGATCATCTGCCAGGGAATAGTGCTGGAGTCCTTCCACTTCATTGTTCCACGCAGGCTTGATGGAGAAGTCGTATCCCGCATCATTGGACTGGCATCCGACGAGCAGAAGGCAGGTGAGCGAGCAGATGATGAGACGATGGATCATGGTGGAAACCTTGGAATGCAAGTCTACGGACTGATGATTGTCTGCATTAATCGTCTGCATTATACGATGAACACATGAAAAGTGATCCCGATCCATCACAGGCCTGGGCATTGATCACAGGCGCCTCCTCCGGAATCGGGGAGGCCTATGCGATCTTTCTGGCCAAGCTGGGGTATCCGCTTGTCCTGACGGCTCGCCGACTGGATCGGCTGGAATCGCTCGCGGGTGAGATCCGATCGAATCATGGAGTTCAGGTCCAGGTGCTTCCATGTGATCTGGCCGATCGCGATGCCGTGGAAGAACTGATCGTATCCATAGAGGTACCGGTTGGAATCCTCATCAACAACGCCGGATACGCCGTGCCAGGTCTCTTTCTGGGAAACCAATGGACTCTGGAGCGTGATGTCCTCGAGGTTCTCGGAATCGTTCCAATACGATTGTCCCATGCATTCGTGCCAGGAATGGTCGAGCGTGGATGGGGGCGTGTGATCAACGTCTCCTCACTTGCTGCATTCACACCCGTGACTCCCGGAGGCTACTACGGACCGGCCAAGACCTTTCTGGTCCGGTCATCCCGAAGTCTTGGCAGGGAAGTGGCTGGTTCGGGCGTGCATGTGACCGCGTTATGTCCGGGATTCACTCGAACGGAATTCCATGATGCTCTTGGAAACAGGGACAAGGTCGATCGAATGCCGCGATGGATGTGGAAGGATGTCGATTCGGTGATCACCGCCGGATGGAAGGCCGTCGAGCGAGGTAGGGAAGTCTGCGTGCCCGGATTGATAAACAAGGCATTCAGGATCCTGTTCACGATCATGCCCGGCTGGATCGATCGTCGTCTGCCGATGAGTCGCATGCAGGGGAATTCCGGTCAATCGGAGTCGGCCTCGAGTTGATTCTTTTCCTTGGCCATCGTGTTGGCGATGCAGGCCAGAAGCATGAATCCAGCGAGAATCATCATCGCGAGTCTGAAGTCGTTCGCCTGTGGTTGGGCATGATCCCGGCTGGCGGCGATGCCATCGACCAGCACGCCGAAGAGCCAGACCATCAGGCCCGCCAGAAGCATGCCGATACAGTTGACGAAGGCGATCGCCGTTCCGGCGGCATCACGTCTGTTCAGATCGGCGGCCATGGGGTAGCCCAGGACATAGGTGCTCACGACAAGTCCCCACACGGGAAGGATGATCCATGCCCAGTCCCGGGCGGATTCGGGCAGCCAGGCCATCAGGAGCGTGCCCAATGCGGCAGCTACGCTGCCGGCAATGAGGAATGGACGTCTTCGGCCCGATCGATCGGAGAGCCAACCTACCAGTGGGCATCCAAGTCCGATGCCCGCATAGAACATGGCATAGAGCTTCGGTGCTTCCTCCGTGGGGACGCCCAGCACGATGTGCAGATCCCGGGGGCCCCAGTTGCCTGCGAACGCCAGTGGAAGATACATCAGTGCGCAGCCGATGCTGATGAGCCAGGTATCCCGATGGGTCGTGACTGATTTCAGGCCAGCGAGCACTGTGCGCATGCTGTGGGACGTATGGCGGCCGACCCGCTGCAGATGCCAGCTTGGTCTCTCGGGCACGGCCATCCAGATGGCAATGGCGAAGACGGCGCCGAAGATGGACAGTATCCACATGCCCCTTGACCAGCTTGGTGGCGTTCCAAACATGGCCTCAAGCAGGAACTCGCCGGCGATCGCACCGGTGAATCCTATTCCAGCCGTGAGCCCCGTCAGCATCGCGGCACGTCGACGAGGGAACCAGATCATGGCGACGTAGACGGCGCCGATGTAGGCGAACGCCGATCCAAGACCAAGGAGAAAACGGCTGGCGGCCAGGCCCGCCGGGGTCGTGACACCTGCGCCGACGATGAGTCCGATGACGCAGATGAGAGCCGCCATGCAAAGTAGTTTTCTCGATCCAAAACGATCGAGCAGAACGCCCACCACGAGTTGCATGGGTGCATAGGCGTAGTAGTAGGCGCCCAGGGCGGCCCCGATGCCTCCGGCGGTGAGCTGCATCTTCTGCTCGAGTTCGGGGAGCATCAGACTGGGGGCGATTCTCAGGATGAATTCATAGAGAAAGAAGAGCGCAGGAACGCTCCAGATGATCCAGGCGAGTGGGTGCCCGGGACCAAATGCTTCAACTCTTCGCCATCGCCGAGGCTGTTTCGCCATATGCATGACGAGGATACAGGGCCAAAGGCCCGTCTGTATCAATTCGGATTTACAGAGGTGCCCCGACTGTGCTTGATGATCATGCGTTCCGTTGGGTCGATCTCATGAATCGTGATGTCCCCATCAGGCCAGGTGATTTCGAGGACCGCGTCAGTCTCGTCTGCGGCAAGATTGAACGAGGCGGCGGAATCATGGGCGGACTGGAACGCGCCACCGGAATGGATCCATCGCGTGATCGGCGGATCTGATTTCAGACGGAGCCTGCTGCCCAGACCATTTCGATTCGAGGTTTGGATTCGGTCATCCTCGAGATGAATCATCACCGCTCGCCTGTTTGGCGGTGATGGCGTCTGATTCTGTATGACTCGTATCGGGCCATTGAGCTCCGCCGTGACCAGATCCAGATCGCCATCGCCATCCAGATCGCCCATCGCCCCAGCGCGGTCCCTGCGCGGGATGCCCAGCCAGTTGTCCGCCTGATCCGCCGGAAGCGAGTTGAAGCGATCGCCTCTTCGCAGCAGGATCTGCGGAGGTTGCTCGTATCGAGAGTCCATCGTCTCGATCGTGGCGTTCGGATAGACGTGGCCATTGAGGATGATCAGGTCCTCCAACCCGTCGTAGTCGATATCCACGAAGGCGGTTGTCCATCCCAGCCACGGTCTACTCGGCATGCCCAGGCCGTACTGACGTGTGCGGTCCTGCCATCCGCCGTTGGCGAGGCTTCGATGCAACGTGTTCGTGTCGGCTGAGAAGTTGGTCGTGAACAGATCGGGTCTGCCGTCGGTGTCAAGATCCCCGACCGCCATGCCCATGGTGGCCTGTTCCGATCCGTCCATGTTGGCCGACAGGCCGCTCGCTCTACCGGCATCGATCAGGGAAAGCGTCTCGCCCTCCCTTTCGGCATGCACGAAGAGATTGTTGGCCATGGAGTCATTGCCGACCACGATGTCTTGTCTTCCATCGTCGTCGAAGTCGAGGATGATCGCATTGAGCCCGTAGGCCGAAGCTGTCTCCTCGATCAGTCCGAGTGGAGCGGCATCGTCGAACCGACCTCGACCATCGTTGATCCAGAGCCGGTCCGCCTGTGGAACCAATCCCTGTGGACCGGAGAGCACATCCTGTTCCTTGTATCGAGTTGGTGGGGGTGGAGTCGACGGATCGAATTCGAGATAGTTCACCACGTACAGATCGAGGTCGCCGTCGGCATCCACGTCACCGAAGACCGAAGAGGTGCTCCAGGCGTCATCGTCGATGCCCGCGATGGTCGTGATGTCCTCGAATGTCCCATCGCCTCGGTTTCTCAGCATGGCGTTCTGGCCCCAGCAGGTGACATGGACATCGATGTATCCATCACCATCGATATCGCCGGTTGCCGTTCCCATGGCCCATCGATTGAGGTCGATGCCTGCGATGTCCGTCACGTCCGTGAACCGGATCGTTCCGGATTCGCCGTCATTTCGAAACAATCGACAGCCCGGGCCCGCATCCGGCGAGTCCAGCGTGGCGCCGTTGGCGATGAAGAGATCCGGATCACCATCGTTGTCGTAGTCGAACAGTGCGATTCCGCCACCGTTGACCTCGAGAATCTGACTGGATGGATTTGCCCCGGATGTCGTGGTGAAATCGATGCCGGAATTCTGCGTGACATCCACGAACCTGACACGGGGAGGTTGTTCCTCCTGCGCAGGTCTGCATGAAACCAGCGTGAGGATCACCAGAGTGAAGGCGATGACATGATGAACGCTTGAGTTCATGGTCGTACGCGCTCCTTGGCCATGTGGAACTGTTCCATCGCCGATCTGGCATCGTCGTTCTTCTTCTGCTGTGTGAGCAGCCGAGAGAGGCGATACCAGGCTTCGTAGTGATCTGGATGCAGTTCGACGCTTTCCCTCAGAAGCAACGTGGCCTGTTCGATGTCCCCGTCACGATGCTCGACGACTTCACTGAGTCTCGCCTTGGCCTTGGATACGCCCTTTATCCGTGTGGACCGATTCGCCTGGAGTTCGATGGCTTTCATGAAGTGCCGCTCGGCCTCGTCGAGTCTCCATTCCTCCATTGCCAGAAGACCGATGGCAAAGTGGGAATCACCTTCACCCGGATCCAGTTGGAGATGTCGATCGAATGCCTCCCGAGCACGTGGGGCATTGCCCAGGTAGTAGTTGGACCAACCCTGGAAGTGCCAGACAGGGGGGTAGACCGGTCGATGTAGGGCCGCCTTGTCGAACCACTTGATCGCCCGTCCGTACCGCTTCTCCTGGTGATAGCTGAGCCCCATGAGGAATTCACCTCTGGCATCCTCTGGATGATCATCGAGCCATTGACGGATTCGGACCCTGGCTGGTCCATGTCGACCGTCCTCGATGAGCTTGAAGCAGTCGCTCAGCGAACCATCGAGTGCCGGAATGATCGTCGGGCTGGTCGTATTCGTGGAGGAATTTTCCTCCGGATTACCCGCTTCTTGCCGTTCACAGCCACTCAAGAGCATGAAAGAGCCAATGAGGATCATTACGGGGATCCTCAACGGGGTCTTTCTGCGAATAGATCTTTGTGCTCTCTTCACGGCTTCTCTACGGTAGTCTAAGAGAGACGCACCATTCATAGAGCTTTGGAGAGAGGCTTGAAAATTAAGCAATTGGCACACGTGGGCAGATCAGTTGCCAAGGTTCTGGCCTTGGTAGTGCTTGTCCAGTGGCCATCGGCGAGTCGGGCCGATCTGCAACCCAGACCGGGAGATCCGTTGCCTGGTCTCACGGCGGACGAGCTGGCGAGATTCTATGCCGGTCTCGAGGCGTATCAGTTCAACCTCACTCCCGAGCAGGGACTTGGCCCCGTATTCAATCAGACCAGCTGCGCGTCCTGCCACAACAATCCCGTGGGCGGACCCGGTTCACAGTTCGTGACCCACTTCGGACGTCTTGGCAAGAAGGGTGGCTTCGAAGCGCTTGATCAGGTCGGCGGAACCCTGCTCCAGGCTCAGAGCATCAATGACGACTGCCTCGAGACCATTCCAGAAGAAGCCAATGTCACGACCCTCAGGGTGACTCCGGGTGTACTGGCCTATGGACTGGTCGAGGCCATTCTCGACAGCGATCTGCTGGCAGTTCAGGCATCTCAGGATTCATCGATACAGGGAGATGCTCGGATGGTCGTGCCTCTTGAGGATCCCGGTGGCGTTGACCGTGTCGGCCGATTCGGATGGAAGGCCCAGATCGCCACGGTCGAATCCTTCAGTGCGGATGCAGCCCTGAACGAGATGGGCATGACGAACGCGATATTGATGGACGAAGTGGCCCCGCAGGGTGACGAGAGTCTCATTGGTGAGTGCGACGACGTTGCTGATCCCGAGGATCCGCCGGATGGCGCAGCGGTGTCGTTCGTCCAGCGAGTGACTGATTTCCAGCGATATCTGGCGCCACCTCCTCAGACACCTCGTTGGGGGATGTCGGGAGAACAGATCTTCGAGCAGGTGGGCTGTTCAGCCTGTCACACACCAACCTACACCACGTCCAACGATTCGAGCTTGGAAACGGCGCTGAGAAACGTCGACATCCATCCATATGGGGATTTCCTTCTCCATGGCATGGGGTTGGCTGGTGACGGCATTCAGGATGGGCCAGCCGGAGAGCGGCAGTTGCGAACACCACCATTGTGGGGCCTGAGATACCGAATTCCCATATGGCACGATGGTCGATTCGCCAGTGGTTCCTTCGAGGACCGTGTGACCTTTGCGATCTATGAACATGGGCTGCTTGCCAGTCAGGGAATCGACACCGTTCAGGCCTTCGCGTCATTGAGCGCCGCGGATCAGTCGCTTCTGATTCAGTTTCTCGATTCGCTTGGCCGCATCGAGTTCGATGCCGATGGTTCCCAGTCCGTCGATTGGGACGACGTGTTCGGCAATGACGATGGGGAGGGGATCCAGGGTTGCTTCAATCAGTCGTGCACGCCCGACGATGCCTGTGCGATCCATGACGTCAATCAGGATGGAGTGGTCGATTCCCAGGATCTGGTGCTGTTCGTGGACGCCTTCGACGAATCGCTTGAGGACTGCAACGGCAATTCGATCCTGGATGTCGTGGAGATTATTCAGGATCCCTCGGTCGATCAGGATTCCGACGGATCCCTCGACGTCTGCGAGCGATGTCCCGGCGATATCGACGATTCTGGAGCTGTGGAGGTCAATGACGTCCTCCTCATGCTTTCCGCCTGGGGAACCTGCGGCCCGCCTTGCCCCGCCGACCTCGATGAGGATGGCGAAGTTGAAGTTGATGATATCCTTGCACTGTTGTCCTACTGGGGGGACTGTTCCTAGAGAAGGTATTCCGCCTTCTCCCATTTTCGAGAGAGAGTGAGTTTGATGATGCTCAAGATTTTCTTCCCATTGACATGCATTGTGTCAGGAGGCCTCCTTGCGAATTCCGCCCTTGCGGGTGCAAGTGGCTGGCTCAGCTACTCAGACGAGACCAGCAGTCGTCTCTCCGTCGATTCCTCTCTCGGTGAGAGCGACACGCAGGAGAAGGACTACGTCGTCGGCGATGTCGACAACGATGGCGATGAGGATCTCATCGTCGTTCGCAAGGAGCCATTCACCTCGGCCGGCCGGGATATCAACCTTCTGCTCATGAATGAAAACGGCGTGCTTGTCGATCGGACATCGCAATACGCGACCAACTCCGATGTCAGTGGCGACCAGGGCTTCCTCACGCCGACGAACGATCGGGACGTCAAGCTGGCCGACTTCAATGGTGATGGATGGCTTGACATCATCACTGCGCCGACTCTGACGGACAATGATTCGAAGCATCTGTCCCATCCGAGGATCTACATCAATCTCGGTGAGGATGAAGGCCAATGGCTGGGCTTCCGCTACGAGGATGCCCGCATTCCGCAGATGCATCCCACGGCCGGGCCCCGATTCTGCTCGGTCACGGTCGGCGACATCGATGCCGACGGAGACGAGGATCTGTACTTCGGGGATTACGATTCGGGTCCCGCCCAGATCGAGGACTACAACAACAGACTTCTCATCAACAACGGGAATGGATACTTCACGGATGAATCGCAGTCGAGATTGACCTCCGAGATGAGGGAATCCGCCTTCGGTGCCGCCAGTGTCATCGCCGACATGAACGACGACGGCGCGCTCGACATCGTCAAGCAGACTTCGCTGAATCCTCCACAGCATGTGGCCGTTACCTACAACGATCCGTCGAACGAGGGTGTGTTCATCGAATACGAGATCCAGGACCAGCTGGCTCCCTACTTCGTCGAGGTGGGGGATCTCAATGGTGATGGGATGCTCGACATGGTCGTCATCGACGATGGTGTCGACTCCTACTATCTCAATACCGGCAACGGCTCCGATGGATACGCCAATTTCAGCTATCGCACATTCGATTCGATCACCAACGGTTTCGGAGGTGATGCCTACATCAGCGACCTGAACAACGACGGTAATCCGGATGTCATCATCACCGATGTGGATGTGGACATCGCCGGATGCAGTCGAACGACGCACATCTTCCGCAACCGCGGCGATTTTCCCGAGGTGACCTTCTCCATCGAGGACACCGGTATTCCGGAAAACCAGCGAAATGGCATCCATGATGTCGGCATCATCGACATCAACGGTGACGGCTGGAAGGATCTGGTCTTCGGGAAATGCGATGGAACGACCATCTGGATGAACCAGCCGCCGACCGGAATCGTGTTCTCCTATCCAAACGGCCTGCCCGGCTACCTCGTTCCCGGAGAGACCACGGATATTCGTTTCCGTCTTGAGCTGATCGGCGAAGGCGAGATCCAGTCCGACAGTGGTCGCATGTACCTCCAGATCGATGGCGGTGAATCGACGGAATTGCCTCTTGTCAGTCTTGGAGACGACACCTACGAGGCCACCCTGCCCGCTGGTGATTGCACTCAGCAATACACCTACTGGTTCGAGGCCGAGATGACATCGGGTTCGATGTACGTTGATCCACCCGGTGGCTCCGTTTCCCCCTTCTCGTCCCTGGTGGCCAATGGGACCACACTAGTCCAGCGAGAGGAATTCGAGTCGGACCCCGATCCCGAATGGACCGTGGAAAACGATTCGTCGCTGAGCAGCGGTGCCTGGGAGCGTGTCGATCCAATCGGCACCATCTACGGTGTCCAGACCCCACAACCGGAAAACGACGCGACCGCCGGTTCCGACGCCTTGATCTGCTTCATCACCCAGAACGGAACCAACCCGGAATCACCAGGTGAAGCGGACGTCGACGGCGGTCCGACCAACCTCCTGTCACCACGGTTCAGTCTCGAGGGCAGCGATGGATCGATCTCCTATTCCCGTTGGTTCTTCGACAGTCAGAATGACGATCTGCTGGAGACCTATCTGAGCAACGACGATGGCATGACCTGGGTCCTCGTCCAGTCGACGGGTGGAACGGATCAATCGTGGGAAACGGCATCGTTCAACATCGGTGACTATCTCGATCCGACATCGGAGATGAGAATCCGCTTCTCCGTGGAGGATGCCTTCGATGCCTCGCTGGTGGAAGCGGGTATCGACAATGTCAGTCTCGAGGTTCTCGATTGTCTGATTCCCTGTCCCGGGGATCTGGATTCATCCGGAGCCATCAATGTCGACGATTTGCTGCAGGTACTGTCGCTCTACGGAACAGCCGACGAGTCGGCGGATCTCGACGGCAATGGTCTGGTGGATGTCAATGATGTCCTCATGATCATCTCGAGCTGGGGCGAGTGCTGACCCTGCAATAGACTTGCCTTGATCGAACTTGATCATCCATCCAGCCAGCAGACCCTGCAGTTGTATCCTGCCGCCGGGTGTTGCGCGGTCTCATGGGTCGTTGGGGGGCGGGATTGTCTGCATCTCTCGCAGCCACTGGAACAGTTTCTCCGCGAAGAGCACACCGGTGGCCTGCCGCTGCTGTATCCATGGGCCAACAGGCTTCGTTCGAACACATGGTCATTCCACGATAGATCGGTTGATCTCAGCGGAATGCCGGGTGTCCATAGAGATGGAAATGGACTTCCGATGCATGGCCTGCTTCTGAGGTGGGCAGACTGGAAACTTTCCCATAAAGGCAACAGCTGTTCCGCATCGATTGAATGGGCCGATCACGAAAGGCTCATGCAGGCGTTTCCCTTTCCACATCGTCTCCAGATCGACTGGTTGCTGGATGAGAAGGGGCTTGAGGTCACCACGACCATCGAGGCCAGAGACCGGCCGGTACCGGTCAGCTTCGGGTGGCATCCCTATCTGGTGCTACCAGGTGTTGCCAGAGAGGGGATCACCTTGGATCTTCCATCACTTTCCCGAGTCACGCTGGATTCGGCGGGGTTGCCGATTGACCGTTCACCGGAACAGATTCCCGCAGGGGTCCATCAACTCTCGGGACATGACTGGGACGACTGTTTCCTCGGTATCCACGATGGAAGTCGAGCCACCATCGAGGGAGGCACGATGGCGATCCAGTTTGAATTCCTGACGGGCTGGAAGGCATTGCAGATCTACTCCCCGGAGGGTGTCGATTACGTCTGTCTCGAGCCGATGACCGCCATGACGGCCGCCTTGTCGGATGGAGAGGGGCTGGATCTCGTCGAGCCGGGCGAGTCCGCTTCAGCCGGATTCCGAATCAACGTCGTCGATCGAGTCTGAATGGTGTCAACTTCGCCAGGGACCACGGATGGCCAGCGTCAGTCCGGGATTCTGAATGTTGACGAACAGTGTCGAGGCATCCGGCGAGAAGGTCGCACCGGCAAACTCGGAGCGGTTCATGGCGTTTCGGCCGAACTTGTAGAAGGTGCCATCGGGTGTGACACCCAGCAGGAACTGATCCTCGGTTCCATCCTCGCAGACGATCAGGTCCCCCCATGGAGACACCGTCAGATTGTCCGCATGCTCGACGACGGCGGCATCATTGGGTTCGGCCAGAAGCGTGAGCTTGCCACGAGGTTCGTTCGACTCTGTCGGTACGGCCTGGGTGAGTGGATCCTCGGGGCGGTATTTCCAGATCTGTCCTCGCTGATTCGCGCCGCCTGTCGTGCAGGCGAAGTAGAGTTCGCCATCACCCATCCACATGCCCTCGCCTCGGGCGAAGATCGCAGCCCCTTTTTCGGCGGCCTGGTGTCTGAGCGAATCGTCGGCTGAATCGACATCCTCGATGGTGATCCACCGGACAGTGGCAGTGGAGCCCACTCTGAATGGATGGGGGGATTCCCAGTTGCGAAGGTCGTTGCCGGGAATGTCGGACACGGCCAACGCCTGAAGCGTGCCACCTTCGAGATAGTGTCCAGGTTTGCTGGGTAGGAATCGATAGAGGCAACCGTCGTTTCGATCTTCGGTCAGATGGACGATGCCGGTCTGGGGATCGACGGCGACCGCTTCGTGGTTCATCCGACCCATTCCGATGATGGGTTCCGGTTTGACCAGACCTGATCCGATCTCCGTGGATACCTCGAAGACATAGCCATGCGGTTTCATCCATGGTCTGTCTGGAGTAGGTCCGACGATTGATTCCTCGCAGGAAAGCCACGTACCGTGTGGAGTCGGTCCACCAGCGCAGTTGTGCTCCGTTCCGACAAGCGCCAGTTCCTGATACATCAGTGTCCCGGCTTCCTTGCCCTCTCTGGTGTCGTAGAGAAGTCGGGTGCATCCACCACGTGATGGTGATGGTTGGCCATCGGCCGATGATCCGATGTCGTAGATCAGGGTGGGATCGACCTTGGCGAGCGAACCTTCGGATCCATCGAATGGGCCGATGCAGCGATGCCCCGGGGAGATCTCATGATTTCGAACCAGGATCGTCTTTCCATCGGGTCCGTGGAAGGCAGCCATGCCGTCATGCTTGCCCGGTACGAGGAGGCCGTCATTCATCGTGTCGCCGGCCTTGGAGAGGATCTGATAATCGAATCCAGCCGGGAGATCGATGATGGCCTTCGGGTCGGGGATCAGCGGTCCGTAGCCCGGTATGGTCTGGTCATGCAGCCAACCGGCCTCGAGACGACGATCGAGCATGAGTCCCAGCCCGGCGAAACCGACTGATGTCGCCAGCGCCTGGTGGATGAACTGTCTTCGGTTGGACGATTGTTGGGTCATGTCTGTAGGATCGAGTCTGCACAATGTGCCGACAAACGCTTTCAAATGGACCATACGGGACTTAAGGAGATTCGTCATCCTCCAAGCAGGTCAAGTATCCCTCGAAACTGGATAGGGGTCTTACGATTGGGTGGAACTCTCTCCATTCTTGTGAATATTACTTCGAAGAAAGCGATCTGCAAGGCGGATAGCGTTGAATCGGACCTCCAGCGCGCCGGTTGGCACACCATCCGAGCATCACGATCGCCCGGGGAGTCCGTCGAGACGGTCGCGGCCAGGGTCTCCGGTTCCGAGGCCCTGGTGGTCGTGGGTGGGGATGGCACTGTTCGGATGATGGCTGATGTCGCGAAGCATCTGGATATCCCGATCTGGCAGGTGGGTGCAGGAAATGAGAATCTCTTTGCTCGCAGTCTCGGGATGAAATCCGACTGTGATTCATTGCTGGCGGCGCTTGAGAAGAAGTCTGTCCACTACTTGGACAGGATCGATGTCGGCGATGAGTCGGGCTTGTTGATGGTGTCCACGGGGTTCGATGCGCAAGTCATCGAGCAGGTCGCCAATAATCGATCCGGATCGGTCAACAACCTGAGCTATGTGCTGCCCGTACTTCGAGTCCTGACGGGTTGGAAGCCATCTAGATTGACGATACGAATTGATGGTGAGGAGACGGTCGTATCCCGAAAGGGTTGGGTTGTGATCGCGAACAGTCCCGATTACGGTGGGCGATTCGATCCGGTGCCGGGTGCGTTGATGGACGATTCGATGCTTGACGTTCTTTTCGTCCCCATGCGGGGATCACTCGATGCCATCGGATGGATCGTTCGATGTCGACTCGGATTGGCACGTCGTGACAGCAGATTGTCGGGTGGTCGACGTGTCATCACATGGCGGGGGCAGAACGTGGAGGTCCAGGCGGAACCGGGATCTCACTGGCAGCTTGATGGTGATCCACTGGACCCGGATCTGATACAGGATGGCTTGTTGTCTGCCAGGGTCGATTCCAGGGCCATTCCAGTGCTGCTTCCGGCAGATGCGGACAGGCCGCTCAGGGCATTGCAGTTGGACCAAGCAGATCCCGAGTGATCTCGGCTATCGATCGGCAGCCGCAGAGGGCGATGTCTCGATCAAGTTCCCGCTGCATGATTGACCAGACATTTGAAACACCCGCTTCGCCCGAGTCGGCCAGTCCCCAGAGGATGGGTCTGCCTATGAGCGTGGCGGTTGCGCCGGCGGCCAGTGCCTTGATCACATCCGTTCCACGGCGGATACCGCCATCGACCCATACCTCGCCTCGATCTTCTACCGCATCGCAGATGGAAGGGAGCACATCGAAAGTCGCAGGCGAGGTGTCGAGTTGTCTGCCGCCGTGATTCGAAACGACGATTGCCTGAGCACCGCAGTCGAAGCATCGAACGGCATCGTCAGGTCGACACAATCCCTTGATCACGATCGGAAGATCGGTCGTCTCGCGAAGCCATTCGACATGTTCCCAGTTCAACGTCGGATCCTGATGATCGTGGACGAATCTCGACAACCCGGACCCTTCGTCCGAGCTGAAATCCAGATGGCCCGTAGCGGTGAGATTTCGAACGGTCACCCCTTCAGGAAGCGAGAAGTGGTTTCTCTCATCACGTTCACGATTGCCGAGCAATGGTGCATCCACGGTCAGGATGATCGCCTTGCAGCCCGCTGATTCGACACGTCTGATGAGATCGCGACTCACGTTTCGATCCTTGTACATGTAGAGCTGGAAGAAGACCGGGCCTTGCGCCGCATCCATGACATCCTCGACATCGACCGTCGAGAGACTACTCAGGACCATCGCGGTACCGGCCATGGTCGTCGCACGGACGGTGGCCAATTCGCCATCTGCATGCGCCAGCTTCTGGAAGGCCGTCGGCGCAGCCATCACCGGCATGCTCAATTCGTGACCGAGCACATTGGTTCGAGTGGAACGCACCGCGATATCGGCGAGAATTCGGTAGTGGAGTCGGGCTCTTCTCCAGGCGGCTTCGTTCTCAGCCAGGGTGATTTCATCGTCCGAGCCGCCGGAGTAATAGTCCCATGCCATCCCGGCGATGTTGTTTTTGGCCCTGCAGGCGTATTCACTAATGTTCAATGGTCTGGATTCGGGCATTCTGATCGTTCTATCCTTGGAGTTGATCTTCCGGCAGGTTAGCCTAGCGGTGTGGCCGAGGGCCATCGAAGAAGACCCTCGATCGACATCTCCGGAGAAAGCACATGCATCATCACACCATCATCGCCCTGGCAGCCATCGCCTTGTTCGTTCCAGCTGCTCATGCCTCCATCGATCGCGGGCCCGATTTCATCGAGCCAGGCGATACCGGTTCCTCGAGGGATACCGCCAAGGATGTGAAGACCGAAGCTGGTGGCACCATCTCCACGATCAGCGGATCCCTGGGTGGTGGCGGTTTTCGTGGTCAGGGCGATTATCAGGATGTGTACAGGATTCGCATCTCCGATGCATCGGCCTTCAAGATCAGTCTGAAGAATTCCTCCTTCGACATACCCGATGCCATGCTGTTCCTCTTCAACGAGAACGGCAATCCGATCATGGCCAGCAACAACACCGATCCAGAAAATCTGGATCCGGTATTGAACAACGCCGACAACGCCTTCTTCAACGAAGCGGGCATCTACTATCTGGCCATCACCTCGGCACCATCGGAAGCCAGGGTCCAGCTCACCAATGGTGAATCGGTCTCGTTGTTCAACCTCGTCAACAATCCCTTCGGAACCGTCGGTCCAGCCGAGGGAACGGGGGACTTCCAATGGACAAGCGACTGGACGGCGCCCGACTTCGACAATTTCGGAAGCTACCTGATGCTCCTCGATGGTGTCTCATCCGTTCCCGCACCAGCAGGTCTGGCTCTGCTTGGGCTTGGTCTGCTTGGTGGACGACGACGAAGACGTTCCTGATCAGTCGAACATCCGATGCGTCGTTTCATCTCAGGATGGCGGCCTTGGCCTCGCCGTCTTCGAGGTGGGCATCCATCATGTCCAGATTTCTTCGGATCGACTTCCCCAGAGGCGTTCTGGTTGTTTCCATGGACACCATCCGCGACCAGGCATTCTGAAGTTCCGTTCGGCCGCCCTTGAAGTCACCTTCATGGAAACGGAGCATGGCGTCGAGGCGTGACATGGCCAGGCGGTCCATTTCATCCCCATCCAGGTCGTACTGGCGTCCGAGGTCCTGCATGACCTGTTGCGCTTCGGCCGTCCTCTTGAGCCCCATGAGGCTCTCGGCCATTATTTCCTGGAGATCGGTGACGGATCGGGAGGAGGGTTTCAGTCGAGCGGTCCGTTCCTCGTAGGCCAGTTGAGCCATCTCGATGGCATCCGCGAATCGATTCTGCCTGAGTCTGAGTCGGGACATCATGGCCTGGCCATTGGCGATCAGTCGTGG
>MDTG01020121.1_pt1 | contig 16232 bp, 12 predicted proteins | sample 811421 | NCBI WGS metagenome assembly MDTG01 (sample SAMN05326645, study PRJNA326480) | marine metagenome | isolation source: seawater | place: Pacific Ocean: South East | collected 2011 | reverse complement strand
TCCTCGCTGAGCGGCGTGCTCGAACGCCACGCCTCGATCAGTGCATCGTGCAGTTGTGATGTGTCGGTCATGAGTGGTCCTTGCGGGTTTTCGGGTGCGCGGGTGTGGGTAAGTCGCACGGCAGGAACTGGCCCTTGCCAGCCTGTCCCGTGAACTCGCCGTCACGCCAGACGATCTCGCCGCGCAGCAGGGTAATCGCAGGCCAGGCGCTCACGGCTATGCCTTCATAGGGTGTGTAATCGACGGCGTGGTGCAGATCGGTATTTTTGATCGTGCGCTCGAGGCCGGTGTCCCAGATCACCAGATCGGCGTCGGCGCCCACGGCGATAGAACCTTTGCGCGGATACAGCCCGTAGGTTTTCGCCGGGTTGGTGGACGTTAACGCGACAAACTGGCTCATCTCCAGCGGGCCATTGAGTACTCCGTGCGAGAACAGCAGCGGCAGGCGCGTTTCGACGCCGGGAATGCCGTTGGGAATCTTGTCGAAACTGGCGTCTGCGCCGGCCGCTTTCTTGCCGTCCGGGCCATCAAAACAGAAGGGCGCATGGTCAGATGAGAACACCTGAAACAGCCCTGACTCAAGGCCGTCCCAAATCACTTGCTGGTTGGCTTTATCGCGCGGCGGCGGGCTGCAAATGCATTTCGCGCCGTGGTTGTGTTCATCGTCTTCCAGGCCGAGATCCTCTGCAGTGAGGAACAGGTATTGCGGGCAGGTTTCGGCATAAATGCGCAGGCCCTGACCTTGCGCCCAGCGGATCTGCTCGACCGCTTCACGCCCCGAAACGTGAACAATCAAAATCGGCACATCGACCAGCTCAGACAGGGCGATAGCGCGGTGCGTCGCTTCCCGTTCAACCAGCATCGGCCGAGATTGCGCGTGGTAGCGGGGCGCGGTTTTACCCTGCTTGAGCAGGCGCTCGGTGAGCCACGAAATACAGTCGGTGTTCTCCGCGTGGATCATCACCATTGCCCCTTCGGCGCGGGCAACGGCGAGCACGTCGATGATCTGCCGGTCGTTGAGCTTGAGATCATCGTAGGTCATGTAAATCTTGAACGAACTGTAGCCTTCGCGGATCAGCGCGGGCAGTTCGACGTCCAGCACATTGTCGGTCGGGTCCGCGACAATCAAGTGGAATGCATAGTCAACGCTGGCCTTGCCCTCGGCGCGCTGGTGATAGTCCTCAACCGCTGCACGCAAACTCTGGCCTTTCTGCTGGCAGGCGAATGGGATCACCGTGGTGGTGCCGCCGCAGGCTGCCGAGCGGGTGCCAGTGAGAAAGTCATCGGCCATGCGCGAGCCGTCATTGGTCGGCTGGTCGAAATGGACATGCGCGTCGATACCGCCGGGCAACACCCAGCGACCTGCTGCATCAATTTCTTCTGCGCCGCCAGCAAGGTCGAGCCCAAGCGCGGCAATGCGCCCCTGAATAATGCCGATATCGGCATTGAAGGTGTCGGCCGCCGTAGCGCAACGGGCGTTGCGGATGACCAGATCGAATGCAGCCATGTTATTTGGCCTCCGCAAAGAAACGGCCCCAGCCGTTGATGGTTGTGGTGTCGATACCGCACATGCGCAGCATTTTCCAGACGACAGTGGCGGTGGTATCGATTACTGCGATGCCCAATTCGGCTTCCCATTCCTTAACCAGTGGTGTGGCTTGCAGATTGGTGCAGTAGGTGAGAATTGCAGCAGGGTTGGTTTTGGCCATATCCATGACCTGGCGGGGCAGGGTTTGTGCATCCACTTCGGCAAAGTCGAAATTCACACTGATATTCAGGTGCGACTCGCCCTTGCAAGCAAAGCCTGCGCTTGTGTAGTTGCTGATGATGCGTTGCTGCACATCGGCGGTGTAGGGCGAGACCAGCGCGAAGTCTTCGCGGCCCGTGCGCTGGAGGATCTCATTCAGCGCCAGCACCGAGGTGGTAGCAGGAATACCGGTGGCTTCGGTGATGCGGCGGCACAGATTACGGTCGTGCTCAAACCCAAGCCAACCTGCGGCAGTGCCGCTCCAGCCGATCACATCGACGTGCGCATCGGCGAGCAACTTGGCTGCGGCGAGAATCTTGCTGTCATCGAACTGGCCGAGTGCCTGCTCGGCCAGCGATATTTCAGTCACCGTGAACCGTGAGAAGTGCGCCGTAACGCCCGGCACTTGGGCAACCATTGCGGAGGTGATGGGTTCCAGTGCGGTGTTGGAGGAGGGCGTCAGCACGCCGAGCCGAATACGTTTAGTCATTAATGAAGATCCGTTTATCTGCAGCCCAGCGCATGAGCCTATTGGTTTGAATATATGTGCATCCATAATAAAAAACAAAATTGGATGCAATCTTGGGGTTTATCTAAGCAATATGCCTGCCAATAATTGCTCGGCAAGGTCAAGGCTGGAGGCGCGCTGGGGATTGAACGGTATGCCTTTCCTGTAGAAGTTGCCTCCAGGGGCGGGCAACTTCTGCAGGGCAGGAGTACGGGCTGGGCGGCTGGTGAATGGCTTAGCCGAACATCTGGTCCCAGTCGATATCGGGTTTGCTGTGGCCACCCAGATTGAGTTCCTGCTCGACATGGTTGAGATGATGGAGCATCAGCTCAATGGCTTTATCACTGTCTTTGGCGGTAATTGCTTCGACGATCTTGCTGTGCTCGTCTTCGGGGCAGGCCGGGGTTTGCGGCGAGTCGTACAGGGCAATGATCAGGCAGGTAAGCGGACATAGTTCAGCCATCATCTTGCTGATGAAACTGTTGCCGGATACCTCGGCGAGAAGCATGTGGAATTCACCGGAAAGCTTGATGATTGCTCGCCGGTCGTGACGTGCGCGGGCCTCGGCTTCAAGCTTCAAATGCTGGTTGAGGCGGTCAATTTCGGCCTTGCCAGCTCGTTCAACGGTGTTGCGAATAACCTCGGGTTCGAGCAGGCGGCGCACGGCAAACAGGTCGAGCGCTTCCTGTACGGTTGGGCTTGCCACAAAGGCGCCGCGGTTGGGCGTCAGGCGTACCAGGCCATCTTTGGCAAGCCGGGTTAACGCCTGGCGAATCTTGGTGCGGCTGACCCCGAACGCGCTGGCCAGTTTCTCCTCCGCAAGCTTGATGCCGGGAGGTAGCCGGTGCTCCATGATCGCGTTGACGATGCGGTCGGCAATTTCATTAATGCCCGGCTTGTTGGTTGATTCCACGATTCAGCCTCAATCAATTGTACAAAAATATTGTACCCAATAATTCTGAACAATGAGCAGTACCCCTGTCGCTGTCAAGTGACACAACACACTGCACTCATGCGGTGCCTCCTTCAGCGTCGCGCACCCTCGCGGTGCCAGTCTCATGCCCGGTAAGTGATCACTTCAGGCGAGCAGCGAGCAGCCTTTCCCGCTACGCAGGGGTATACAGCTGATTGGCACAGTACCTGCAAAAGTGATTTCAATAATGTACGCAATATATTTGAAAGTTATGTACTCACTTGCAGTTCGCTGACCCACAAAACAGCCAATCGTCCAGGAGTTTGCCCTTTATGAGAATCACCCCCCTCGTTGCCAGCTTGATCGCGACCCTTGCAATCGGCTCCGCTCAGGCGGATGAAGCGATCAAATGGAAGGCAATCGGCCAGCCGCTGGCAACCGGCTTGATCCAGAAAAACATCGAGCAACCGTTCTTCGAGAACTTTGCTGAAAATACCGGGTTGCCGGTCACGGTGGACTACAAGCCAATCGACACCACCGGGATCAAAGACACCGAACAATTGCGTGTACTCAAGTCCGGCCTGTTCGATCTGGTTTCGATCCGCGCCTCGCAAAACTCGCGTGATGAACCGGCCTTGCTGGGTCTTGATCTGGTTGGCCTGAACCCAGACTACGAGACTGGTCGCAAGGTTGCAGATGCCTATTTCGATACCCTCGATCAGCGCCTGCAGAAGCAGTTTCGCGTCAAGCTGCTGGGCGTCTGGCCTTTCGGTCCGCAAATTCTCTTTTGCAAGTCGCCGGTTGCAAGCTTTGCCGATGTTAAGGGGTTGAAGGTGCGCGTATCGGATCAGAACCTTGCGCAGTTCGTTGAGTCCATCGGCGGGATTCCGGTGCCAATGAGCTTTGCCGAAACGCATCAGTCCCTTTCGCTCGGCGTGGTTGATTGCGCGATCACCGGCCCAAGCTCGGCCAACTCGGCAGGCTGGACAGAAATTGCCACAAGGCAGATTCCCCTCGGCGTGCAGATGGGCCTGAACGGCTACGGCATTTCCCTAAAGTCCTGGAACAAACTCGACGCTGCGCAGCAAGCCAAGTTGCAGACAGCCTTCGACACCCTTAACAGCAAAATCTGGGCGTACTCCGAAGAGCTTTATAAGGATGCTCTGAACTGCAACGTTGGCGCGGAACCGTGCACCACTGGCAAGAAATACAAGCTGATCAGCGTTGAGCCCAGTGATGCCGATCGCCAGTTGCTCAAGGGCGCATTGCAGTCTATTTCGCTGCCGAATTGGGCCGCCGTATGCGACAAGGTCAACCCACAGTGCTCGGCTGACTGGAAAGCCAAGGTCGGTCCTGTTGTTGGCCTGAAGTAACCCAAACCATTCAGCGGAGGGCGATCATCATGTCGCGTATCGAAAACACGCTTGCAGCGATATTTGGCGGCATCTTTATCGCCCTGTCCGGCTGGATCAGCATCGAAGTGCTGGCGCGAAAGCTTCTTGGCGTCTCGTTGCAAGGCGCCAATGAGCTGGGCGGCTATGCCTTGGCAGTCGGGGCTACGCTGGCCTTCACGCTGGCTTTGTTCGGGCGTAATCACATTCGTGTGGATGTGTTCTATGAGCGCTTGTCGGCGGGCTGGCAGGCGGCGCTGAACTGGTTTTCCAGTGTGCTGATGGCCAGTTTTGCAGGCTTGTTGGGTTTGCTCAGTTGGGGCGTGGTGCGCGACACGCTGGACTATCAAAGCACTGCACAAACGCCGTGGGCAACGCCGCTGATTTATCCACAGAGCTTGTGGTTTGCCGGACAGGTGATTTTCATGCTGGTGGCTTTTGGTATGGCGGTTCGGGCGACGTACTTGCTGGTAAACCGCCGTATCAATGCGCTGAACCATGGCTTCAATCCACGCGGGGCCAAGGATGAACTGGCCGAGGAACTGTGCAACATCGAACAACGCAACCAGGTGAAGCCGGTATGAGTGTCGTATTTGTACTGATCGCCTTTGTGGCGATGATTCTGCTGATGCTGGCAGGTCTGCCGATTGCTGTGGTGATGGCGGTTGTCGGCATTATTGGTGGTGTGCTGGCGTATGGCATGCCGTTTCTCGATTCGATTTCTCCGGTGGTGTGGGGCGTGCAGAACGATAATCTGCTGACCTCGATTCCACTGTTCGTTCTGCTCGGTGAAATTCTGCTGCGCGCCGGTATTGCCGACCGCATGTCTTTGGCGTTGTCGGCCTGGATGGGACGTTTGCCCGGAGGCTTGCTGCATTCCAATATCGCCACTTGCGCGTTGTTCGCCGCCACTTCGGGATCGTCAGTGGCCACTGCCGCAACAGTCGGTACTGTGGCGTTACCGTCTTTGCAGGCGCGCGGTTATGCGGTGGCGCCGTCGCTGGGCACGTTGGCGGCGGGCGGCACGCTGGGCATTCTGATTCCGCCGAGCGTCAACCTGATCATTTATGGCTCACTGACCAATACCTCGATTGGCCAGTTGTTCATGGGCGGTATCGTTCCAGGTTTGCTGTTAAGCGGTTTGTTCATGTTGTTTATTGCGCTTACCCATTGCGGCGCTGAAAAAGCGGCGATGCGTGAAGCAAACGTGCCATTGGCGCTCAAGTTGCGTGCCTCGGTGCACCTGATTGCGCCTGTGGTGATTTTCGGCGTGGTCATGGGCAGCATCTATACCGGCCTTGCGACCACGACTGAATCGGCGGCGCTAGGTGTGATGGTAGCGCTGGGATTTGCAGCATCTGCGCGGGCGCTGAACTGGCCGACCCTGCGCACCTGTTTTATTCAGACGGCGCGGGTGTCCGGAATGATTCTGCTGATCATCACGTCGGCCTTCATCCTTAACCTGACCATCAGCCTGACGGGCGTTGCTGAGGACATGTCGGCGTGGGTCAATTCGCTTGGCCTCAGCGCCACGGCGTTCCTGTTGGTGCTGGTGGTGTTCTATCTGGTGCTGGGCATGTTCATGGACGTTTTGTCGATGCAGGTGGCGACGATTCCGATCACCTTCCCGATGGCCATCGCGCTGGGCATTGATCCGGTCTGGTTCGGAATCTTCGTGGTGCTGATGTGTGAGCTCGGTCTGATAACGCCGCCGGTGGGCATGAACCTGTTTGTGGTGCACGGTATTCGCCCGGACAAAGGCAACATGACGGATGTGATCCGTGGCGCGCTGCCGTACGCCGCGATCATGATGGTGTTCTCGCTGCTGCTTATAGCCATGCCGGATATCGTCACCTGGCTGCCGGGGAAGGCTGCATGAGCAAGCTATGGCAACTGGGCGCAGTCGAGTTGGCGCAAGGTTTTCGACAGGGCTTGTGGTCGCCGGTTGCGGCGCTCGAGTCGGTGCTCGAGCGTGTCGCCGAGGTCAACTCGCAAATCAATGCGCTTATCGCACTGGCCCCTGATGCACATGCCGCCGCGCTGGCCAGTCAGGCGCGATATGTCGCAGGTTGCCCGCTGAGCGAACTGGATGGCATCCCGATGACCATTAAGGACAATCTGTTGATGGCCGGTGTGCCCGCTACATGGGGATGCCCGGCGTTGGCAGATAATTTCGCGGCTGATGAATTGCCGGTGGCACGCTTGCGGGCCATGGGTGCGGTGCTGGTGGGAAAAACCAATGTGCCGGAGTTTACCCTTGAGGGTTACACCGGCAACGCCTTGTTTGGCACCACGCGCAATCCTTGGGATATCCAGCTTACGCCCGGCGGTTCCAGTGGCGGTGCGGTGGCGGCTGTGGCGGCGGGTATTGCGCCGTTGGCGTTGTGTACCGATGGCGGCGGCTCGATCCGTCGGCCTTGCGCGCATACCGGGCTGGTCGGTTTAAAGCCTTCAATCGGCGCGATTGCCCGGGGCGCAGGATTTCCCGGCTTGCTCTTGGACTTTGAAGTAGTCGGGCCGGTGGGGCGCAGCGTTGCCGACGTGCAGTTGATGTTCAGCTTGCTGTCTGGCGCTGATACCCGCGATCGCCGTTCATTGGCGCGGGTGCAAGCCAGGCGTCAATTGCAGCGTGTGCTCTATGTACAAACTCTCGATGGCGCGCCGGTAGATCCGCAGGTGCGCTGCGCTACGGCCGAAGCTGCCGGCTTGCTTGAGCAGTTGGGGTGTACGGTTGTAACAGCCGAGCTGCCGATTGATCTGAGTGCATTGAATCGGACTTGGCCTGAGATTGGTCAGATCGGTCTGGCTCATCTGTTTGCCACCTATCCACAATGGCGCACTGGTGCGTCTGCGAAATATCAACAACTCGCCGACGCCGGGGAGCGCCTGCCGGCGAGCCGTTTATGGGCCATCATCGAGCAGGTCGAGGCGCTACGAGTCGCAGTTGACCGAATGTTTGCAGACTATGACGCACTGTTGATGCCTACGGCAGCCGCCTTGCCGTGGCCCGCCGAACAGGCTTATCCCGAGACTATTGATGGCCAGCCAGTCGGTCCGCGTGGCCATGCGATCTTCACTGGCTGGGTGAATGCTGCAGGTGTGCCGGCGATCAGCCTGCCGATTGCAGAGTCCCGCGAAGGGCTGCCGATAGGCATTCAATTAGTCGCGCCCATGGGCGCCGATAGCGATTTACTGGCGCTGGCAGCGCGCATCGAACAGGCGAGGCCTTGGCACTCTCGGTTTAATAAGTTGTGGCAGGCGGGTAGCTGAATGTTTGGCTGCTGTCGGTTACCAACAGGTATTTAGCTCCCTTTACAGGCGCAGGCCAATCACACCAATTAACCTCGGGCTGCTCGCTACAAACGGCGCAATGAAAGTCTTTGACCTGGGGCGCGACTAAACCGTCAGCCATAAAAAAGACGCCCGCGGGCGTCTTTTTTAATCTGCGATTACAGCGAATAGCGGCTCTAGCTGGCCTCGGCTCGCTGCATCAAGGTGCGTTGGCGCCACTCCATGAAGGTTTTCAGCAGCAGGGTCAGCAATGCCATCATCGCTAGCAATGCGGCGGCGGTAAAGGCGGCGGCGGGTTTGTAGTCGTTGTTGAGCTGGTCAACCAGCAGCGGCAGGGTCAGCGTCTGGTTGATGATGGTGCCGGACACGACTGAAACTGCGCCGAACTCGCCCACCGCCCGGGCGTTGGTTACCACTACGCCATAGAGCAATGCCCATTTGATTTTCGGCAGGGTGATATTGCGGAAAATCTGCCAGCCGTTTGCGCCAAGGCACATGGCGGCGGTCTCTTCATCCTGGCCCTGAGCCTGCATCACCGGTATCAGAATACGCGCGACATAAGGCGCGGTGACGAATACCGTGACCATGACAATGCCCGGCCAGGCAAACATCAGCTGGATGTCTTGATCGTAGAGCCAGCGGCCCAGCGAGGATTCGATACCGTACACCACCAGATAGCAAAGGCCGGCCACCACGGGCGACACCGCGTAGGGAATGTCGATCACAGTGGTCAGCAGCTTGCGGCCGCGGAAGTCGTAATGGGTTACGCACCAGGCCAGCAAGATGCCGAACACCAGATTGATTGGCACTGTCATGGCCGCAACCAGCAGCGTCAGGCCAATGGCGTGGATCATGTAGTCTTCGTTGAGGTTGCCCCACAACAGGGCCAGACCGCCGGAAAACGCCTTGCTGAAAATCAGCGCCAGCGGGATTAGCAGAATAAGCGTGACGAGGCTCAAGCCAAGGCCGATCAACAGCCACTGGTGCCAGTGTTGAGGTTTTTTCATTTGCCTTGCCGTTGCCATTTGAAGATTCGACCCTGCAGCACTTGCAGGCTGAACAGCAGTACCAGAGAGGCCAGCAGAATCACCGAGGCAATTGCTGCTGCCGCCGGATAGTTAAATTCCTGCAAGCGCACGAAAATCATCAGCGAGGACACTTCCGTCTTGAACGGAATGTTGCCAGCCAGCATGATCACCGCGCCAAATTCACCCAGGCTGCGAATGAATGACTGCGATGCGCCGGTCATTAACGCCGGTAGTAGCGTTGGCAATACGACATGGAAAAAAGTCTGCACGCGATTGGCGCCCAAGGTCCGGGCGGCCTCTTCGTATTCGTGTCCCATGTCTTGCAGCACTGGCTGCACGGTGCGCACCACGAAGGGCAGGCTGGTGAAAACCATTGCGATCAGAATGCCGGGATAGGCGTAGGCCAGTTTGATGCCCATCGGTTCAAGCCACATGCCCAGCCAGCCACTGGGGGCGAGCAGGGTGGCCAGGGTTAAACCTGCAACCGAGGTGGGCAGCGCGAATGGCAGGTCGATGAAAGCATCGACCAGGCGGCGGCCGGGGAAGTCGTAGCGGGTGATGATCCAGGCCAGCAGCATGCCGATCAATACGGTGGCTATCGTGGCGTAGAACGCGCCGCTTACCGTCACCTTGTAGCTCTGCACCACGCGCGGATCACTGATGGCCTGCCAGTATTGCGCCCAGCTCATGTCGCTGACATAAAGCAGCAGTGCCGACAGTGGGAACAGGATCACCAGAGAAATATAAAACGTGCTGAAACCAAAGCTCAGGCCGAAGCCTGGCAGTACGGGTTTCTGCACAAAAAAGCGGGGAGTTGTAAGCACGCAAATGTCCCTGAATGCACAAGCCGCCATCATGGACGGCGGCCTGCTGTATTGCTCGAATCAAAGCAGTCTTAGCGACCTTCGGCCAGCAATTGGTCGAGTACACCGTTGGCATCGAAGTGCTTGGCGGTGATGTCATCCCAGCTGCCGAGTACTTCTGTCGGGTTGATCAGGCGCACCTGCGGGAACTGGTCGGCGGTGGCTTTCACGACTTCCGGGTTATGTACACGGTAGTTGTAGGTGGTCAGCAGTTGCTGGATGTCTTTGCTGTACTGGAAGTCCAGGTAGGCTTTGGCAACATCACGGGTGCCTTTCGAGTCGACAACCTTATCGACGATTGCCACCGGGAACTCGGCGAGAACGCTGACTGGCGGTACAACGATCTCGTATTCGCCGGACTTGAACTCTTCACCGTTGGCAATGTTCACCACTTCCGATTCGAAAGTCAGCAATACATCACCCTGGCCGTTCTGGGCAAAAGCGATGGTTGCGGCGCGACCGCCTGTTGGGAAGTTTTGTACGTTGTGCAGGATCTTGCCGACGAAGCTTTTGATTTTGGCTTCATCACCGGCGAACTTCTCGTTTGCATACAACCACGCGCCCAAATAGCTATAGCGCGCGTTGCCCGAAGTTTTCGGGTTTGGGAACACCAGTTTCACATCGCTGCGGGCCAGGTCGTCCCAGTTCTTGATGTTCTTTGGGTTGCCCTTGCGTACCAAGAATGCGGTGGTGCTGTAGTAAGGCGAGCTGTTGTTCGGGAACTGCTGTGCCCAGTCTTTACGTACCAGACCGCGCTTGGCGAGGATGTCGACGTCGGTTACCTGGTTGAAAGTAACGGTATCAACCTTTTTGCCCTGAATGATGTCTTGCGCCTGGCGCGAAGAACCGGCGAAAGACTGGTCGATCTTCAGCTCTTTACCGGTGTCGGCTTTCCACTTGGCGAGGAACTTAGGATTGATCTCGGCAAACAGTTCACGTGCGATGTCGTATGAAGCGTTGAGGATCGGCTTGTCGTCAGCCAGTGCAGATACGCTGCTCAACAGGCTGGTAGAGATAAGGCTGGCCAGAAGCAATTTCTTTAGCATGATGAAGACGTTCCTCGTCACTGAGCCCTGTGTTTAAGGCTCCATTTAATTTTTCTGGCACATCGGCCAACTTATGGGCGGTGATACTGCCTAAGTTTTTTATTCTTAAAAAGTAATTTTTTGAGCTATGTATATAACGATATCGAATTTTTAGGTGCGTTAACCTCGGTGCAGCGCCAAGGCAGCTTAATTGCTGCTCAACGGGCTCTGATCAGTCAGCTAGCTCGGCAACTGTTGGCCCGGTGTTTCGCTTGAGCCATCATTATCCAAAGCCAAGAGTAAGGTCGCCGGCAGAGCGTAGATGGCGCGGCATCTTGATTTATATGCTTAAAACGAATATCAATGTTACTAAATGATATTTTTATGAATATAGGGTCGGGCCTATGATTCGCTCAACTTTTTAAAAGGTTGCGTGTGTGCTGGCTTTGTCAGGGTCTGAAGACCTCTGTGCAGTCGTTATACGTCACCTGACCCGATACACTTACACCGCCTTATCAGCCTCCTTCCTTGGGCGCTGTTTCCCTGCTGTCATTATCGCTGCGGGATATGTACGAATTAACCGCCCGCGCCAGAAGGCTGAGGACGCAAGAACATGTCGATTGAAATCACCAACGTCAGTAAGAATTTTAATGCGTTCAAGGCGCTGAACGAGATCAACCTGAATATCAAAAGTGGCGAGCTAGTTGCGCTGCTGGGGCCATCCGGTTGCGGTAAAACGACGCTGCTGCGCATTATCGCCGGTCTGGAAACACCCGATAGCGGCTCTATTCAGTTCCACGGTGAAGATGTTTCCGAGCACGACGTGCGCGACCGTAATGTCGGGTTTGTATTCCAGCATTACGCCTTGTTCCGCCACATGACTGTATTCGACAACGTCGCATTCGGCTTGCGCATGAAGCCTAAGCGCGAGCGCCCGAGCGAGACTGTCATCAAGCAAAAAGTGCATGAGCTGCTGGGTTTGGTGCAACTGGATTGGCTGTCGGATCGCTACCCGGAGCAGCTTTCTGGTGGGCAACGCCAACGGATCGCTTTGGCCCGTGCGCTCGCTGTTGAGCCCAAGGTGTTGCTGCTGGACGAACCCTTTGGCGCGCTGGATGCCAAGGTGCGTAAAGAGTTGCGCCGCTGGCTGGCGCGCTTGCATGAAGAGGTTCATCTGACATCGGTGTTCGTTACACACGATCAGGAAGAGGCGATGGAAGTTGCCGATCGGATCGTGGTTATGAATAAAGGTGTGATCGAGCAGATCGGCACACCGGCCGAGGTTTATGAAAAGCCTGCCAGCGACTTCGTTTACCACTTCCTCGGGGATGCGAACCGCCTGTATGTGGGTGAAGATCACCACGTGCTGTTCCGCCCGCATGAAGTGCATCTTTCGCGTAATGCCGAAACGGATCATCAGGCCGCTGAAGTGCGTGATATTCGCCCGCTCGGTGCAATCACCCGGGTGACCCTGAAGGTGGCCGGGCAAAGCGAATTGATTGAGGCCGAGGTGGCTAAAGATCACCTGAGCCTGGCCAATCTTAATCGTGGCGAGACCCTGTACTTCAAACCCAAGGCCGGGCAGCCGCAGGCTAATCAGTGATTACTTAGCAGCACCCATGCCCAGTGGGTGCTGCAACTTGGGTGGTTAAGCGTAAGCTTTTCCACCCACGGCAAACACGCTGGGTGCCGAGACTTGATCGGCATACCCCCAGCGGCACTATCCGCTACATCGTCAATATGCCCGTCTCCAAACCGTAGGCCGCGAAGCCTGCGCCTACCACCACCAGCACAAATACAGCCGTTTCTATCGGTGTGAACAATGCAGCGCGTTGTTCGCGCTTGGCTATCGCAAACAGCACCACTCCTGGTGCGTAGAGAAGTGCCGACAACAGCAAGTATTTGACGCCGCCTGCATAGAGCAGCCAGATCGCGTAGATCAATGCGATCGAGCTGATGCACAGGTCTTTGATCCGCTCCTTTGATTTGGCTTTGTAGGTTTCGCCGCGCCAGCTCAACAGAAACGCATAAGCGGCTGACCACAGGTAAGGGACCAGAATCATTGATGAGGCGAGGTAAATCAGGCTGGTGTAAGTGCCCGCCGAAAACAGGGTGATCAGCAGGAACAGCTGGATCATTACATTGGTCATCCACAATGCATTGATCGGGACTTGATTGGCGTTTTGCTTTTTCAGAAACGCCGGCATGGTGTTGTCCTGCGCGGTAGCAAACAGGATCTCGGCGCACAGCAGCGCCCAGGAGAGCAGGGCGCCGAGCAAGGAAACGATCAGCCCGAGACTGATCAGAAGCGCGCCCCAGGGCCCAACGATATGTTCAAGTACCGAGGCCAGAGATGGGTTCTGTAATCCGGCCAGTTCTGGCTGAGTCATCACGCCCAGCGACAGCACGTTGACCAATACCAGCAGCGCCAACACGCCGAGGAAGCCGATTACCGTAGCGCGGCCCACGTCCGAGCGTTTTTGTGCGCGTGCCGAATAAACACTGGCACCTTCGATGCCGATAAATACGAACACGGTCACCAGCATCATGTTGCGCACCTGGTTCATCACGCTGCCGAAGTCCGGGTTTTCATAGCCCCAGATATCACGCGTGAAGATATCCATACTGAAGGCTATGGCGGCAATAACGATGAAGATCAGCAAAGGCACTACTTTGGCGATTGTCGTGACCAGATTGATGAATGCTGCTTCCTTGATCCCGCGCGACACCAGAAAGTGCACGGCCCAAAGCAGAGCAGATGAGGCTGCAATGGCGATGGGTGTATTGCCTTCACCAAACACTGGAAAGAAGTAACCCAGCGTGCTGAATAGCAGTACAAAGTAGCCGACGTTGCCGAGCCAGGCGCTTATCCAGTAGCCCCAGGCCGATGAAAAGCCCATGTAGTCACCGAAGCCCGCCTTGGCATAGGCATACACCCCGGAGTTGAGTTCAGGTTTGCGATTAGCCAGCACCTGAAACACAAATGCCAGGTTGAGCATGCCGACAGCTGTGATGGTCCAGCCGATCATGATGGCGCCGGCATCTGCCCGTTCGGCCATGTTCTGCGGTAAAGAGAAAATACCCCCACCAATCATCGACCCCACAACCAAAGCGATCAAGGCGCCAATCCGTAGTCTCTGTGCAGGCTCAGGCATGCTGCTTCCTTTCTCCGTAGTTGATGCTCAAACATCCAGCGAAGCACCTTGGCGATGCGGTTAAGCCATTTTGAAAAGCTCCAACCGAGACCGCATACGTCGCTGCAAATTTTTCTCAAGCATAGCTTAAGCGGCGGTGGATCAAGGTCGCTTTAGTCCCCTTCGGTTATCGCTCTGATCGTTCAGTGCAAACGGAAACCGGCTGTACGTGGGCACTAAAGAAGCGCCTGGCCAGACACGTAGCGTTTATGTGATCGATTGAATCGAAATTGTCCGATGCGAACAGCGAAGTACAGCGGTAATCGGGTCTTGCCGGGTGTCTCCCCGGAATAACAGGGCTGCGTGCATTTAAGGGTGAACCAATCGTTGCGCACTGCGCGGTTTCAAGTTTACAGGGAATGATTGATACATACCTGCAGTTAACCAGTAAGTGACTGTATAGCAACGGCTTGTTTGTCATTCAGAGTTGTCGCGCCTGCTTGATTGATTTGTATTTATCAAAGTGAGCAAGAAGTTGCTCACTGTTATTAATTGTCTTCGGATAAGTATTGCGGTGTTATTGCTGGGGATGCGGGTGTAGTTGGCTGAATATGCACGCTCATTGAGCAAGAACTTGCATAAGCGCTGCCTGGCCTGAAGAGGGTTTAGAATTAGTGGCGGGTTGCTTTGTTGGGCGTATACGTGGTTATAGTGGTTGCGCTTATTTATTTGATAGGTTTGCCGGGGTGTAAGTTGTTGTAGGGATTTTCTTTAGGTGCTTGTCACAAAACAAAACTGGTGTAAGTTTATATAGATTTTTAAGTTTCGTTCGTATGGATACGTCTGGCGCGAACTCTGAATGATTGTGGATGCAATTAAGCCGGAAGAACTGAGTGATGAGTAATACCCGCAAGCTTTCCAGTTATTATATTCGCCTCGCGAAAACGCCAATCTCTGAATATGAATTCAGCGGTGAAGACGTACGCTTTACCAGCGAATATGAGGCCCTGGAGCGCGAACTTGGTAAGGCCAATAGTATCCATGGAAATGGTCATGTTGACTGGCTCAAGGTGTTGGATGGAAGCGAGTTGTTGTTACGTGAACAGTCCAAGGATTTGCGTGCAGCTGTCTGGCTGACATGGGCGTTGCACCAACGTGAAGCTTTACCCGGACTGTTGGCTGGGTTGGGCATGTTGCGTTATCTCTGTGAGCACCATTGGCAAACCTTGTATCCGCTGAAAATGCGTACTCGCTCTGCGGCTTTCAACTGGTTGGTGCCACGCATGGAAGGCGTCTTGAGTGAGACCGTGCCGGTTAAGGAGCAGCTGCCTCTGTTCCGCCAGTTCGTGCTGCACCTCGAAGCGCTTGATCTGCTTCTGACCAACCATCTGCAAGATGAAGCCCCGCTGCTGTTGCCTATTTGTCGGCGTCTGTCGGGCATGGTTGAGCGCGCCGCCAACGATCAGTTGGAGCCGACTTCGATTAGTGGTGTGGTCACTCAGGTGAAGCAGGCCGCCAGTCAGTTTTTGAGCCCTAACGCTGAGATCGACAACGAGAAAGATGCGCATAAGTCGCTGCGTAATCTGCAGGAAGGCGCACGGCCACTGTGCGCGTGGTGGCTGCGCCAGAAAGCCACGGATGTCCGGGCGCTTAAACTCAACAGAACCCTGCTTTGGCTGAATATTGATAGCTTGCCGGAATGCAATGCCGAGCAGATTACTGCGCTGCGTGGATTACCCGCGGATAAACAAAAGAACTATCAGGAACGTCTTGAGCAAAAGCAGTATGCCGATCTGCTTGTCGAACTTGAGGCGAGCATCGCGCGTTCACCGTTCTGGTTTGATGGGCAGCGCATGGTGTGGGAATGCCTTGAAGGCCTGAATGCTCAGTTGGCAATGCGTGAAATTGAAATCCACTTTGCGCTGCTGCAACAGCGCCTGCCGAGTCTCATTGAGCTGCGCTTCCATGATGGCGAGCCGTTTGCCGATGAGAAAACCCGTGCCTGGATAAGTGCGCAGGTCAATCATCATCTGCAAGCCCCTAAAACCCAAGATCCGCAGCACACTGCTTATGTTGAAGAGCCTTGGGACATTGCGCTCGCCGATGCCTTGCCGGTATTGCGTGATGAAGGCTTGAAAGCCGCCGTGAGGCTGCTCAATCAAGGCCTGCAAAGTGCGCAGGGCGGCCGCGCAATTTTTTTCTGGCAGCTGAGTCTGGCTCGGCTGTGTTTCTCGGCGAAAAAGTATGACTTCCTGAATTCAACACATAAGTGCAACGCTCACCCCTGTATGCACTTCGTACGGCGTCTTCCAGCCCAAGCGCTTGCGCGGGC
>MDTG01141418.1_pt1 | contig 16233 bp, 17 predicted proteins | sample 811421 | NCBI WGS metagenome assembly MDTG01 (sample SAMN05326645, study PRJNA326480) | marine metagenome | isolation source: seawater | place: Pacific Ocean: South East | collected 2011 | reverse complement strand
TCCAATGCCTGATTGGGTAAACGATGTAGCAGACCAAGTAGGTTTAGATAATTGTGGTTTTGTATTTTATAGAATGGACCAATTAGATATTATGCCTCCACACATTGACCACTTTGAAACATATTGTAAAATATTTGACGTTGATAGAAATGATGTATTTAGAGCAATTATATTTTTACAAGATTGGAAGCCAGGACATTACTTCGAATATGATGGAAATGGATTGGTGAATTGGAAACAAGGTGATTATGTAATTTATAGTACAAATACATTACACGCAGCAAGTAATATTGGGATAGACCCAAGATACACTTTACAAGTTACAGGAATAAAAAAATGACAGAGTTAAATTTACTACATACTCACTTGGTTAAAGAAAATGGAACTGAAGTTCTTCCTTCTTCTAATTTTATGAATTTCAAAAACCTAATAGTTCATTACTTACATCAATATGCTACCATAGGACCTTTTGATATAAAGGAACATTTTATGAGAAATGATTACAGTACAGATTCAAACAAAAAATATTTCTATGGAATCTGTCCACAAAATCTAACGTTCTCTACTTTAGCTAAATTTGATTTTGGAATACCAAAAGATAGTTTACAAGATATACAAAATAATAAAAACTTTTTTGTAATCATAACCATGGAACATGAACCTATTCATGAAGAAGATATAATTCAGGTCACTAAGAAAGCTAAGGAGTTGGGTCTTGAAAATAGAGTTTTATGTTTAACAAATAATGCGTACACAAAAGAGTTGTTTGAAACAATAGGAAATGGTATATCAATTGGATACAAAATAAATTTTTTAGACTGGTCAACTAGACATATTCTTACACATCTTGAAATTGGTGATATACAAGAAAATAAAAATGGAAAACTTTTCTTATGTAGAAATAGAAATGCGAAGCCACATAGATTGTGTTTAATTTACAAATTGTTAGAAAAAGGATATATGAATGAAATAAATTATTCATATGTACCAGAATTTTTTCCAAATAATGTAACTATGTTAGGTGATATGAAAATGGTTTATTCTTTAGTATTAACTGAAGAAGAAGTTGAAGATAAATTTGAGGAAATTCAAGAAATTTATCAAAGAATTAAAATTGATGATATTGAAGAAGAATATAATGTAATAGCAGAAGGTAATATTTTTGAAAATTCTCACATACAAAATAAAAGATTGTTTATGGTACCTGAAATACCAAGTTCATTTCATGAATCATATCTTAATATAGTAACAGAATCTTGTTTTGAATCTAATACAAGACATAAGAAGATTATACACCCTTCAGAAAAATCATTTAGACCATATATGTATTATCAAATACCTTTATTTGTTGCAACTTATAACCATGTAAAGTATTTAAGAGAAACTTATAACTTTGATATGTTTGATGATTTAATTAACCATTCATATGATGATGAATTTGATGATAAAAAAAGATTAAGTTTAATTATTGATGAAATTGGTAGATTAATTGAAAATAAAGATAAAGTAATTGAATTTTATAAAAATAATCTAAGTAGAATTAAAAAGAATAGAGAAATATTTTTAAAAGTTAGTCAAGAATTAAGAGAAAAAGATGTACTCTTTTTAAAACAATTTATAGATAGTTAAAATGAATAAACAAAAGATAGATATTAGTAAAATAAAAAAAGTATTTTCATTTGGATGTTCATTTAGTGATTATATGTTCGGAACTGATATTGTATATGGAGAAAAAGTAGCTGAACTTTTAAATGCAGAATATTATCATCATGGAATTGGGTGTGGTAGTAATCAAAGAATTTGGAGAAGGTTTTTTGATTATGCTCAGAAAGAAACTTTTGATGAAACAACATTAGTTACTGTTCAATGGACAGAAATGATAAGAACTGAATTATTTTGGGCAATGCCATTAGATAGAGGTATTCCTTACGAGAAAAATCAAGATTGGTTTGATAAAAAAGGTTCAGCAGAATGTGTTCCACATCACGATGGTGTGTTGTTTAAATTTAAACACGATTCGTGGACATGGCATGAAGAATGGCCAGATGTTTCAGAACATATGAAAAGTATTAGCGAAAACTGCTTATCAACTGAATGGTCTCATGAGTTATATGATTGTTATAATTTTAATGTTAAAGAATATTGTAAAAACCATAATATTCCTCTTGTACTTATCGGTCATAAAAACTATCAAGACAATGATAAAGGACAAACAGTTGATGATACTTTTTTAAATGTTGTTCATGTTGATGAACTAGCTAAAACACATCCAAGAATAATGGAAAATGATGTTAAAGATTATGCTCACATGAGTACAGAAGGACATATACAATTTGCAAAAACAATAATAAATAAAATAAAGTAATTATGAAAATAGGTTTTATAGGAGTTGGAAAACTCGGAAAAGAAGCTGCTGAAGTTATGGCAGAAAAACACAACGTAGTAGGTTATGATGTTAAACAAGTTGAACCAGAAAACTTTGAAATGGTTTCTACTATTGAAGAAGTTTGTAAAGATAGAGAATTAATCTTTATTGCTGTTCCAACACCACACCATCCAGATTATGATGGTAGATATCCAACTTCACACTTACCAAATAAAGATTTTGATTATTCAATCGTTAACAATGTATTAGATGAAGTAAACAAATACACAAATAAAGAACAATTAGTGGTTCTTATTTCAACAGTTTTACCTGGTACAATCAGAAGAGAGTTTATCGATAGATTATCTAACACAAGATTTATTTACAATCCATATCTAATCGCTATGGGTACTGTAAAATGGGATATGGTTAATCCTGAGATGGTTATCATTGGTACTCAAGATGGTTCTCTTACAGGTGATGCAGAATTATTACTAGATTTTTACAGAACATTTATTGTTGATGGAACACGATACGAAGTTGGAACATGGGATGAGGCAGAAGCAATTAAAATATTTTATAATACATTTATATCTACAAAAGTTGCATTGGTTAATATGATGCAAGATGTTGCTGAGAGAAGTGGTAATATGAATGTTGATGTTGTAACACAAGCATTAGAAAGAAGTACTTATCGTATTACAGGAAAAACCTATATGAAAGCTGGAATGGGAGATGGGGGTGGATGTCATCCAAGAGATAATATTGCATTAAGATACATGGCAGAAGAACTTGGTTTGGGATATGATTTATTCGATGCGATTATGAGAGCAAGAGAAGTTCAAGCAAAAAATATGGCAGATAAGCTAGTTGAAATATCAAAAGAAAATAATTTACCAATTATTATACTAGGTCAATCATATAAACCTGATGTACATTATTTAGATGGTTCATCTTCAATACTAACTGCACATTATATAAAAGAACATGGTATCGTACCAGAGTTTGACCAACCACATCCTTACAAAGCAGTTTATTTGTTAGGACACATGGGGAAACATCACGATTATAAGTTTCCAAAAGGTTCAATCGTAGTTGACCCTTGGAGAAGTTTTAAATCAGATAGTGTAAAAGTAATTCATTATGGAAACACAAGATTCAACTATTAAAAAGAAACTATTATTTACATTAGGATGTTCATTCACAGAAGGAGATGGTGCATATCCTGAAGAACCTTTCTTTGAGCCATTAGGTATTCCATTAGATTGTAGTGAACGAGAGAAATACCATGGAAGTAGTTTACAAAATAAACTTAGAAATGAGAATGCACCATATTTTCACCAAAATGGGTGGCCACCACAGTTAGTTAAAAAATTAGGATATGATAAACTTATCAATGTAGGTAAATGTGCCAGTTCTACATCATATCAAGTAAAACTATTGTTTGATAAGTATTGGAATTTTCCATTTCATCATTATGAAACATTGATGATTATATATTTAACTAATGCATCTAGATTTTCATTTTATAGTGGTGGAGCTCCAGCAACATTTATGGCGGGAGACCCTAGTAGACCACATACATTAAGTGGAAGATATGCTAGAATAATTCAAGACCACAGAATAGATGAAATATTAGAACAAATTCATCATGTAAAATCTTTAGAATCATTTTGTAAATCAAAGGGTATAACTTTAAAGGTAATGAGTTATTATGAAGAGGAAGATGTAATTATGAAAAGAATATACCATACAGATGTATATATGGATTCTAAAAAGTGGGACCCCTTACCATTTAAACACTCTGGTCCTCATGATAAGTGGGATAATAATTATCACTCTCCAATTTGTTATCATCCAAACAGAGAAGGATACAGATTAATGACTGAAAGGATTTATGAAAAAATAAAAGAATCTTATCCTGAATTAATTAGAACTGATGGGTTCAATGATAAACCTGAAATAATATGGGATGGTGATTGGGGTAATTTTCCTAATATTATTCACAATAGAACTGAATTTGACCATGAAGGTTTAGCTCCTGGTGAAGCGGAACACTATAATAAAACTGGTAAACCTTTTATATAATGAAAACATCAAGATTAATTACATTTGGAGATAGTTGGACAGCAGGACATGGTGTAGAAACTGAAAAAGAGTATAAAGAGAATGCAACACCACCAAAATTCATAGAAAAACTAAGAGAACAAAATTCTTTTCCAAAATGGCTTGGAAATCTTCTAAATATTTCGTATATTAACCTTGGGGTATGTGGATTTGGAAACGAATACATTTACAAAGAAGTAGAAAACAACTTAAAGTTTATAAATAAGAATGATATAATTGTTATAGTATTTTCATATCCTCACAGATATAAAGAACATAACAAATATACACCAATAGAGCTTTTTCGTAAGTTTGAATCTTTGCTTTTTGGATATACTAAGTTTTATTTTAATGGTTTTTATCCATTTATAGAAGATGATGATTTTAATTTTCCAAAACACTATATAAATCCAAAAGGAACTTTATCTTATCAGCTTCAAGTTGAAGAAATGATAAATAAAAAAGATGTTTGGGAATATGGAAGTAAATTAGTTTGTGATGATACAGAAAATTACTATCAAGGAGATTATCATCCAAATTTACAAGGTTATAAATTGATTGCTGAATACATTTATAAAGAAATAAACGATAAAATATAAATGGGAGTACAAAACAATATACAAAAACAAGTGTGGGATACTCATATAGAATTATTTAAAGAAAAATTAGATGATTATATAATAAAATCGTATGATAGTAACTATTCTGCTGTTATACTTGAAACTCGTGAACATCCTCACTTAGAAACTGTTATAAAAAATATAATGTATTTCTTAAATGAGTCAGATTCTAACAATAAATGGAAGTTAGAAATATTTCATGGTAATCTGAACAAAGAATTTTGTGAAAAAATAGTAGAAGGTATTGATAATGTTGAACTACATCATATTGATTATGATTTTATGGAATTATATGATTACGATTCTGTATTTAGAACAACAAAATTTTGGAAAACAATAACTTCTGATAATATTTTAATATTTCAAGCAGATACAGTATTACTAAAACATGGAATTGATGAATTTTTGAAGTATCCTTACATAGGAGCTCCTTGGTTAAAACCAAAAGAAGGAAAATATGTAGGTAATGGTGGGTTATCACTAAGAAATAAACAAAAAATGATAGAAGTTATTGAAAATTATCCAAATGATAACTACTTTAAAGAAGATATTTACTTTATCAAATATTTAAACAATGAAGATATTGCATCTATTGAGGTTGCAAAGAGGTTTTCTGTTGAAGATTCATACTATAATGACCCACTTGGGTTACATCAACCAAAGATTCAACAGAAATACTTAAAAATCCTAATGAAAGAAGGTATAAACAATATAAAAAACAAATATGAGTTACTTTAATAACAAAGAAGTTGTAGTTACAGGAGGTGCAGGTTTCCTTGCAACACACTTCATCACAGAATTAAACAAGTTAGGTGCGAATATTACTACTCACACCTACAATTCACCACTACAAGTTAGTGAAGAGATACAAAAAGATATAACAATACTAGAAAACATCGATTTAAACAAACTAGAAGATGCAATCAAACTTACAAATGGTGCAGATTTAGTTATTCATTGTGCTGGTCATGTTTTACATCCTGGTTCAGTACGAACTGATATACAAGGTTCATTAGGAAACATCACTTTACTTGGAAATGTACTTGAAGCGTGTGTTTCAAATGAGGTAGATTCCTTTTTTGACCTCAACTCATCAACTGGTTATCCAGATAGACGATATCCTGTGAAGGAAGATGAATTTTGGGAGGAAGAACCTTACATTGCGTACTTTGGCTATGGTTGGATGAGAAGATATAGAGAAAAATTAATGGAACATACTACTAACTTCTCTGATTTGAAGGTATTCTTAGGTAGAGGTTCAGCAATCTTCGGACCTAATGATAATTTTAACGTAAAAACTTGTCATGTGATACCTGCAATCATAAATCGTATGTTAGGAGGTGAAAATCCATTCACTGCGTGGGGTTCACCTGATGTTGTAAGGGATTTCTTGTATGTTAAGGATGTAATTAAGGGTGCATTAACAATAATCGAACATGGTAACCCAATGGAACCGTATAATGTTGGATATGGGGCTCCAATTACGATAGGAGATATAGTAAATACGATTCAAAAGGTATCAGGTCTTTCACCAAAGATAGTTTGGGATAATTCTAAACCTACAACTATACCATTTAGAATGGTGAGTACCGAAAAAATCAATAATCTTGGATTTAAGCCAAGTTATTCCTTTGAAGAAGGTATTAGAGAAACAATTGAATGGTTTAAGAATGAAAAATAAGTTATACATAGCTGGAGATAGTTTTTGTGAGGCTCGTAATTATCCTTATCCTGGTCCACAAAGTGGAGACTTCTACTTTTGGGTTGAAGATTTATCTGATTATTTAAAAGATACACATGATTTGATTCTTGATTCTAAAGGAAGCAGAGATGCACAGACAATAATCGACAATTGGATAAAGATAATACCACATTTAAAATCTGATGATATTTTAATAGTTTGTATGCCATGTTTTTTTAGAGTTAGGCTTCCATTAGAGGAAAGTAGTTATAAAACAGTAAAATGGGATGAAGGACAGTTAACAAATAGGTTCACAACACATCACAGTTGGTATAAAACATCTACAAATGTAATTTATTTAAATAAACAACCAGTAACAAAAAAAGAATTAGATAAAACCGCAAGATTCCTTGAAGAAATGTATTTAGATAATACTTCTATTGAAAAAAATTACAATGAGGTTATTGAAAGTTTGTATAATCTTACACCATGTAAAAAATATATATTTTCATGGGATAATATGAAAAATAAAACAAGTGTAATCAAATACAGAAATGATATTACTGCAAAATTAGGATGGAGTACTCGTGATGATTTGTGGAAAGAAACAAATGGAGAAGCAGGATGGGAAGGTGATATTCATTGGGATTATAAATTTGAAAAAATCTTTGCAGATTACCTAAAAAATAAATTTAAACAAAAATAAATGAATGTATTAATAACAGGAATAACAGGTATGGTTGGTTCTCATTTGGTAGATTATCTTATTGAGAATACTGATTGGGATATTTATGGATTTATTAGATGGAATGATAAATTAGATAATATAGAACATCATTTTGATAGAATTAATAAAAAAGATAGAATATTTCTTATAAATGGAGATTTAAATGATTTACCATCGGTACAATCAGCCGTACAACAATCAGAAGCAAATTATGTATTTCATTTAGCTGCTCAATCTTATCCAAAAACATCTTTTAGAGCTCCACTTGAAACTTTACAAACAAATATCATAGGTACTGCAAACTTAATGGAATCTATAAGAGATTATGGTGAAGATGATGTTGTAGTTCATGTTTGTGCTTCATCTGAAATATTTGGTAGAGTATCAAAAGATAAATTACCAATAGATGAGGAGTGTTCCATACATCCAGCATCTCCATATGCAATATCAAAAGTAGGAACAGACCTATTAGGTAGATATTATGCAGAAGCATTTGGTATAACCATAATGACAACACGAATGTTTACACATACAGGTCCAAGAAGAGGTGATGTATTCTCAGAATCAACTTTTGCGAAACAAATAGCAATGATAGAAGCTGGATTACAAGAACCTACAATATATGTTGGTAACTTAGATTCACTTAGAACTTATGCAGACGTTAGAGATGCAGTAGAAGCCTATTATTTATTGGTAACTAAAAATCCAATTAGTGGTGAGTACTATAATATTGGTGGTGAGTACACTTGTAAGATTGGAGATATGTTAAACTACTTAATTTCACAATCTACACGAAATGATATTACAATTGAAGTAGATGAAGATAGGTTAAGACCTATTGATGCTGATTTACAAGTACCAAACACAGAAAAGTTCAGAAAACATACAGGTTGGAAACCAAAATATACTTTCGAACAAACTATGAATGACCTTTTAGATTATTGGAGAACACAAATCAAATCAGGAAGACTATTTCTAAATAGATAATATATATATACAAACGGTTTTGTAATGCATTATAATTTTATAATAGATGAAAAACTTTCTGGTGGAGTTAGAAATGAATCTATTGGAAGAGTAGAAAATTTCTTCGATAAAAGTGAATATACAATATATGATTGTAACATTCATGATAAATCATTAACCTATATATTTCTTGTAGGTGTGGAGGGATATCCATCTCATGATTTAAATAGTGTAACAAAACAAAAGAATCCTGATTGGCCCGAATCAAACGAAAAAACATCAATACAGATTCCTAAATCAATAATTGATAAGTATCATTCTGGTTTTAAAATTTCATTCTTATTTTTTACAACAGATGAATGTGATAATCCTGATGCAGTAGAAATATTTTCTGATTATCTTGATTATATAAAAATTAATCAAAAACATTTTTATTTATCAACAGGTAATGAGTTATTAGAAAAAAATAAAAAAAGATACAGTAGTGAAATTAATGTAAATACAAATAATTATCTACCATCGAGTGTTAGTAAAATAATGCATACTAAAACTCAAAAAAGATTTCAAAAAACAGATGGTTCGTGGATTGTTTACGATGATAAAGAATATGAGTTTACACCGAATAGAAGTAAATTATTTCAATGTTTTAATAATGTACTAAAAGCACATAGATTAGGAATCTATACTTTTTTTAATAAAGAAAATCTACTAGATAAAGTAGATTTAAGTTGTTTGCAATATGATTCATTTAAAGAAGATGAATATTGGAGAGTTAAAATTTTTAAAGATATTTTAAGTTCGGATAAACATGAAGAGTGGTATGAGATTGCTTCTGAAAGTATCAAAAATAAAAAAGGATTAAAAAGTGAATTCGAAAATCATATCATTAATAATAAAACAGGAAAACAAATATACTTCAGAGCTTTACATGAGGTAGCAGTAGACCAAAATTTATACAAACATGGATATATAAGTATTATTACTGAATCTCAATGGGAATGGAAGAATATAGTTCATATTACAGAAAAATCAATTGTACCATTCTTCTTTCATCAGATACCAATTATAGTTGCACCACCTAATCATGTAGAAAGTATGAAGGATAGATATGGATTAGATTTTTTTGATGATATTATAAATCATAGTTATGATTCTATTGAAAATCATCATCTAAGATTTAAAGCACTAACAGATGAAATTTTAAGATTAAGTAAATTAGAAAAAGAGATACATGATTTTGTAAAAGATAATCAAAAAAGATTTGAAAAAAATAAAGAAATAATTAAAAACATACAATACTCTAAAGAAAATGAAAATTTTTGGAGAAGTTTAACATATAAAGAATAATGGCTAGAAAATATTTACCAACACTCGGAGAACTAATCGATAGATTAACAATAGTTCAACTAAAAGAAGTTAAAATACCAGAACACAAAGAAAAATATCAACAAGAGATAAAAGATATAGTACATGATATCAATGAGATATTATTGGATGAAAAACTTCCAAGAGATATCGTTGATGGTGATATGATTAGAGCAATAATAGTTCTGGCTCAAATGAATACACATATTTGGGTAAATGAAGATAATGCAAGGAGTGGTAAAGATGTAGGAAATAATTTATTGTTAACTCATGGATTAAATGGAATCAGAAATACATCAAAGAATAAAATCCAAGAAAAAGTTGGTGGTAGAAAAGATTATAAAATAGATTGTATAGCATCAGAGTTTAAAGATTGGGAAATTAGTTGGTAATGAAATGTTTACTTTTAGTTTACGGAGAATATAGGAGTGCTGATGTAGCAACAAAAACATGGAACATATTAAATTATAATCCTGATGTTGTACTTCGTACTCAAAATCAAAGCAATCATTATTCAGAAGCATTAAGAGAAGAACATGATAATCAAAAAATAGTAAATAGTGATATAACTAAAATATTTGGTGATTGTGAAATTTACTTAGAACCATTAGATGAATATACAAGAAATAATCCAAATAACGACAGAAATTTAAACATTAGAGATTTTAGATATTTATATAAAAGAGTATCCGATAAGATTGATAACTACGATGTTGTTGCAATATCAAGATTAGATTCTACTTTTTATATTCATGATTTTGAAAGATTTCTAAATGAATATGATAAAGAAACTATTTATGTAAATCAAAAAGCAGTAGTTAACGAAACAGGAAACTTTATCCAAGACCATTGTTATTTTGGTTCTTCTAAAGTGATTGGTAATTTTTTGAAAAACTTACCAGCCGAGGTTATAGATTCTCATCATGAAATAGCTGATTACATTTTAGAAAACTTTAAACATCAAGTATGGGATGGATTTAGTTCAATACATCTTAGATTGAGTATGAAACCATTATTTGAAAAACATTTTTCAGTAAATGGAAAAATTAAAAATAAAGATGATAAGTATTTAGAATTTTTTAGAAAGTTTAAAGAAAACACTCATTTAAAATTAGAAAGAATACAGAAATGAAGATAGCAGTTTTAATATTTGGAGAATATAGAACCTTTGAGACAGCGGTTAAAACTTGGAATTGTAAATTTTGGGATGATGTAGATTTTTATATGTCCACTTGGGATAAAAGTGTGAGGTGTTCTCATTGTAGTACTAATCATCTTGATACTCCAGTAATAGAAACTGATGTTAATCCTGCCACACATACTTTACCAAATTTAAATTTAAAAATATTAAATCAAGATAGTTTAGGTATAGAAAATGCTACTCATAAAATGATATATCATTGGAAAACTTTATATAATATGGTTATTGATAGTGGTAAAGAATATGATTGTATTTTTTTAGTAAGACCTGATGCATATTTTTTCATTCAACCAAGTTTCTTTCAACTAACTAAAGAAAACATTTTGTATAGTTCTAATGAGGTCAATGATGAAGCACACGATATATTTTTCTTTGGATATGGAAACCTTGTTTTAGATTTCTTAAAAAATGTTCCAAGTAAAATGAATGATATCCATACAGAGTTAGCTACATATTTAAAAGATAACTTTAAAAATGATTTTTTGAAACCTAAAGATGGTTACTTTTATGGACTACTAAGACCAAGTTCAACACCAGCATATTCTTTTTTAAATGATACACCATTGAAAAAGGATGATATAAATCCTCAGTTTATTCAAACTGATTTTTTAGAAAATCTTACACAATTTGAATCTCAGCATAGTGTTGGGATATTAAATGTATTATTAATTGGAGAAAGTTGTAAAGATAAATTTATATATGGTAATGTAGATAGATTATCACCAGAAGCACCAATACCTGTTTTTAACCCAAAGAGTGAAGTAATAAGTGATGGAATGGCAGGGAACGTTAATAGACAGTTTTTAGAATTATATCAGAAATTAGATTTTATTACAAACAAATCTACTTCTACAAAAACAAGATATGTTGATAATTCTACTAATTATATTTTACTAAGAGTTGATGAAGGAGATGAGAATATAGAAAAAATTAATTTAGATAATTTACCTGATAAAAAATATGATGTAATAATATTTTCTGATTACAACAAAGGGTTTATATCAGAAGATGATATTGAGAGCATCATTGGTTATTACAAAAAGAAAACTGATAAACTTTTAACATTTATTGATACAAAAAAAGATTTTGGTAATTGGATTGAAAATTTAAATTATATAAAAGTAAATTACAAAGAATACCAAAAAAACTTAAACTTCATAAAAAGTAATCCATGGATAAATAAAAAACTTATTGTAACAAGAGGTTCTTTTGGATGTGATTACAATGGAAAAAATTATCCAAACAAAGAAGTACCTATAAAAGATTTATCAGGTGCAGGTGATACATTTCTATCCTCTTTAGTTTCAAAGTATATTATTAGTAAAGATATTGAATCTTCAATAGAGTATGCAAACAAAATAAGTGAAATGGCAATACAAAAAAAAGGAGTAAGTTTTCTATCACAAGAAGAAATATTAAAAAATTTAAAAAAATAAGTTATGAAAAATAGAAGTATATTTTACAAAGAAAGAAGTTGGGATGACTTTCATTTTTACAATGGTTCTATTTTACCTCAAGTAAAAGTAGTTCAACCATCTATATACCATGAATACAGAGGAATGATTACAACAACATATCATTCTGATTATTATGATAAACTCTTACCAGCTGGTGAAAGAAACAAAGGATTAAAATTTAATCACGATAGATATTCAAAATCAAAAATAAATGTTTTAAGAGGTTTACATTATGATGATAAAACATGGAAATTAATTTCATGTCCTCATGGTAAACTTTACTTAGTTGTTTTAGATTTAAGAGAAAAGCAACCAAACTATGGTAAATGGGAATCTTTTATAATCGGACCTGAGACAGGTACTCAAGTTTTAATTCCACCAATGTTTGCAAATGGACACTATGTAATGGAAGATAATTCTATTTTTCAATACAAACTTGCATATCAAGGTGAGTATTATGATGATGATAAACAAGGTACTGTATTTTGGAATGATAAAAAATACAATATAGATTGGCCAACAGATAATCCAATATTATCTAAAAGAGATAAACCAAACAAATAAAAAACATGAAAACAGAAATCAAAAACTTAGACTACCATGAAGATAGATGGGAATCAGGAAATTACTCAAAAGAAGAATTAATTAAATTTGAAGATGATATAATATCTCATTGGGAAAATGGAGAAATAACAGGACCTATTCATTTATCAAATGGTAACGAAGAACAACTAATAGAAGTATTCAAAAAAATATCTCCAACTGATTGGGTGTTCTCAACTTGGAGGTCTCACTATCATGCACTTTTACATGGAGTAGAAGAATCAAAATTAAAACAAAAAATACTTGATGGTAAATCAATTACTATCGTAGATAAGGATTCTAAATTTTATGCATCTGCAATTGTAACAGGTACTTTACCTATATCATTGGGAGTTGCTAAATCAATTAAGAAAAGTGGTGGTAATGATAAGGTTTGGGTTTTTGTTGGAGATATGTCATTTGAAAGTGGAATTTTTTACGAAGTTCACAAATATGCAAGAAACTATGATTTACCACTTTACTTTGTAGTAGAGGATAATGGTGTATCCACAAACACACCAACATTAGATACATGGAATGGTATTCAAAGAGAACTACCAGAAGATGTAATATATTATAAGTATGAATCGAAGTACCCACATTATGGTACTGGTAAATGGGTAGTATTTTAAAGATGTCTCAAACAATAATTTTTAGTGGTGATTCCTTTACTTGGGGTCAAGGATTATGGTCTTATTGTCCAACTAATTTAAACGTACCAACAGTTGATGATTATTTGAGTGGACATCCTATACCTGATGTTGCTGAAGAGTTTCGTAAATCTAATAGATTTGCAGATTTAGTTGCAAGACATTTTAATTGCGAATCAGTTGTAAAAAGATATAATGGAGGAACTGATGAAGAAAGTATTAGATTTATAGATGATGTAAAAAATAATTATGTATCAAAATATAGTTTACTTACAGAGAATGTAGTATGGGATAATATACAACTTTGTGTATTTCAAACAACACAACTATATAGAAGTAGTTTTTATTTTAACTATAAAGAAAAAGATTATAGAATATATTCAGAACCAGATGTTAAAAACTTTGATAGATTAGAACATATTAAAATTGATAAAGATGGTGGACATCCACGAGTTTTGAAAGAAACTAAAGATTGTGATATTTTTATTGATTGGTTAATAGATAATAATTTAACACCCGAAAGATTTGAAGAGATTCATTCTAAATCTATGCTGAATATGATAAAAACTAAATTAAAATGGTTAGAAGAAAAACATAATATACCAACTTTAATATTATGCTGGACTGATGAGTATCTGAAAGGAATTTTAAATGATGAGTGGATATCCAAACGATTAGTTAAGATAGGTTTGGATGAAATGGATTATGAATGTATTCAGTATTTGTTTGATAAAAATCCTGAAATGGTAGTAGCACATGACCCTTCTGTATTGCATAAATCTGGTATAGATGGACATCCTTCATTAGTTTGTCATAAACATATTGCAACTTCAATTATAAATAAAATTGTTACCGATAAGTTAATTAATAAAGAATCAATTATATGAAAATCTACGTTGATACTTGTGATTATTTTACAGATTTAATTTCAGATAATACTGAATTTAATTATAGAGAAGATATTCAAATAGAAGTTGATGGGGTATTATCACCATTAAATTTCCTTTGTTATTTATTTTTAGAAAATGAGAATAAATTAAAAAATAAAGCTAGAATAAAAAAAGATATAATAGACCAATATTATAATATAGCTAAAGATAATACACTCGTAGAAAATCCTGATGAAGCTGAGATTTTATATATTTTAGTTAGTAATATCAATTTCTTTAGAAGAATGGATGAGTATAAAATAAATAAAACTATATTAAGTAAATTACAATCAGGCGAATGTAAATTGTTTATTGATATACCTGATGATGGTTGGTTTGCCTCTAAAATAAATAAAACGTTAGAAGGACTTCATAGTTGGTTAGATGATAACAATATTTTACAAAAAAATGTTTATGTAAAAAATATGAATTTAATTTCTGATAAAAGAGAAACAGAAATAAATATGATTACATCAACAATTAATTCTGAAGTCTATTTGAGAAATACACCTTCAATGCCGTGTAAATTTAATTCAATAGATAAACTTTTTGTTAATTACAATAGAGTAGTTAAATCACATAAACTTTTTCTAGGATATTCTTTATTTCAAAATGATTTAGTTGAAAATTCATTAATAGGTTTTAGTGATAACTACATAGAACCTCAATCAATTGGCAAAAATTATACTGAATTTAATTATGACTTTAATGTATTATACAATTTTTTAAAAGAACTTCCTTACAAAATAGATAATAAAGATATAAAAGATTTAGATGACCAGGGAATAATAGGACAGCTAATTGAACGTACTGATTATGAAAGAACATTTTTATCATTAGTAAGTGAATCTACTTGTGAGGATGGAGTTGTTTATTTATCAGAAAAAACTTTCAAACCAATTGCAATGGGTCATCCTTTTATTATAGTCGGTGCAACTGGAAGTATAAAAAAATTAAAAGATATTGGATATAAAACATTTGATGAATTTTGGGATGAAAGTTATGATAATTGTAATACATACAAAGAAAGAATAGAAAGAATTATAGAGATTTTACTTTCTTTAAAATCAAAGAATTTTGAAGAACTGATAAGTATGAGAGAACAAATGAAAGAAATTACAGATTATAATTTTAAACTATTTAACAAGAGAGTAAAAGATTATAAATTAACTAATAAAAATATATATAAATGAAAACAGTTTTAGTAACAGGTTGTAGTGGGTTGGTTGGAACACATATTGTAGACCAACTTTTAGAAAAAGGATACTTCGTAGTTGGAGTTGATTTAAACGAATCAAAAGAAAGAAAAAATTTTAAATTTCATAATATTGATTTAAGAGATACAACAGAAGTATCTGTATTATTTGATTGGTATGAGTTTGAAGGTTGTATAAATTCTTTTGGTATAAAAGGAACACCAAAAACTGCAAAAGAAAATCCTGTTGATTTTTTAGAACCATCAATCAAAGGAAACTTTAACATTATTGAAAACTGTTTTAGAAAAGATGTTTGGTTAGTATTCATGTCATCAGTTGGTGTATATGAATCAGCACCAGAGTTCATTGAAGATACAGTATGGAAAAC
>MDTG01077432.1_pt1 | contig 16233 bp, 12 predicted proteins | sample 811421 | NCBI WGS metagenome assembly MDTG01 (sample SAMN05326645, study PRJNA326480) | marine metagenome | isolation source: seawater | place: Pacific Ocean: South East | collected 2011 | reverse complement strand
GAGTAGCCGCCATGCGCTTTCGCGACGTTGTTGATGAGCTCCATGATGAGAACGGTCTTGCCGACGCCGGCGCCGCCGAACAGGCCGATCTTGCCGCCCTTGGCGTAAGGCGCGAGCAGGTCGACGACCTTGATGCCGGTGACGAGGATCTCGGCTTCGGTCGACTGTTCGACGAAGGACGGGGCTTCCTGGTGGATGCCGCGCTTCGCCTCGTGCGGGATCGGTCCCGCCTCGTCGACCGGCTCGCCGATCACGTTCATGATGCGGCCCAGCGTACCGTCGCCGACGGGAACCGAGATCGGCTCGCCGGTGTCGGTCGCGGCCTGGCCGCGCACGAGACCCTCGGTCGCATCCATCGCGATGGTGCGAACCGTGTTCTCGCCAAGATGCTGGGCAACCTCGAGCACCAGACGGGTGCCGTTGTTGTCGGTTTCCAGCGCGTTCAAGATCGGCGGCAGGTGCTCGTCGAACTGTACGTCGACCACGGCGCCGATGACCTGGGTGATCCGTCCGACTGTTTTGTCAGCCATATTGCTATCCTCGTCTCGATCCGGTCAGAGCGCCTCGGCGCCCGAGATGATTTCGATCAGCTCCTTGGTGATCTGAGCCTGCCGCTGACGGTTGTAGCTCAGCGTCAGCTTGTCGATCATTTCACCGGCATTGCGTGTCGCATTGTCCATCGCGCTCATCCGCGCGCCCTGTTCGGACGCGGCGTTTTCCAGCAGACCCCGGAAGATCTGAACGGAAATGTTGCGCGGCAGAAGTTCCGCGAGAATCTCGCCCTCGTCGGGCTCGTACTCGTAGACGGCCTCATTGCCTTCCGGCAGCTCGGCCTCGGCGTTCTCGAAGGTCGCCGGAATGAGCTGCTGCGCGGTCGGCACCTGGCTGATCACCGACTGGAAGCGGGCGTAGAACAAGGTACAGACATCAAACTCGCCATCGTCGAACATCTGCCGCACGAGGGTGCCGATCTCGTCGGCATTCTCGAAAGCGACCCGCTTAACGTGGCGAAGCTCGATGGTCTTGACGATGTGCTTGCCAAGATCCCGCTTCAGGCTGTCAAAGCCCTTCTTGCCGACGCAGACAATCTTCACCGTCTTGCCGGCGGCGAGCAGAGCCTTGGCCCGCTCGCGTGCCAGCTTGGCGATCGAGGCGTTGAAGCCGCCGCACAAGCCGCGCTCGGCGGTCGCGACGACCAGAAGATGGACATCGTCCTTGCCAGTTCCGGCGAGCAGGAGCGGCGCGTCGTCGCGCCCCTCGAATGCCGTGGCAAGGTTGGCCAGAACGGCTTCCATGCGTTCCGCATAGGGCCGCGCAGCTTCCGCAGCCTCCTGCGCGCGACGCAGCTTCGCCGCGGCCACCATCTGCATGGCCTTGGTGATTTTTTGCGTCGCCTTAACGGAGGCGATCCGGTTTCTTAGTTCCTTCAGGCTCGGCATGGCCGCCCCTTGTCCTGGATGCCGTCAATCACGCGTCAGGCGAAGTTCTTGGTGAAGGCTTCGACCACTGCCTTGAGGCGACCCTCGAGTTCGTCGTCGAGCGCCTTCTTCTCCCAGATCGCATCCAGGAGATCGGCATGTTCGCCACGCAGGTTGAGCAGAAGCCCTTCCTCGTAGTCGCCGACCCGGTCCACCGGGATCTTGTCCAGGTAGCCGTTGACGCCGGCGTAGATCACGGCGACCTGCTCCTGGGTCTTCAGCGGCTGGAACTGACCCTGCTTGAGAAGCTCGGTCAGACGCGCACCGCGGTTCAGCAGGCGCTGGGTCGTGGCGTCGAGGTCGGAACCGAACTGCGCAAAGGCCGCCATTTCGCGGTACTGCGCGAGCTCGCCCTTGATCTTGCCGGCAACCTGCTTCATCGCCTTGATCTGGGCCGAGGAGCCGACGCGCGACACCGAGAGGCCGACGTTCACGGCCGGGCGCACACCCTGGAAGAACAGGTCGGTCTCAAGGAAAATCTGGCCGTCGGTGATCGAGATCACGTTGGTCGGAATGAAGGCGGAGACGTCGTTGCCCTGGGTTTCGATGACCGGCAGCGCCGTCAGCGAACCGGACCCGTTGGCCTCGTTCAGCTTCGCCGAACGCTCCAGCAGACGGGAGTGCAGGTAGAACACGTCGCCCGGGAAGGCTTCACGTCCCGGCGGACGACGAAGCAGCAGGGACATCTGACGATAGGCGACGGCCTGCTTGGACAGATCGTCATAGCCGATCACGGCATGCATGCTGTTGTCGCGGAAATACTCGCCGATGGCGGTGCCGGAGAACGGCGCGAGGAACTGGAGCGGCGCCGGATCGGAAGCCGTGGCGGCCACGATCACGGAGTACTCGAGCGCACCGGACTCTTCCAGCTGCTTCACGAACTGCGCAACGGTGGAGCGCTTCTGGCCGACCGCGACGTAGATGCAGTAGAGCTTGACGTTCTCGTCGTCGGACGCATGAAGCGGCTTCTGGTTGAGGAACGTGTCGAGAAGGATCGCGGTCTTGCCGGTCTGGCGGTCACCGATGACCAGCTCGCGCTGTCCGCGACCGATCGGGATCAGGGCGTCGATCGCCTTGAGACCGGTCGACATCGGCTCATGCACCGACTTGCGCGGCAGGATGCCCGGCGCCTTGACGTCGACGCGGCGCATCTCGGTGCTTTCGATCGGACCCTTGCCGTCGAGCGGGTTGCCGAGCGGATCGACAACGCGGCCGAGAAGACCCTTGCCGACCGGAACCTCGACGATGGCGCCGGTCCGCTTGACCGTGTCGCCTTCCGAAATGTTGCGGTCGGAGCCGAAGAGCACCACACCGACATTGTCGGTTTCCAGATTGAGCGCCATACCCTTGATGCCGCCGGGGAACTCGACCATCTCGCCGGCCTGGACATTGTCGAGGCCATAGACACGAGCGATACCATCACCCACGGAAAGCACCTGACCGACCTCGGAGACTTCGGCTTCCTGGCCGAAGTTCTTGATCTGGTCCTTGAGGATGGCGGAGATTTCCGCTGCCCGAATATCCATCAGCCGACCTCTTTCATCGCGAACTTGAGGGAATTGAGTTTCGTCTTGAGCGAAGTGTCGATCATGCGGCTGCCGACCTTGACGACAAGGCCGCCGATCAGCGCAGGATCAACCTTCGCGGAGATAGTCACGACCTTGCCGGTCGCAGCATTGAGCGCCTCTTTCAGCGAGGAAAGCTGCGCCTCTGACAAGGCATTCGCCGACACCACGTCCGCCGACACCTCGCCGCGGCGCCGCGCCACTTCGGCACGGAACGCGTCGATCATTCCCGGAACCGCGAACAGCCTGCGGTTCTTGGCGGCAAGCTTCAGGAAGCTCGCCGCAAGGCCGGTCACGCCGGCCTTGTCGAGTACGGCGGTGAGCGCCTTCAACTGATCGTCGGCGGAAAACACCGGGCTATGGACCAGACGACGAAGATCGTCGCTGTCCTGAAGCAGCTTCTCGAAACCGGCAAGGGCTTTCTCGACCTCCGCCACGGAGCCCTGCTCCTCTGACAAGTCGAGCAGCGCCGTCGCATAACGGGAAGCCACACCTGATATGAGAGATACGTTGTCGGTCACAGGGTCCGTGCTCTCTGAGGCGGGTTAGGCCGGAGCTCTCAGCTAGGCTGATTGCAAGGCGTTGGAAAAACTTAACATTTCGAGAAACCGGCGGACCAGCGGTCCGGCCGGTTCCCCAAAGCCGCGCTCCGATTACCACAGGGCTTTGAAGGGTGCAACATAGCCACAGGGCCCAAATGGCGGAAACCGTCCGGAAAAAGGTCTAAAGGGGACAAAGACGCACCTTGCCGCGCACCCGTCACCAGAAACTTTGCGGGTCGATATCGACCTGAACGCGCAGGCCGCCGCGGGCTTTCGGCGCCTTGGCAAGCCAGCTTCGCAGCAAGCCCTGCAGATCGGTGGCCCGCGACGCCATGACGAGCAGCCGGAACCGGTGCCGGCCGCGCACCAGCGCGAGCGCGGCCTCGGCAGGCCCCAGCACGGTCAACGCCGGATCGGCGGGCGCGGCGCGGGCGAGCGCGCGGGCGTGGGCGTGGGCCGCCGCCTTGTCCGGTCCCGAGACGATAAGTCCTGCAAGGCGCCCGAACGGTGGCAGGCCGGCGGCCCGTCTGGCGGCGATCTCCGCCTCGTAGAAGGCGGCGCCATCGCCGGAGGCGAGCGCCTTGATCACCGGATGTTCCGGGGCGTGGGTCTGCAGAAACCCACGCCCACCCCCACCAATGCGGCCGGCACGGCCCGTGACCTGGGCCAAAAGCTGATAGGTGCGCTCCGCTGCGCGCGGGTCGCCGTTCGCCAGCCCGAGATCGGCATCGACGACGCCGACCAGCCGCATCAGCGGAAAGTTGTGGCCCTTGGCGACCAGTTGGGTGCCGACCACGATATCGGCCCCGCCCTCCTCGATCACCCGCATCTCGCGGCGCAGCCGGTCGGGACCGCCCTGAATGTCCGACGACAGCACCAGCACTCGGGCATCGGGAAAGGTCTCGGCCGCTTCCTCGGCGATGCGCTCAACGCCCGGACCGCAGGCGACCAGCGACTGGGTGTCTCCGCAGGCCGGGCAATGATCGGGGGTCGGTTCCGTGTGGCCGCAATGGTGGCAGGCCAGCTGCTTGCGGAAACGGTGCTCCACCAGCCAGGCCGTGCAGTTCGAGCACTGGAACCGGTGCCCGCAGGAGCGACACAGGGTGAGCGGCGCGTAGCCGCGCCGGTTCAGGAACAGCAGCGACTGCCCGCCGCCGGCCAAAGTCTTGGCGATCGCGGTGCGCAGCGGCGGCGACAGCCATTGCCCGCGCTCGGGCCTGTCGATGCGCAGATCGACAATCGCGATCTCCGGCAGGGGCGCGCCGCTCGCCCGCTCGGGCAGTTCGAGCTTCCTGTACCGCCCCGACAGCGCATTGACCTGGCTTTCCACCGAGGGCGTTGCCGAGGCGAGGACGACCGGGAACCGGGAGATATGCCCGCGGACCACCGCCATGTCCCGGGCATTGTAGGGCACGCGGTCGTCCTGCTTGTAGGCGCCGTCGTGCTCCTCATCGACGACGATCAGTCCGAGCTCGGCGAAGGGCAGGAAAAGCGCGGAGCGCGCGCCGACGACGACGCGAACCGCGCCGTCCGCCACCCCACGCCAGACACGGGCACGCTGCTTCGGCGTGATTTCGGAATGCCACTCCGCCGGGCGCACGGCGAACCGCCGCTCGAATCGCTCCAGGAACGCACTGGTCAGCGCAATCTCCGGGATCAGCACCAGCGCCTGCCGTCTCTGGCGCAAGGCCTCGGCAACCGCCTCCAGATAGACCTCGGTCTTGCCGGAGCCGGTGACGCCGTCGAGAAGGAACGTCTGGAAGCCCTTGCCAATGCTTTCGACCAGGGTCTCCGCCGCCCTGCCCTGCATCGGCGTCAGCACCGGCGGACCGAAGTCCGGATCCGGACGCGGCGCCGGGGGCACGGCGGGCATGGAGATCACCTCCAAAGTGCCATGCGCCAGAAGCCCGTCGATCACCGAGGCACTGACGCCCGCAGCATGGGACAGGCCGCTCTTCGACCAGGCCATCCCGTCGGCCACCATCTCCAGCACCCGCTTGCGCGCGGGCGTCAGCCGGTCCGGCGGCGCCTCGCCCGCCGCAAGGCGCACGCCGGCGACCGGCGGTTCGGGATCCAGCGCCTCCGGCGAGCGCAGCACCATGCGCAACACCATGCCGGGCGTTGCCAAGGTCCAGTTGGCGACCCATTCGACCAGGGCACGCAGGTCGGGTCCAAGGGGCGGGGCCTGGTCGTAGTGATGCAGGATATCCTTCAGCCGGGCGGCCGGGACCTCGGTGGCCGCCTCGCCGCCGACGATCTCCCAGACGGCGCCGATCACCTCGCGGGGGCCGAGCGGCACGCGCACGATCGCGCCGGGCTCCACGCTCATCCCCGGCGGAACCCGGTAGCTGTAGGCCATTCCGATCGCGACCGGCAGCAGCACGCGCGCCACCACCAGCGGATCGGACCCGAACAGGTCTTGCACGGCGCTTCGGGGGGACGGTTTTTCGGTCATGGATCCTTGCAGGCTGCTGCGGCGGCGCCGCGCGGGAGCGGCCACGCGGGCGAATCGGGGCTGTCGTTGCAGGCTATCCTAGGGTATGGAAACGCACGATCGCATCAATTCCGGACCCGCGTCCGAACACGTCAGGAGCACGCGCCGCCATGAAGTTTTTCGTCGATACCGCCGATACCGGAGAGATCAAGGAGCTTGCGGCCACCGGGCTGCTCGACGGCGTCACCACCAATCCGTCGCTCATCCTCAAGTCCGGCCGGCCGATGAAGGATGTCATCACCGAGATCTGCGACCTTGTCGAGGGCCCCGTCTCCGCCGAGGTGACGGCAACCGAGGCGGACGCGATGATCGCCGAAGGCCGCGCGCTTGCCGGGATCGCCGACAACATCGCCATCAAGCTGCCGCTGACGCTCGACGGCCTGAAGGCCTGCCGCACGCTCACCGGCGAAGGCCATATGGTCAATGTCACGCTGTGCTTTTCGGCCAACCAGGCCCTGCTCGCCGCCAAGGCCGGCGCAACCTTCATCTCGCCCTTCATCGGCCGTCTCGACGATGTCAACATCGACGGCATGGACCTGATCCGCGAGATGCGCATCATCTATGACAACTACGGTTTCGAGACGGAAATCCTCGCCGCCTCGATCCGTACCGCCAATCACGTGAGGGAATGCGCGCTGGTCGGTGCCGATGTCGCAACCGTCCCGCCGGCCGTGCTCAAGGGTCTGGTCAAGCATCCGCTGACCGACAAGGGCCTGGAGCAGTTCCTCGCCGACTGGGCGAAGACCGGCCAGAGCATTCTGTAAAAACCGTTTCGGGGCGGGGGCGGACAGACCGTCTCCGCCCGCCTGCCATGCTATCCTCGTGTCATGACCGACGGCGATTCGCTTCTCGTATCCGCCCGGCCGGACGTGAACGCGGCGATGGACGACTGGCTCGACCATCTCGGCTCCGAACGGCGACTGGCCGACAAGACCCTCATCGCCTATGAGCGCGATGTACGGCAGTTCCTGCGTTTTCTCACCAATCATCTGGGCGCACCGCCTGCCATTTCCGACCTGTCGGATCTGAAGCCTCTCGACTTTCGCGGATTCCTTGCCGAGCGGCGGCGCTCCGGCGCGGAAAGCCGGTCTCTGGCGCGCGGGCTTTCGGGGCTGCGCTCTTTCCTCGGATTTCTGGAACGGCGCGGCGAGATCAACGCCACGGCCGCAGGCGCCGTGCGGGCCCCGCGCCAGCCGCGGTCCCTGCCCAAGCCCGTATCCGCCGGCGATGCCATGACCCTGGTCGACGCCGACAGCGGCCTGGATGAGGAGCCCTGGATTGCGGCCCGAAATGCCGCCGTGCTTACCCTGCTCTACGGCTGCGGCCTGCGTCTGTCGGAAGCCCTGTCGCTTACGGGTCGCACCGCCCCGCGCAAAGGCGCGCAAACGCTCCTGATTCGCGGCAAGGGCGGACGCGAACGCATCGTGCCGCTGCTGCCGGTGGTGAGCGAGGCGGTGGAGGCCTATCTCGCGGCCTGCCCGTATGTTCCGGAAGCCGACGGACCGCTGTTTCTCGGCGCACGCGGCGGGCCGCTGAGCCCGCGGATCGTGCAATATGCGATGGCGCGAATGCGCGGCGCACTCGGCCTTCCCGACAGCGCCACTCCGCATGCGCTGCGTCACTCTTTCGCCACCCACCTTCTGGCCGGCGGCGGCGATCTGCGCACGATCCAGGAACTGCTCGGCCACGCCAGCCTGTCGAGCACCCAGATCTACACGCAGGTGGATGCCGCCCGCCTGCTTGAAAGCTACGACAAGGCCCACCCGCGCGGGCGCGACAGACCGGCACGCGGATGACGGGTGAGATTTGCGCCGGCACACGGTTCCGCTTGCAGTCGGCCCGCGAAACGATCAGACTCCGCTCATGACGGTCAGCGGTGCTTTCTTCGGCGCTTCCTCTGCGGTGTTCTTCGCGCTTGCGTTCTGCGCAGGCATGCTGCCCGAGCGTGCCCGGGCGCAGGATCCCTGCCGCATTCCCGAGACCGGCCACTGGGTCAATCCGTCTGCCAGAACGCAGCAGATCCGCCGCATCGAGATCGAAAGCCATTGCGAAGGCGGTCGCGTGGTCGCGCGGATGCGCGCCTTCACGAAGTGTTCTCCGCGTGATTGCAAATGGGGATGGACGCAGGTGTATCGCACGGCCAACGGACGGCTGTTCGGTCGCTTTGCCGGGTTTTTCGGGTCGCGCGAGATCCAGGTGATCCCCATGGGCAACCGGATCGAGGCCCTGGTTACCATCGATCCGCATGACCCGAGAGAACCCGATTCCTTTCACGCGGCCATTCTTTCGCGCGAATAACCTCCGCCGACCTTCAACGGCAGGCGACTGGTCTCGCCGGCAAACCCGCGCTAACGTTTACGCAACGTCATCCGCCAGCTTCGGCAATCCCGCCATTGCGGACGGCGTGTGATGCGCGCGGCCACATGCCGCGTCTCGCCAACGGAGGAGACCACCATGCGTATTCTGACCGGATTGACGAGTGTTGCCGCCCTGATCGCCTTCACCACGGCGCCCGCGATCGCGGAGTGCAACTGGATGAAGAGCGCGCAGTCCAAGATGTCGCCTGTCGCAAGCGTGGAGATGCCGCAGTCGGATGCCATCGCCACCAACGACCTCAGCGACGACCTGGTGAAAGCCGGCGAAGCTGAAGCCAAGGTGACGCCCCTGCTTGAGGACGAGAAAGCGGCGGATTGACCGCGCGTCTCACCGCACGGACAAGACACGACAACGCCCGCCCTTCTCGCGAAGGGCGGGCGTTTTGCTTCTGACGCCGATAGCCATCCGGCCGCGGCCGGATGGTTGCGCGATCGGCCGGATCAGGCGTGGATCGGCTTGGCGAAGGCGGCCATGGCGGCTTCCTTCACGGCTTCGCTCATGGTCGGATGCGCATGGCAGGTGCGCGCCAGATCCTCCGAGGAGCCGCCGAATTCCATCAGCACCGCCGCCTCGTGGATCATCTCGCCGGCGCCATGTCCGATGATGTGAACACCGAGCACCTTGTCGGTTTCCTTGTCGGTGAGAACCTTCACGAAGCCTTCGGTGTGGTTCATCGCCTTGGCGCGGCCATTGGCCATGAAGGCGAATTTGCCGACCTTGTAGTCGACGCCTTCCGCCTTCAGCTGTTCTTCCGTCTTGCCGACATCGGCGACCTCGGGGCTGGTGTAGACCACGCCCGGGATCACGCCGTAGTTCACGTGGCCGGCCTGACCGGCAAGGATCTCCGCAAGCGCGACGCCCTCATCCTCGGCCTTGTGGGCGAGCATCGGGCCGGCGATCACGTCGCCGATGGCGTAAATGCCCGGAACGTTGGTCTGGTAGTGGGCATCCGTCTTGACGCGGCCGCGCTCGTCCAGCTCGACGCCAACCTCGTCGAGCCCCAGCCCGGAGGTGACCGGACGACGGCCGATCGCGACCAGCACGACGTCGGCTTCCAGCGTCTCGGCCGCCGCTTCGCCGCCGGCTGCCGGCTCGACGGTCACGGCAAGCTGCTTTCCCTTCTTCTCCACGGCGGTGACCTTGGAGGACAGATGGAAGGTCATGCCCTGCTTCTTCAGGATGCGCTGGAAATTCTTCGAGACGTCCGCGTCCATGGGCCCGAGGATCTTGTCCATGAATTCGACCACGACCACCTCGGATCCGAGGCGGCGCCAGACCGAGCCAAGCTCCAGGCCGATGACGCCCGCCCCGATGACGAGAAGCTTGTTCGGAACCTTGTCGAGTTCCAGCGCGCCGGTGGAAGAGACGACCTGCTTTTCGTCGATCTCGACGCCGGGCAGCGGGGCGACATCCGATCCGGTCGCGATCACGATCGACTTGGCCTCGAGGATCGTGGTCGATCCATCCTCCGCCTTCACCTCGACGCGGCCGGCTGAGAGAATGCGCCCCGTGCCGTGATGGGCGGTGATCTTGTTCTTCTTGAACAGGTAGTCGATGCCGCCAACGTTGCCGTCGATGGTCTTTTGCTTGTGCGCCATCATCGCCTTGAGGTCGAGCTTGGGCTTGCCGACCTTGATGCCGAAGTCCTCGAAGCTGTGGCCGGCCTCCTCGAAGAGTTCGGAAGTGTGGAGCAGCGCCTTGGACGGGATGCAGCCGATGTTGAGGCAGGTGCCGCCATGGGTGGCGCGCTTTTCGACCACGCCGACCTTCAGGCCAAGCTGGGCCGCCTTGATGGCGCACACATAGCCGCCAGGACCGGTTCCGATGACGAGAAGATCATAGTCTGCCATTGCAAATCGCCTCTTTGTTCGCAGCACACCGGCGTCTAGCGGCCGGCCTTCTGGAAATCGTGTTTCGCGATCGGGCCATTGCACGCCGCGACCGCCCTGCGTGAGGAAAGCGGGTGCCGCGAGGGCGGCGATCCGCTTTCCGTCGTGTCCATTCCGCCGCCGGCCCTAACGCTCCGAAAGGGCCAGACGCAGGCCGAAACCGGCAAATGCGACGGCAACCGTGCGCCGGATCCAGTCCATCGCCCGCGCACTGCGCAAAACCCTTGCGCCAACCGCGGACGCGGACAGCCCGTAAATGCAAAAGACCGCGAAGGTGATCGCCATGAACGCGGCCCCCATCTCGACCATCTGCCGGCTCGCAGACCCCGCTCCCGGCGTGATGAACTGGGGAAGAAACGCCAGGAAGAAGACCGAGAGCTTCGGGTTCAGGATGTTGATCAAAAATCCGGTGCGGGCGATCCTGACCCAGCCCGGCGGCACGTCCCCCGCCCTGCCCAGCGACAACGGCCCCGTATCGCGCAGGGTCTGCCACGCCAGATAGAGCAGGTAGGCGACGCCGGCGTATTTCAACGCCTGGAACACGAGAGCGCTCGCATGAAGCAGCGCGGCCAGCCCGGCGACCGACGCAAGGATCGCCGGAACGATCCCCAGCGTACAGCCAAAGGCCGCGGCAAGGGCGCCCGCGCGCCCGCGCGCAAGTCCGGTCGCAACCGTGTAGATGACCCCGGTCCCAGGGATCATCACCACGATCAGCGCGGCTATGAGAAACTCCGTTCCCATGCGTTCTTTCCCCTCCGCGCCGGCTTGAGGTTCCTTAGAGGTCCAGCACCAGACGCTGGATGTCCTCGAGGCTTTCCTTGACGCGCACCAGGAAGGTCACCGCCTCCTTGCCGTCGACGATGCGGTGATCGTAGCTGAGCGCCAGATACATCATCGGGCGCGCGACGATCTCGCCGTTCACCACCATCGGGCGCTCCTGGATCTTGTGCATGCCGAGGATGCCGGACTGCGGCGCGTTGAGGATCGGCGAGGACATCAGCGATCCGTAGACGCCGCCATTGGAGATGGTGAAGGTGCCGCCCTGCATGTCGGCCATGCCGAGCTTGCCGTCCCGCGCCTTGCGCCCGAGGCCGGCAATCGTCTTCTCGATCTCGGCGATCGACATCTGGTCCGCGTCGCGAACGACCGGCACGACCAGACCGCGGTCGGTGCCGACGGCGACGCCGATGTGGCAGAAGTTCTTGTAGATCACGTCGGTGCCGTCGATCTCGGCGTTGACCGCCGGAACTTCCTTCAGCGCATGGCAGACGGCCTTGGTGAAGAAGCCCATGAAGCCGAGCTTCACGCCGTGCTTCTTCTCGAAGAGGTCCTTGTACTGCTTGCGCAGCTCCATCACCGGGCCCATGTCCACCTCGTTGTAGGTGGTCAGCATGGCGGCCGTGTTCTGGGCATCCTTCAGCCGGCGCGCGATGGTCTGGCGCAGCTTGGTCATGCGCACACGCTCCTCGCGCGGCTCGTCCTCGGCCGGCGGCGCGGCACGCGCCGGAGCCGGGGCGGAAGCCTGCTCAGCCGACTTGGCGGTCATGCCGGAGGCAACCGCGGCGATCACGTCGCCCTTGAGCACCTGGCCGCGCTTGCCGCTGCCCGACACCTGATCGGCGGAGACACCCTTTTCCTGCATCATCTTCGACGCGGACGGCGCGGGCGGCATGTCGGTGCCGGACGTCTTCGCCGGCGCCGGCGTTGCCTCGGCCTTGGCCGCAGGCGCGGCCGCAGCCGCACCGCCGCCCGGCGCGATCTTCAAGAGCAACTGGTTCGGCGTCACCGTGTCGCCGGTGGCAGCGGCGATCTCGACGACGGTGCCCGCGACCGGTGCCGGGATCTCCTGCGCGGCCTTGTCCGTCTCCAGTTCAACCAGGATGTCGTCGGCCTTCACGCTGTCGCCGACCTTGACGAACCATTCGCCGACATCGGCCTCAGTCACGCTCTCTCCGGCGGCAGGCACGACCACGTCAACGGTCTCCTGCGATCCCTTGTCGGCCTGCTTCGGCTCTTCGGACTTCGCCTCGGCCTTGGCCTCGGACTTGGCCGCAGCCGGCTTGGCCGCAGCTCCCGCGCCCTCCTCGATCTGTCCAAGAAGCGTTCCGACCTCGACGGTGTCGCCCTCCTTGACGAGAAGGTCGCCCAGCGTCCCCGAGGCGGGGGCCGGGACCTCGACGGTCACCTTGTCGGTTTCCAGTTCGACGATCGGCTCGTCGGCGGTCACCGCGTCGCCGGGCTTCTTGTACCACTGCGCGATGGTGGCCTCGGTAACGGACTCGCCAAGGGTGGGCACTCGGATTTCGGTCGCCATGATCTCAGTCTCTTTCATCCACTGGCAGCGCGGAGACTGCATCACTCCGCGTGCGAAACGTCGGGGCGCCATCCGCCCCCTGGCCTTGCCGCCCGCGACGCATGGCGGGGCGGAAGGTCACGAAATGCTGCAAAGGGTCCCGGCCGCGCGTTGCCGGCGGCCGGGACCTCAAGGTCAATCTGCAAACGCCTCGTCGAGGAAGGCCTGCAACTGGGCCAGATGCTTGGACATCAGGCCGGTGGCGGTCGCTGCGGAGGCAGCGCGTCCGACATAGCGCGGCCGGGTGTGCTTTGCCTCGATCTGGGTCAGGACCCACTCGACATAGGACTGGATGAAGAACCAGGCTCCCATGTTCTTGGGCTCTTCCTGACACCAGACGATGTCGGCGTCCTTGAACCGGGCGAGCTCGGTGACCAGCGCCTTCGTCGGGAACGGATAGAGCTGCTCGACGCGCAGGAGATAGACGTCGTCGATGCCGCGCTTTTCGCGCTCCTCGAACAGGTCGAAATAGACCTTGCCCGAACACAGGACGACCCGGCGGATCTTCTCGTCCGCGACCAGCTTGATGCCGGCGTCTGGATCCATCTGCGCGTCGTCCCACAGCAGGCGGTGGAACGTCGAGCCGTTGGTGAACTCGTCCAGCCGGCTCACCGCACGCTTGTGACGCAGAAGCGACTTCGGCGTCATCAGGATCAGCGGCTTGCGGAAGTCGCGCTTCAGCTGGCGACGCAGGATGTGGAAGTAGTTCGCCGGCGTCGTGCAGTTCGCGACCTGCATGTTGTCTTCCGCGCACATCTGCAGGAACCGCTCGAGGCGGGCGGAGGAATGCTCCGGACCCTGGCCCTCATAGCCGTGCGGCAGCAGGCACACGAGACCGGACATGCGCAGCCACTTGCGTTCGCCCGACGACAGGAACTGGTCGAAGACCACCTGCGCGCCATTGGCGAAATCGCCGAACTGGCCTTCCCAAAGCGTCAGCGCGTTCGGCTCGCTCAAGGTGTAGCCGTATTCGAAGCCGAGCACGGCCTCTTCCGAGAGCATCGAGTTGATGACCTCGTAGCGCGACTGGGTCTCGCTCAGGTGGTTGAGCGGGATGAAGCGGCTCTCGTCTTCCTGGTCGTAGAGGACGGAGTGGCGCTGCGAGAAGGTGCCGCGCTCGCAGTCCTGTCCCGACAGGCGCACCGGATGGCCGTCGAGCAGAAGCGAGCCGAAAGCAAGCGCCTCTGCGGTCGCCCAGTCCACGCCCTGGCCGGTCTCGAACATCTTCTTGCGGTTGTCGAGGAAGCGGCGGATCGTGCGGTGCACGTTGAAGCCCTCGGGGACGCTGGTGAGCGCCTTGCCGATACGGTCGATGTCGTCCTTTGAGACGCTGGTCTGCCCGCGACGGGGATCTTCCAGATCCTTCGCCTGCTTCATGCCGGCCCATTTGCCGTCCAGCCAGTCGGCCTTGTTCGGCTTGTAGGCCTGTCCCGCCTCGAACTCGGCGTCCAGGCGGGCGCGGATGTCGCCGCGCATCTTTTCCAGCTCCTCGGAGGTGAGGACGCCTTCCGCGATCAGCTTTTCCGCATAGATCTGCAGCGTCGTCGGATGCTTGCGGATCTTGCGGTACATGATCGGCTGGGTGAACGCCGGCTCGTCGGACTCATTGTGCCCGAAGCGGCGGTAGCAGATCATGTCGATCACCACCGGCTTGCCGAAGAGCTGACGGAACTCCGTCGCGACCTTTGCCGCATAGACGACCGCTTCCGGATCGTCGGCGTTGCAGTGGAAGATCGGCGCCTCGATCATCTTCGCCACATCGGAAGGGTAGGGCGAGGAGCGCGAGAAGCGCGGATTGGTGGTGAAGCCGATCTGGTTGTTGATGATCACATGGATCGAACCGCCAGTACGGTGACCGCGCAGGGACGACAGGCCAAGGCATTCGGCAACCACACCCTGGCCGGCAAACGCCGCGTCGCCGTGCAGAAGCAGCGGCAGCACCTTGGAGCGGTCGACCTCGGTCGTCTCGATGAACCGCCCGTCGACGGCCGACAGCTGGTCCTGCTTGGCGCGGGCCTTGCCCAGCACCACGGGATCGACGATCTCCAGATGGGAGGGGTTGGCTGTCAGCGACAGGTGCACCCGGTTGCCGTCGAACTCGCGGTCCGACGAGGCGCCGAGGTGATACTTGACGTCGCCCGAGCCTTCCACGTCATCGGGCGTGAACGACCCGCCCTTGAACTCGTGGAAAATCGCGCGAAGCGGCTTGCCCATGACCTGGGAGAGCACGTTGAGACGGCCGCGGTGGGCCATGCCCAGCACGATTTCCTCGACGCCCAGCGCGCCGCCGCGCTTGATGATCTGCTCGAGCGCGGGCAGCAGCGCCTCGCCGCCGTCCAGGCCGAAGCGCTTGGTACCGGTGTATTTGACATCGAGGAACTTCTCGAAGCCCTCGGCCTCCAGCAGCTTATTGAGGATCGCGCGCTTGCCCTTGGGCGTGAACTCGATTTCCTTGTCCGGCCCCTCGATGCGCTCCTGGATCCAGGCTTTCTCGGCCGGATTGGAGATATGCATGAACTCCACGCCGAGCGTGGAGCAATAGGTCCGCTTCAGGATGCCCAGCATCTCGCGGATGGTCGCGAATTCCAGGCCCAGCATGTAGTCGATGAAGATCTTGCGGTCCCAGTCCGCCTCGGTGAACCCGTAGGCCGACGGATGCAGCTCCTCGTGATCGACACGCTCCTTGAGATTTAGCGGATCGAGATCGCCGTGAAGATGGCCGCGCATGCGATAGGCGCGGATCATCATCAGCGCGCGCACGGAATCGCGCGTCTGCTGCTGGACGTCCGCATCGCTCAGCGTCTTGCCTGCGACTTCCGCCTTGGACTTGATCTTGTCGCCAAGCGCCTTTTCGACCGGCGCCCAGTTGCCGTCGAAGGCATTGACCAGGTCGCCATTGGCCGTCACCGGCCAGTCGCTGCGCTTCCAGGACGCGCCGCGCGCCTCCTTCAGCACATCGGCTTTTTCATCGGAGAGGTTTGAGAAGAAATCACGCCAGGTCTCGTCGAGAGAGCCGGGATCTTCCTTGAAGCGCGCATAAAGATCTTCGATATACGCCGCGTTGCCGCCGTACAAAAACGACGTCATCGCGAATGCAGTGTTCGCGTCTTGCCGAGCCATCACAAAAGCGGGGTATCCCCCGCCCGCCTGTTGAGGGGAGCCCTTTCACGCAGCGCCCCAGAGAACGGATGTGGGATGGGCAGGCGCAGGGCGTGTCCCGCGCCAACCCCATTGTCAGTCCAAACAATACCATCGGTACACGGGAACGTGCCCCAAGGGAAGGTCCCGTGACCGATATGGTGCTGCGGTCACGGTTAATTTCCCGTGACCACGTGGGGTCAGCCCTTCAGAACTTCAAGAAGGGTTTCGCCAAGCTTGGCCGGGGACGGCGAGACCTTGATCCCGGCCGATTCCATGGCCTCGATCTTGTCTTCCGCGCCGCCCTTGCCGCCGGAGATCACGGCGCCGGCATGGCCCATGGTGCGGCCCGGAGGCGCCGTGCGGCCGGCGATGAAGCCCGCCATCGGCTTGGAGCG
>MDTG01064124.1_pt1 | contig 16233 bp, 16 predicted proteins | sample 811421 | NCBI WGS metagenome assembly MDTG01 (sample SAMN05326645, study PRJNA326480) | marine metagenome | isolation source: seawater | place: Pacific Ocean: South East | collected 2011 | reverse complement strand
TGACCGATTTCTTAACCGCACGAGGCGAGTATTCAGAGATTGATCCGCGACAATGCTGTGCGCAAGCCAATAACGCCACACCCCTTGCTTGACCAAGCTTAAGCGCCGAGGCAACATTCACCTGCGAGAAAACACTTTCAATGGCAATACAATCCGGCTGGTGCTGTACCAACAAGCCAGTGAGATCCTGATAAATCTTGACCAAACGTGCTGGAAAGTCTACACCCGACCGCCCTGCACAGATTCGTCCGCTATCGACATGCTTAACCGCACGTCCCTGCAAACAAACCACACCAAAGCCTGTATACACAGAGCCCGGATCAACACCAAACACAATCGTCATAATGCAACGATGGTAACAGCTTGTCGCAGGACTGTAAACGACTGTACCATTGTATACTCAACGAGACACAGCAGAAACTTCAATCAGCAGATTCCAATACCGTATCGTCCAGTATGTCTTGATCGGTCTGATGCTTCCACATATTCGCATAGTAACCCCCTTTGCGAATAAGGTAACGATGACTACCCTGCTCAATGACCTGACCTGCATCCAGTACAATGATGCGATCCATCGACTTAATCGTTGATAGTCGATGAGCAATCACAACGGTGGTACGTCCTTTGATCAATTGCTGCAAGCTTTCATAAATGGCACGCTCAGTTACGGTATCCAAACTAGATGTTGCCTCATCAAGAAGCAAAATCGGAGCATCCTTTAAAAAAGCCCGAGCAATCGCAATACGCTGGCACTGACCACCAGACAACTTACCGCCCCGCTCACCAACCATGGTGTCATAGCCCTGAGGCAATTGCATGATAAAGTCATGTGCATGGGCTTGTCGCGCCGCCTGCACGACATCCTCTTCGCTAGCATCGCGCTTTCCATAACAAATATTGTCACGAATCGTACGATGGAACAACGTAGTATCCTGAGGAATCATCGATATGCTTTCACGTATCGATGCCAAAGTAACTTGCGACAATGGCTGACCATCAATCAGTATATCCCCGGACTTCACCGGAAGAAAACGCAACAGTAGATGCAATAACGTTGTCTTACCGCTACCAGAATAACCGACAAGGCCCACGCTCTCTCCTGGGCGAATAAGGCAGTCAAACGCATCGAACAACTTATTAGACTCATTGTAGTAATAGGTCATTTTACTAAATGCAATGGCACCATCACGCACCTGAAGCGGCTTTGCTTGCGGCGCATCCTGGTAATACATGGGCTCCTTAAATAACTGAAACCCCTGCACAGCATGACCATATTCTTGTATCATCCGAAAAAACTGCTCGCCAAAATAGTCCCAGATATACCATGAGATATCTAATGTGGTGGTGATCACAAAAGCAAAATCACCGACCGTCACTAAGCCATGCTGATACAAATAAACCAAAATAACCAAGTTGATGGTCAAGATAATCAAGACAAAGAAATCAAGCACCAGTCGTAGGCGAATCAAGTAGTCCTTGAGACCAACATTTTTATCAAAAGTATCGGTACTGGCAGAATCGATACGCTGTTGCTCATGGAAATATTGCCCAAACAACTTCACAAAGTAAATATTGTTGATACTATCCACCAGATAACCGGCAAGCGTCATCTGACTCTCTGCATATCCCTTAGAGAAATCATTGGCGTAGGAGGCAAACCACAACGTCACGGGTATGAAAATACACAGCCACAAACAATAAGCAAGCGTAAACCAAACCGAGCACTGCAGAAGAAAAACCAAGTAGATAACGACCAAACTAAAGATAAACCAACTGGTAATGGTCAGCTCCAACAATTCCAAAGAGCTTCGGGTTAAGCCAATCACCCGATTGGCAATCGATCCCGTCAAATGCGCCTGGAAATATTGAAACTCTTTCTTTTGAAGCGACTGGTGCAAACGCGTTGTCATTGCTTTTTGTACTGCTGGGTAAAAATAACGACCACAGATATTACGCAATCTCAGCGTTAGACTGATACTGATGTAGCATCCAATAAAAACCACACAAGGCCAAAAAACCTCTGATAAAAATGAAGTACGAGGGGCTTGCTCGACGACATCGATCAATACCTTCATGGCGTACGAGGAAGCACAGGTCAATGAAGCAAAGGCCAATGTGAAGAACAACATCCCAAAGTACCAATGAGACTTTTGACGCACAAAACCCCAAATAAACGGCAATAAATGTTCTGGTTTTTTTACCAAAAGAGCCCCCTAATCCATTAACCCTTGTCCAAGGTCAGCATTTGTAAAAACTGACTGCACATCGTCTAAATCTAGCAACACTTCATACAAGACCAAGGTTTTTTCAACACCGGTTGCATCCAAGGGCTGAATCATATCCGCAACCCAGTGGTTATCAGCATGCTCAACCACATAATCGTGTGATTTGAGCGCATCAACAGCAGTGGCAAGATGAGCAGGCGGTAATGTGAGAACAACCGTATCCGGCGTCTCCCCTTGCGAAAAATCATCGGCTCCGCAATCTAATGCATGAGACATCAACGCCTCATCATCAACAGAGCCTTGAACCACAATCTTTGCTTGGCGATTAAACAGATAACTCACCGAACCATCGGTACCAAGATTACCGCCATATTTACTGAATGCATGACGCACCTCAGCAACTGTACGATTTTTATTATCCGTCAAACAAAAAACAAGGATGGCAACACCTTGGGGACCATACCCCTCATAGCGCACCTCCTGATAATCAGCACCATCCATTGTGCCCATGCCTTTATCGATCGCTTTTTTAATGCTGTCTTTCGTAACATTGGCACGACTCGCTTTGTCCATAGCCAAGCGCAAACGCGGGTTTGACGAGGGATCGCCACCACTTTCTTTAGTTGCAACTGTGATTTCACGTATCAGCTTCGTGTTCATCTTGCCGCGCAAAGCATCCTGCCGGCCTTTTCGATGCTTGATGTTTGCCCACTTACTATGTCCAGCCATACGTTACCCTATGCCATTGTGTCCTACTGAGCACATTCTTTCTTGAGTTTCAGATTTTTCAAACCAAGCACTTTCAACTCACGATCATCAATATAACTTGGCGCATCCGTCAACGGGCACGTCGCTGACTGCGTTTTAGGGAACGCAATCACATCACGAATGGATGGCTTGTCAATCAACAGCATCACCAATCGATCCACGCCAAAGGCAAAACCACCATGCGGCGGCGCGCCATAACGCAATGCAGTCAAGAGATGGCCCAAGACACGATCACTAGCAGCTTGATCCAAGCCCAACACGTCTAATACCGCATATTGCATGTTGACATCACTAATACGAATCGAACCACTGCCTAACTCACAACCATTCAGCACCAAATCGTAGGACTGCGATAATAAATCGAGCGGTTTTTTCTGCAAGTCTTCAATTCGATCCGTGTCAGGAGCAGTAAACGGATGGTGCATGGCTTTCAGACCCTCATCGGTCTGCTCATACATCGGAAACTGATCGACCCAGAGTGGCGCAAATGCTTGGGTGTAAAGATCCAAATCTGCAGCAATTTGGCTACGCAGAGCATTCATTGATTGGTTGACCGTCTTTTCGTCACCAGCACCAAAGAAAATCAAATCGCCCGTTTGGGCACACAATGAGACAATTTGCTCTGCCAAGTCTTGACCAAGAAATTTAACAATCGGTGATTGCAGATCCATCTTACCCGGCGTCGCGTCGTTTACCTTGATATAGGCCAAACCCTTTGCACCAAATTGCGCAACAAAGTCAGTATACTCATCAATTTTTTTCCGAGAAAGCAGACGGTTACCGCCTGGTATAGCAAGCGCAACCACACGCGATTGTGCATCATTTGCTGGACCACTAAACACTTTGAAGTCGCAATCACGACACAGTGCATCGATAGGCGTAAACTGCAATGGGATACGCAGGTCAGGTTTATCTGATCCATACAAACGCATGGCCTCATGCCATGTCATTGTAGGAATATGATCAATCTTTACCCCAGCAACCGTTTCAATCATGTCTATAAGCAAACCACTGCAAACTTGCATGACCTCATCTTTGGTGACAAAAGCCATTTCGATATCAATCTGGGTAAACTCTGGCTGGCGATCACGTCGCAAATCTTCGTCGCGAAAACAGCGTGCTAATTGATAATATCGATCAATACCGCTCATCATTAATAACTGCTTGTATTGTTGTGGCGACTGTTGCAGTGCGTACCCGGAACCCGGATGCGCACGACTCGGTACAAGATACTCTCGCGCGCCTTCAGGAGAAGGCTTCGTCAGAATTGGGGTTTCAATATCTAAAAACCCGAGTTTTTGTAAATGCGAACGCACACAATTCACCAGCGCTGAACGAGCAGATAGTGACTTCGCCATATCGGCTCGACGTAAATCCAAATAGCGGTATTTAAGGCGCACCTCTTCACTAACTTCTTGAGAGGCATGCTCGTCAATAACAAAAGGCAATGGCAAACAAGTATTGAGAATGGTCAATGCATCACAGACCAGCTCCATAGTACCCGATGCAAGGTCCTTATTCTCAGTACCTTCCGGACGCGTACGCAACAAGCCATGAACCTGAATAACGTACTCAGCACGACAACGCTCCGCTGCTTGAAAAACGTCAGCTTGGTCTGGATTGCAAACAATTTGAGTCAACCCAGTATAGTCTCTTAAATCAATAAAAATCCCCCCGCCATGGTCGCGAACGCGATGTACCCAACCACTAAGATCTACCGATTCACCTTCACGATCTTTGGTAAGATCTTTAGCATAGACGCTGCGATACTTATTCGGCTTCATATAGTTCTCCTTATGTTCTTAACTGCTTTTTCGCCTTGATCTTATGCCCGATATCATCAACCGTTCCCAATGAAATGATGAATTTGACAGCCTCATCAACCGACATATCGAGGTATTTTACTTCTTGCTCATCCACAACAAAAACATATCCAGATGTTGGATTTGGCGTGGTTGGCACAAACAAGGTCAGAATATCATGCTTGAAATCCCCATGTGCGGCTTGACGGTTGGTCACAAAGGCCACACTCCAGCAATCACGTCGAGGATATTCGATCAGGACAACCTCTTGAAAAGATTTATTCGTAGTAAAAACCACCTTGAGTGTCTGCTTGACCCCATTGTGAATACTGCTGACCAGTGGGATTTTTGTGACCAGGTGCTCCCACATCTCAACGATGAAATGCCCAAACATATTCCGAAACAATAGGCCAGTGAAAAATAAAACCAACAAAACAAAAAGAACGCCCAAACCGGGAATATGCACACCATAAATCTCGGTCGGCCGATACGCCTCGGGAATCAGCAAAAGGGCATAATCACTAAAGTCCAGAAACGCGCGGACAACCACCACCGTGATTAATATCGGCACCCAGATCAACATACCGGTGATAAGATATCTTTTCATATAACGCTGTCTCCCAAATCGAATAAAATTATGAAGTTACATCTGAAGATGATTTTTCGGGTGCTTTGGAGTCCGCGGTTGCAGCACTCAACCCATAACGATCATGCGCCCACCCTGAGCCCTTGAGCTGAAATGAACCCATGGATACCTGGCGCTCCACCACAGCACTATCACAGTGAGAACAGCGCACTGCGTCGAGGTCATGATATTTACATATAAGCTCAAAGTCTTGATCACAATCCTGGCAAATAAATTCGTAAAGCGGCACGCAAACACCTGAAATGTCAAAAATATTCAACATCATAAATGATAATCCCGGATAATTCAAGCAAGACAGTGTTTAGACATGCTTGATTTGCTGAGACAGTTTTCCTATGATAAAAGACGCATCACTGGGGCATGGACATATGTCAAGCAATAACGAATCGTTTAATCATGCCATTGCAAGCATACTCAAGTCATACCTGGATAAACACCAAGGTTTTTTACCTGAAAACCTTTATGAGATGATCATTCAGCGTGTTGAACAACCGTTAATTGACACCATACTTGAACAAACCGGTGGTAACTTATCAAAAGCAGCTAAAATACTTGGACTCAGCAGAATCACTCTGAGGAAAAAAATGAGCACAAAAATTAGATAATATCATATTCTTAATCCCCTCTTAAGCCTTCGCATATATACTTCACAAATAAAGATAACTACATGAATAACAATGCAACACAACCAATCCGATTTCCGCAACTCCATCGTCGAAAAAATCAACGAGTTTAAAAGAGTCTATCGCAGCAATATACCCTGCTTTAGCAAATCCAAAATCTGCATCAAGTCACTTTGCATGGACCGAAAGTCCATTCGCAAGTACTCAGACAAACAGCTCTACAGTGCAACCCTGCAGATGGCAATAAGATTAGAGTCCATCATCAACGACGAAAACTCCAATTTGTATGAACACAAAGGGCTGAGTCAGTTCATCAATGAAATCAAAACCGTACTCAAAGACTACATTGAGCTGAACAATGCCATTATCCATACTGGTAAATACGCGAGCCGCCTGTACATGAACCTGATTCAAGAAATCCACAGTGCGATGGCAGAAAAATGCAAAGAAATCGAAACAAGCATTTCCCAAAAAATCATCAAGCTACATGAAATCGATCACAGAGAAACGCTACAAAGTCTTAACGATTCACTTGAGAGCGTAAAGCAGTTTGACATTAATCTCTACGCCAAGCTGATCAAGATCATGCAGTCCAAAAGACAGAAAGCATAACGCCAAAAATCACAGCAGGAAATGGACAAAACCGATTCCAAGACCGATTGAATCTAAGCGTACCCTTGGGACATCACTTCAACGCATGTCCCGAAGGATTCAATGGCCATGTTATAGCCACATTGACACCTAGGATACCAGGTCGTTCATACGTTTAACAAACGCATTCGGATCATCTAATTGACCACCTTCAGCCAAGATAGCTTGATCAAGCAAAACATGGGCAAGATCTGCAAACTTATCATCCTGCATCTCACTCTTAAGACGAAGCAGCAATGGATGCTTGGCATTCAACTCAAGAATTGGCTTCATATCAGGCACTGACTGACCTGACTCAATCAACATACGACGCAAATTGACACTCATCTCGTCTTCATCTGCAACAATACAACTTGCAGAACTGGTCAGTCGCTTGGAAGTACGCACCGACTTGACACGATCCTTAAGAACTTCTTGCGCCTGCTTAACCACATCAGAGAAGGCTTCCTCAGACGCTTTGATAGATGCTTTTTCTTTTTCATCCATCGACAACGCCTCATCAACTTCCCCACGAGCAATAGAGACCAATGATTTACCTTTGTACTCAGTCAAACGAGACACCAACCATTCATCAACACGATCACTTAACAACAATACCTCGATGCCTTTATTCTCAAAGAGCTCAAGATGCGGGCTGTTCTTGGCCGCACGATAACTGTCAGCAATTACATAATAGATTTTGTCTTGGCCTTCAGTCATACGCTCAACATATTGTGCTAATGACAAAGTCTGCTTCTCATCATCGCTACGGGTACTTGTAAACCTGAGCAATTCAGCAATTTTGTCCTTGTTGGTAAAGTCCTCAGCAGGACCTTCCTTCAACACAGCACCAAATGCACTCCAGAACTTCTGATATTTGTCTGGCTCATTTTCAGCAAGATAACCCAGCAAATCCAGAATACGCTTTACACATCCTGATCGAATCATATCGACGGTACTACTGTTTTGTAACACCTCACGAGACACATTCAATGGTAGGTCATTTGAATCAACAACCCCTTTAACAAACCGAAGATAGGTAGGAAGCAGGTTTTTTGCGTCATCAAGAATGAAAACACGCTGAACATAGAGTTTCAGACCATGTTTATACTCACGATTCCACAGATCAAATGGCGCCTCACTCGGAATATACAATAGGCTTGTATATTCTAATTTACCGCCCTCGACTTTGTTGTGTGTCCATGCGAGCGGTTGATTAAAGTCATGAGAAACGTGCTTATAGAATGCCTCATATTCATCATCTTTTACCTCTTTCTTCGGCACAGTCCAAATGGCGTTAGCTTGGTTAACGACTTCTTCTTGGATCTCTTTTCGAGGCGCCTTCTTCTCTTCCTTTTCATCTGTCTTATCCGAAGACTGATCGTCATCATCAGCTACTGGCTTCTCGACAAACATAACGATGGGATAAGCGATATGATCTGAGTAAGTGGTGATGATTTTTCTCAGACGAAACTCATCGAGAAACTCTTCAGCATCATCTTTCAGGTGCATCACAATCTCAGTACCACGATGGGTTAATTCGCACGGTGATACCTCGTAATCGTCAACACCATTAGACTGCCAGAAAACACCTTGATCATTCGTTTGACCAGCACGCAATGTACGCACCTCAACACGATCAGAGACCACAAAAGCAGAATAAAAGCCAACACCAAACTGACCAATCAATTGGCCATTTGCGTCGCTTGACTGCGCTTTTGATAGCTGATCGATGAATTGCTTAGTACCCGACCGGGCAATTGTGCCAAGATTTTCGACGACCTCATCAAGCGTCATACCGATACCATTATCCTTGACAGTCAGCGTTTTGGCGGCTTTGTTGTACATGACCCAGACCTTAAGGTCGCTGTCACCGTCGAATAAAGCCTCATCCTTAAGCGCCAACATCTTCAATTTATCGTTGGCATCAGATGCGTTGGAAATAAGCTCACGCAGGAATATTTCCTTGTTTTGATACAACCATTTGGCAAATAGCTCGAGAACCTGTTTGGTTTCAGTTGCAAATTTCTTTTTCTGTACGGTTTTTTCTGGTGCTTTAACCACGACGATACTCCATCATTACTACTTCTAACGATGTAGTAGCCAACTGACAACAATTCAAGTACAGAAAGCCAATTATTAGCGTTTTTTACGAAAAAAAAGGCCATACAGTCCATGTATGGCCTTTATAAAGCTACTCTGTATGCAATTATGCGTCTTTTTTACCCATATCGGCCTCAGAAATATCAATACCTGAAAAGTTCATGGATCGACGCATTCTAGACAATGCACGAATCTGTATTTGACGAACACGCTCACGTGTTAGACCAACCACAGCACCAACCTCTTCAAGCGTTTTCGCATCGTGACCTTCCAAACCGTAACGATGAATAATCACTTGGTAGTCAAGCTCATCAAGCTTATCCAACCATTCGTCAAGAAGCGCTTTCGTGCTTTCATTACCAACAATTTCGAGTGGATCAAGGGATTTTGGATCCTCAACAACGTTGGATAAAGAAACATCCGAATCTGAATAACCGGTATCATCCAGAGACTTCGTATCCAACTTGTACTTCATAATATGCTGAACTTGATCAACTTCAACATCAAAGTGAGACGCTATCTCCTCCGCACTGACATTCTCAACACCACTTTTACCCATTTTTGAGCCAGCGTTTAGATACGATGTCAGTTTTTTAATCACGTGTACCGGAAGACGAATCTGACGCGATTGATTCATGATCGCACGCTCAATATATTGTTTGATCCACCAAATTGAGTAGGTAGAAAAGCGGAACCCACGCTCGACTTCAAATTTCTTAATCGCGTGCAGCAGACCTAGGTTACCCTCTTCGATAAGATCAAGCATAGCAATACCTCGACCAAAATACCGCCGAGCCACTTTGACAACAAGTCTTAAATTTGACTCAACGATAGTATTATAAGCGTCGTCATCACCGTTTTTATATTGTGTGAAAAGCGCAAACTCTTCCTCTTTAGTTAAAGATCGAAACCCAGAAATCGCATTAAGATATGTGACCACTGGGTCTGAGCTTGTCGAAGCATGTTTTGCTTCATTTGTTGATGTCTTTCCATTGACATTTGAGTGAACCATATTAAACCTCCATATTTAACAATTTCATAATATCGCATTAAATCAACACCGTCAACATAAAGTTATTGTTTATTTGTATAAAAATATTATTTATCTCTATTAGATATTTAAATTAGCAATAATTACGTAATTAATGCTATATATTTTTTAATAAAATGCTTGCAAAATTAAAAAAATCAATTTTTCATGCATATGGAGCAGCATGCCTAGACGGAACTTGCAGGCCATAATCAGCATCGACTATAATATCTCAACAAGTTCATCCTATACCATATGCCCCATCCACTACAGCACCTCGTCAAAACAACAACAGAAATTCAAAAAATGCGTACTGCCGGTAAACTAGCGGCCAGCGTACTCTCCATGATTGAACCATATGTCATTGCTGGCGCATCAACCGAAGCGCTCAATCAGCGTTGCCATGACTACATCGTCAATGATCTAGATGCAATTCCTGCACCCCTAAATTATCGCGGCTTTCCCAAATCGATCTGTACATCAATCAATCACGTGGTTTGCCACGGCATACCCAAATCAGACAAAATACTCAAAGAAGGTGACATCATCAATATCGATGTTACCGTTATAAAGGATGGCTACCATGGCGACACCAGCCGCATGTACAAAATTGGCAATATCAGCACCCAGGCGAACCGACTCGTCAATGTGGCCCGCAAGTGCCTATTCATTGGAATTGATCTAGTAAAACCCGGAACAAGCCTTAAAACCATCGGCCGAGAGATCGATAACTACGCAAAAAAACACCACTACAGCAATGTTCGTGAATACTGCGGCCATGGTATCGGCAGTGAATTTCATGAAGAAGGTCTCCAAGTACTGCATTACGACGACAGCAGCATTGCCGATATCACACTTATCCCTGGACTAACCTTCACAATTGAGCCGATGATCAATATTGGCAAACGTTTTACGAAGACACTGAGTGACGACTGGACAGTCGTCACCAAAGACAAAAGTTTGTCTGCTCAATGGGAACACACGCTACTGTGCACAGATGATGGCGTCGAGATACTGACACTGCGGGACGACGAGAAGATTATTTAATATCGGATCTCAAATAAAATTAAAGTTGGTGCGTCGCGCACCTGGGAGTAATCAAGAACTGAAGCAGTTACAAAACACTGTGAATCTAACGCCAACACCATCAGTCAATGACGAACATAGAATGCTCTATTGAAGACTCGCTCTTGAACATCGGGACGCCATCAGCAAGGATTCGAGCAGCACCATCTGAAAAAACAATCAAACGACGGCTTCCGAACATCTCGACAAACGCATCACCTGTCGCATACAACCAGGCGTTGTGAGCGCGAAGCTGCTTGACCGTAAGCTGGCTATCCCCCGAGGCACGTATTCGCGCATGATCAACAGCACCAGCCAAGCGCATTGCGCCAGCTCGTGAAACAACATCTACAGCGTTTGACCCCACCCAGTACATACTGATTTGATTGGATGCAGTCTGCAAAATAGTACATCGCTCAAACATCCCCTTGAGAGAAACCGCACCAGTGGTTTCAGAATTCAGCTGCCAAACCGACTGCTTTAGACCATCACCACTCAAGGAGCAACTATCATAGAGGTTGACCGTTTCAATCTGCTTGACGAAATCAGCACCGCGAATAATCACATCATACTGACCACGGCCGCGGGGACCTGAAAACTTAATCACTCTTCCATGCTCATCATAAGAAAAAGTAGATCGAGCAGCATGCACACCAGGCTTCCCATGATGATCAGATGGATCTAAATAAATCGACAGACCACCTCGACAGTCGATACGCTTAACCACCTCACGCTGAGCACGACCTGACCCACGATAAGCAAACTTACCAGAGTCAACCACAGGTTCTGTTTCTACGGTCGCAGGACGTGATGGCGTCTTGACTGATGGTACCGGCTTTGGCTTTTCACTCAACATATTCTTTATAGGCTGTTGGTGATTCTTCGCGACCTGCTGGGGGCGCTTTGGACAATGTGGTGATGCAGCAGACCCTGAGTCACACTGAAAATGCTTCATATCAATCTGTCCGACTGTCCGATCAAATCGTTTCTCAATTGCATATGCAGTCGGCAGAGCAAGACTGGAAAAAACCAAAAGCCCCGAGCATGCAGAGTGCCATACAGATTGTGCTGGACGCTTATTTACCATCATACAAAAACTCTATTTCAATCCGACTATTCGCTGCACCGATCGAAGCCACACGATTAGTGCTAACTGGATGCTGACCACGACCAACACCACTGTATCGAAGGGTGTTTGATACCCGTTGAGTCCAGAGATATGCCGCGACAGCCTCCGCTTCAAAATCGACTCTCTCTGAAGAAACTGTGCTTTGCGCCGCATCGTTATCAAAAGCACGAATCTGAATCACCAAATCTGGCCTCGACTGTGCGTAAGCGACAACAGGCGCAAGCTGTTGTCCAGCACCTGGCTTCATCTGAGCACTCACTGTGTGGAATAACTGCTGCTTTGGATAAACAAACAACATACGATTAAAATAGGCATGTTGCTCATAGGTAGGCGTTACTTTTACTTCAGGCTGGTGTATCAACTGACATGCTGTCAAACCACATAGACCAAAGAGCGACATGAGAACGTTTGGACGTAATGCGTATAACCTCATCGTCTGAAAATTAACCAAAAATTAATCGTGTTTCTATTACAACCTTAGTTGGATTGAATGTCAACCACTAAAACGGTGTAAATACAGAGGCACAGATAAGACAACAGCGCCTTCAAACCGCTACAACCGGTCTATTGTACCCTGCCATTGCGCATAGGTCACTCGATCGTGACCAGCATAATCCTGTACAGTGGTCACTGCGGAATACGCCATCTGGGTAAAACACGACCTTACTGCAGCTGCTTGATCATAGCCATGCTCCAAATAAAGAAGCCCTCTAGGCCGTAACAAAGACCGCGCCAAATCAATTAAGCTGAACAAATCACGTAATCCTAGATCAGGTGCATACAATGCACGATGAGGTTCAAACCGCTTGGTCTCTTCACTGATATGCTCTGAAGCAGTATCAATGTACGGTGGATTGGCAACGACAAGATCATAAGCATTGGCACGGATCTCAGCTGGCAACATAGTCCAGTCTGCACAATGAAATTGCAGACGCCCACTGCCCAAAGCCAAATGAGCAGCATTCTGCCGAGCACATTCCACTGCACCAGGAGATTGGTCAACAGCATCGAATAACCATTCTGGCCGCTCACTCGCCAGTGCAAGCGTAATAGCACCCGAACCCGTGCCCAAATCCAGGCAACGACAATCGGCGTCATGTAGCTGCCCTAGAACAGTCTCCACCAGTATCTCCGTATCAGGCCGAGGTATGAGAACTTCTGGATGCACATGAAGCCGCAAACCCCAAAACTCAGTATAACCTAAAATATAAGCAACGGGCTCACGGCGTAATCGACGACCTATCATCGACTCAAGCTGTTGATACTGCCGATGTGACAAAACAACGTGACCAAATAATTCAGCAATAGAGCTGCCAGTAAGCTCCGACAAAAAATAACGAATATCACGAAGTGGAGTCGATGAAACTGAGGCTAGGCGAAGCGCCAAATCATCAATTGAGTAGGTTCGCTGCTTAGACACGCCGTTGACTCACACCATGACGCTCAAGCGCAGCAAGTAGTCTAGAAAGACCACCTTGCTGCGCCTGAAACCAGGCCAACAAGCGATCCTTATTGCGCAATCGTGAAGACCGCTGCAATACCAGGCTTATTAATGCTTTTGTTGCAGCGGCGGCATCAGGAACACGCTGTGACAGACCTGCTTGCTCAAGATCTTCAGAAATCTCGATAAAATTGCTCATATGTGGCCCGTACACCATGGAAACACCAAAGGCAGCTAACTCGATAGGGCTCTGCCCGCCCCGATACGGTGAAAAGCTCTTGCCAATCAATGCCACATCAACACACTGACAAAGCCTATGCATCTCACCCGTCGTATCTGCAACGTGCACCACAACTTTTTCAGATGAGCTCAATGAAGTTGACCGTTGCGAGAAAACCAAACCACGGGCTTGAGCTGCCTGAACCAACAAACGCCCCTTTTCCGCATGGCGAGGAACTAAGATCACGCGAGCATCAACATCTTGTTGACGCAGTTGCACTAGCGCTTCAAGAACCATATCCTCCTCACCAGGCCACAGCGATGCCCCCATCAGAAAAACCGTATCTTGAGTGATGCCAGCAAAACCCATCTCATGATACAAACGTGCTTTTTCATCCTTGCCTAAGGGATAAATCGGCAAATCAAGCTTTAGTTGCCCCATAACATAAAAATGTTGTGCATCAGGCATAATCGCATGCACAGCCGACATTTGCCGATTCGATGTAAAATAGACCCGATCCAATGGCCGGTAAAGCCATCGTGCCAACCTAGGAAAACGGCGATACCACGCCATGGTTGCTGAAGAGTGTCGAGCATTGATCAACCAAACTGGCACACCACGAGATCGCGCTTGATGCAAATGCTCTGGCCACAGCTCACTTTCAGTCAATAAGACATGATCTGGCTTAATCGACCGCCAAGCCAAAAGGCTACAACAAACAAAATCATAGGGAAAATAACCAATCCATACCGCAGGTTGGCCAGAAAAACGATGAATGAGAACAGCACGCGCCGTGTGCGTTGTGGTGGTCAAAAAGACCAGACAGTTACCCGATTTACACAAAGCTGAAACTAGCGGAACAACAGCTTGGGCCTCTCCTACACTGACCACCTGTATCCACAAACGCTTTTTACCAGGATCAAATTGCGAACCATTGACCGAGCCATACCAACCAAAGCGCTCATACCACCGTACAGACACCGAACCTCGACGATACATCTTCACCAGGTGGAACGGAAACGCCACGGCAAAAAGAAAAGGAAAAAAAAGTCGGTATAACCAAATCATCATAGACAAATTATAGCAAACCTTATCCATGGAAACCATGCACGAATCAATCCACCATCTCGATATGCAAGCACACTTTGAAAAAGCTTGACCGCCACCAAGAAACATATAAGATTTAAATACCTGTTACACGTTGTTACTATGGCCAAATTGAAAGCGTACACACTTGTTTTTAAGCTCATCAAAAATTGTTCATTTGTGCTTGCACTCGAAATGAGCATTGCTTGCATCCTAGCAGTCAAGCTCGGCGTCCAGCTAGCTGAAATAAGCAATTTAAAAAGTCCCGTCGTCAGTGCATTATGGTGCACAATTTCAACCATAATTGTCATGCAAGCAACTTGGCAAAAGTCACTTGAAGCAGGGATCAATCGAATCATAGGATCAGGATTTGGCTCAGCCATACCCGCGATTTTCCTCTCGTACTTTGGCACCGGAACCACAACTTTTGTCGCCTGTATCGTCACGCTCGTTGTGCTATGCAGCATACTCAATAAAATTGACAGTTTACGGCTCGCATTACTGACCATGGCGGTCATTTACATTGTCTGTAAACTGAGTAACGGACTCAATATATTAGACACTTGTTTCAGCCGATTTATAGAGTCACTACTTGGAATTGCCATCACCATGGTCGTAAGATCCATCAGCATACCGCTGCATACCTATGTCGATAGAGTGATCAAAACGAACCTTGACTACAACATCCCAACCAAGTGAATGATCAGCTTTGGAGACCTGCAATTTTATCAGCACTATCCTGCTGCTGCAGGGGCTCTACCAAGAACGATAATTGACCTTGCAGCACCAGCTCTAATTTATATAAAGTCAGATTGATTCTATGGTCAGTCACGCGCCCTTGTGGAAAGTTGTATGTTCGTATTCGCTCAGAGCGGTCACCAGAACCAACCTGCAAACGTCGTTGCTCAGAGCGCTCCTGTTGCTGCTGATCTCGCTGTACTTGTAGTATTTTAGCCTGCAACAAACTCATGGCTCGCGCTTTATTTTTATGTTGAGAGCGCTCATCTTGACACTCAACAACAATATTTGTTGGCAAATGCGTCAAACGAACAGCAGAGTCCGTTGTATTGACGTGTTGGCCACCAGCACCACTTGACCGATAAGTATCGACACGAATCTCACTTAAATCCAAATTGACGTGATCAATATCCTCACACTCTGGCAAAATAGCGACCGTACAAGCAGATGTGTGGATACGCCCCTGCGATTCCGTTTGAGGCACACGCTGCACCCGATGAGTACCTGATTCGTATTTCATTTTTGAATAAACCGATTGTCCAATCACATGCACAACCACTTCTTTAAATCCACCTTGATCACTTAGCGCACTACTCACCACTTGCCAGCGCCAGCCTTGGGACTGCGCATACAGCTGATACATTCTGAACAAATCTCCTGAAAACAAGGACGCCTCATCACCACCAGTTCCAGCACGAATTTCAAGATAAATGTTTTTTGCATCATC
>MDTG01438803.1_pt1 | contig 16235 bp, 1 predicted proteins | sample 811421 | NCBI WGS metagenome assembly MDTG01 (sample SAMN05326645, study PRJNA326480) | marine metagenome | isolation source: seawater | place: Pacific Ocean: South East | collected 2011 | reverse complement strand
ACTCTATCATCACCATTCCAGGTGAAGTCAGAAGAGTTCCACCAACTTGCTGCCATTCCACCATTCTCACGGTCTTCAACAGCAAGCAATTCTGCCATACCGTTGAATACGGAATCAAATTGAACAATATCAGGAGTTTCAAGGACAATCTCTTCAATCCAATAGTCTGTAGCAGGAGACAAGTTGATTGATCCAGCGTACAATGCAATATGATATGGATTCAGGTTTTCAGTTCTAGTTGCAAGTGGTTGATCAATGAAGGGAACTTCTTCAAAGTTAAGAGTCAAACCAGGACCATTTCTGGTTATATTTTTATCAGAGAAGTCATTTGCCCAAGCATAGTCAGCATCTGTACGGTTTGCTTCGGTTGATACAGTTTCAAACTGTAGAGTAACGTTTCTCTCAGTAGAACGTGGACGCATTTCACCACGCTTCAGGTCAATATCAAATCTCGATTCACCAGTCATGTTGGCACCATCATGACTTCTGAAGTTATCTACAAAGAAACCAGACTTAAACTTATCTAACCCGGTATTAGGATCTTTAACCGAAAGATTCTTAGTATCAGTTTCAAGTAAAGACAGTGTAGTATAATCCTCAAGAGTTTTGACTCTATCTTCAATCCTACCAATATCTTTCATGGTAAACCTCTTATGAGGAACCATCTTCAATCTGCAATCATAAGTTGCATTGAACATGTATGGAGACAGAGTAAGAACAGCGACTTCAAATCCTTCACTATTTGGAACTGGTAGTTGTGGGAACTCTGCTGGTTCTCCTCTCTTAAATATGAAATCTCCATCTTTAGTTAAGTATAGTCTATCGATTCTACCCATATAGAATGAATAGTCAACAACAAGGGTTCGATCGGTTACTGCAGTTTCGCAATTTGAATTTGAGAATGATCTTGATTCAAATGCAAATGGTGAGTCAGCAGAGGTGAGAGAATATGCATTAACTCTAGGTCTCAGATCGATGAAGTCAGATGCTCTTAATTTACCAACAAATGGAATCTCTCTAGAATAATCAAGAGTATTGTAACTGTTTATAGATTCTACTGTACCAGATTGCTCATCAGTGTCTAGACGATCAAAGATAATTCTAAGTTGTCTAGTTGGTTCAGCAATACCTGCTATTCTATTGATTCTTGAGATATCGGCATACTCACTTCTCTGACCAGGATCAAACTCATAGTCATTACTTACGTTTCTATCACCAATGATAAGAGTGGTGATATTTGCACTAATATTAGAACTTTGCAGTGAAATTGTTTCTAACAACTCAAATTCTCTGTCATTTTCATATACAAAGTTGAGTTGATTGCCACTTACAACATCAACAATACGAGCAACAGCACCTGATTCTGCACCAACGACCTGTTCTCCAACTACTGCATTATTTGAGAATGTATCACTTGCATTGGAAACAATAATCGATGGGAGAGTTGGAGCATTAGCATCATTAGACTCAAATATAGCAAGAACTTGAGTAACATCTGGTACGTTCAGAGAGATACTTTCGTCTTGGACTCTTGTTCCATATGGCCATGCAGCAGACCAAGTTAATCCATCATCGAATGTTGTAGCACCAGCACCAGATCCTTGGTTTCTAGACCTTGATACGACTAAATTATTGCATCTTGATATATTCTTTACCTTAGATGATAATGCACTTCTTCTACAAGTAACTGTTAATATTGCACTACCAGTTTGACTGACTCCATTAATTGTAATTGTCTTAAGATCAGTAGAAATATTGACCTGAGAATCAAGAATAATTTCTTTATGACCAGTTGCATATGTCAGAGTGTAGTTCTGTTGATTATAAGGTTCTAAGAATAGAGTATCATCACCAAAGTCATTCACAGTGAAACTAAGATTCAGAGATGCCCCTACAGCTAATGTTACCTGTCTTCTTATAATGTAACTACTATCAAGAAGATTGATATTAGAAATAGTGGTATTAGGAAGAGTAATAATCTTTCCTGGAGCATTTCCTTTTTCAATAAAACCTTGAGTAACATTCAAGTTTTGAACATTATCAAGAGCACCACCATTAGCAGCCTTTACTGTACCACCAGTACATACACCAACTACTGTACTAACACCAACTAAAGTAATTTGATTAGCAGCAACTGCACTTACTCTGTTAAATGTAGGCAGATTTTGACCTGGTATGCTAAATGAAACAATATCATTAACTCTTACAGGAACATTTCTGAAGTCGCCAACAGATGGTGATGTTACAGCACTACCAGAACCTGTATCTGCACCAATTTGGAATGCCGAACCGGGTTCGATAAGATTAGAAGTCTGTTGCATTGCAACGTTGCAAGCAAAGATAGTTCCTGAAGAAGTACCAATTGATTTGACATCACGGATGTCATGATCTACGACTGATGTAATATTTCTACCTACAGGGATTCCATTCAGTTCAATTGGTTCGTTAATTTGGAACTGACCTGCTACATCAATAAGATCAAATTCTGTTGCATCTGTAACTGCAGTCTTAAGATGACCAGTTGCTCCACTGAATACACCTTTAACATGTGCTGAATTTGCAGCAGTAATCTTAAGTCCAATTGTTATGGTGGTAAACGTTTGGATATCATAGAGTCTTAAATCAAATCTCTCTGTACCAATTCCTGCTATATTTTTCTTACTAAAATCATAGATTCTGGCATTACCAATGACTGATGCTCCAGCATCCAGTTGTCCATTAGCGCCAAGTCTACGATCTCTCAGTTCTACAACATATGAGTTATTGAATCCAACAACTGGTGAACCAAAAAGGTTCTCTACTTGAATACTGTTTCCAATTCTAACTGGAATACTGATATTCTCTTTCTTTTTAGTGTCTCTTGGTTTAATATTATCAAATGAAGTTGATCCAATCTTTTCAATTTCATATCCTCTTACATATGCCTTACCTGAGGATATTTGAAGAGTGAACAGATCATCAGAAGGAGTATTGCCCTGCTGAGTTAATTGACCTGGTGAATAGATGCCCTTATTGCCAAGTCTGTCGTTTAATGTTTCTCTAACATCTATAGAAAATTTCTTAACGTAATAATCGCCAGATTCGTCATATGTTCTTCTTGCAAGTTCTTCTTTGAAGATATTATAATCAGTCTTATTAACTAATTTTTGAACAAGTCCATTTTCAACACGCAACAATTCTACGAAGTTAGCATCGTTATTGTCAGTGAGTGATTTCTTAACTAGAATTGCAGAGATCTTAAGTCTGTCTGCACCAGGGGCAGATTCATTTGAGAATCCCTTAGCGTTATCAAACAGATCAAGATTTGCAGAAGAAGCAGTTACAATGTCCTCTGAAATCTGCAGACCAACTTTAAAACTAGGTGAATTGCTATATTGATCTAAAATTACAGTGCTTGAAGGCACTTTTACAAAATATCCCCTAACAAAAAATACTCCCTCACTAATTGAGGAAGCAGAACCAGTTGGAGTTGCTTCAGATACAACAGCTCTAGCAAATGGATTATTTGCAGCAATGGTAGTACTAGAAAATTTAATATCTTCTAATGTAATTAAAGTCTCACCATCTGCAAATTTTGCTGTTAGTCCATCAATTCCAGAAGAAGTATACTTAACATAAAGGGTATCTACAGACTCTTCTGATTCAGCACTGGTGATGCAATTGACTACAGTTGCCTTAACGCCGGAGACTTCGCCTTGAATCTCAATATTATTTTCTTTAAGATACGAGGTATATGCAGAAACAGGAACGTCTAAGAAGGTAGGATTAATTTTGACTGCAAAATAATTTGAATCATAGATTATTCCACCAGGAACAATCATTGACCCTTCTTTGAAGAAGTGTTGTCCGAACTTCTCAATCTGCCCTTGCAGAATAGATTGTAACGTAGTTAGTTCTCTGGATTGAACTGGGAATCCAGGTTTGAACAGCACCTTATTATAATTGTTATCCTCATCAAAATCGTCAAAATAAGGCGATACATTTAGATTGGTGTTCTGGGTCATGTTCTTAGAACTCTACTACGACTTTTACTTCTTCTTTTTGTGATTCAGATCTACTGATTGGTGCCCTATTATCAATGTAAATGACATCACCTGAATACTTCTCAACTTCTGGATTTGCTTTTCCTGAAACGAAAGTTTGTCCCAAATCAACAACTTTGCCACTTAACGTCACACTAGATACATTATTGAAACTAGTGTCGGGGAATAAAGCGGATCCACCTATACTCACACAAGTTACTGCATTTGCAGCATTACCTTCAAAGTCAAAATTTCTAAAATTATTATTAGATAAAGTTGACAATCCTACAGGTTGATAATATCTTAAGATCCCAGTATCGCGATCCCAAGAAGCAACATAACCAACAGCAGTTGAACCAGCAGTGCCAACTGTTTGACGAATCTCGGCATTCAATGGATATGTAGTTTGCGAAGTTGTAAGACCAGATCCACCGGGTCTCAGTTTCAGTGCGCCAAGTGTAGTTGCGGTATTAGTATTTAGAATGTCAGTTGAACTTCCATATTGAGTTGGATTTCTTACAATACCAATTCTTGAGAAGTTATTTTGAGCAATAAAATCAGCAGCAGTATCATACTTAGAGTAAACCATCACTCTATATGAACCTAACTCACGATAGATATCTGCTCCATGACCTCCCTTGGGTGGAATGATAACGTCAAATGTTGCACCGGATCCAGTACCAGGAGTAAAGTTAACTACTCCTCTAGTGTAATCCTTACCAGGACTTGTAACCTCAATGCTAGTAACTTGTTGATCAGTTACAATAACAGAACACTTTCCACCATTTCCATCACCGAGAATGTCTATATCCGAATAGGTTCCTGCTGTATAACCTGATCCTCTATTTGCAACCAATATTGTTTCAATTCTTCCACGAACAGCAGCGTTTTTTACATCTGCAGTATTACCAGTTCCCCAGTTATTGGGAAGAGGCATATACTTCTCTGTTGTAAATTTAACAATATCTGCAGGAGAAATTGTGTAGAGATACTTCCAAATATAGTCATCACTTCCATTTCCTGCCTTTTGGGGAACAGTAGAGACAAAATTTGGTTCATTTTGTGATGGTCTGCCCTTTGGGAAGTCGGGACTTGTGCCATTATTAATACAAATATAAACTTTAAATTCAGAGTTTATGATGTAGTAACGAGATTCATATAATGTCTTTGAACTAGTTTGTGGTGCCACATTGGTGATATCATAATCATCTCTATACATGTCATAGGTTACACCAGAAGACCAATCATTTCTGGGTATAATTCTTGCAAAATCATTAACACCAATCTTATTCAAAAACAACATTGAGTCAGAATATCGATTCTCCTGTTCAAAGGAGTCTCTTGGATCTGGAGTGTTTGTGGACCAGTCTGTAGCACCATATTCCTCAATGTTAGTATTAGTAGGATTCGGGTGCGCCAAGAAGGTATAATAAAAATTTGAAGTCGTGCCAATACCAGTCACAGACTTAGTAAAGGTCTCCGCATTCAAAATTCTAAATTGGTCAGTGATTATGGCAGGCATGTCTGTCCGATTTTTTGATTATTTATACTTAAATTTAGTACCGTGTTGACAGTTCCGAAGTTCTAGAAACGTGTGCTGAAGTACTGAGACCAGAAAGTGGATCATGTGATTGGAATCCCAAAGTTTGACCATTTCTGCCCCCTGTATTTATCTGACCCCAACTATACGTTCCATAACTAGCAAGATTTAATCCAGCAGTATCAATTCCTGCTACAGAATCAACGTTCACCGCTACACGAACTGTATCACCAATTGCAGTAACTGCAGCAACACGATAAACATTATCAACATGGATAGTACCGGTGGCAACTACATTTGCTCGACTAGCATCAATTGAAGTGACTCCAGAACCAACGCAAGTATTTCTAATTGCAATGTAGTCTCCTACAGATACACCAGATTTTTCAACTTTATTTTGAGCAGGGTCAAGAGTATAAATTGAGGGATGTGGGAAGATGTCAAATTTAATTGTTGGTAATGAGTTAACTGCATCTGCATTGCCCTCAACATAATGTGTGAGATCATGTATAACTCCAAAGTCACCATCATACTGGACTCCTCTTAGTGTTTCGACAACTGGAACATTAGAGTCTGTGGCAGCTAGACCCACGATTCTGACATCATTGACAGATTGTCCAAGGTTATCAATAAACTTGAATGCCCAGGCATTTTCCACATGTATTGTATTATCTGTGGGAGTGACAGGTTGAATAATGTTAGTTGATGGGAAATATTGTGGTTCAAGGGAATTTCTCACCTTAGAGATTCTAAGACCATCAATAATAAGGTCAGAAGTCTGCTTGGTCCATTCTACTGGTCTTAAGAATGAATTATCAGTGTTAATACCGACACCTGTATAGGTTTCAGTCTCAACAGTATCAGAAGCAATCAATGCATAGATAGTTCTCTTATCTTGACTGACAAAAGGACTTTCATACTGAAGTCTTAATTTATCACCCTCTTTGATTGTTTGATCAACATTAACTTCAAAGAAGTCTTCTTTGGAACCAGTGTAGAAGTAAAGTCTGAACTTGCTTCCTGCCTTTGGTGCTTCCTTAAAGGTAAATCTCGTACCACCAGTAAATACATAATCTTTACCTGGTTCCTGGAGAACATCATTTATAAAGACCAATAGGTTATTTTGAAGTATGACACCGGATCCTTGCGCCGCAACAATACTGTAGAATTCTTTGTTGATTTCTGTTCTAGTGAGAAGGAATTGAGTCTTAGCACCATTGAACTGATTACTAAAGTCATCTAATTCAAGAAGTTGACCGAATGTCCATCCAGAGAACTTATCCTGATACTTGTTACTAACAGTAGCAGTGAAATGAGCAGTAGCGATGCCAGTTTGGAATGGAAGACCGGAAAGGGTAAGAACGTCACCTTCTTCATATCCAGTACCACGATTGGACAGGTTGAAACTAATAATGCTACCGCCAGTTCCAACAACAACGTCCATCGAAGCACCGACACCAGTACCACCAGTAAGTTGAAGATTTTTGTATGGTGCGGGAGCATCTGTGAATACCAGAGGTGGATTTGTTTGACTATATCCACTACCACCAACCACAACAGTGAATCCGGTAACTGTTCCAGCAGTACCAATTATTGCAGTAATCGATGCTCCTGCACCAACACCTAAAGTATCTGCCACTGAGACATTTGGTGCAAATATGTGACCAGCACCCCCGGAACGAATACCGGTAGAACCAATACCAACTGTAACACCTGTAATTACACCAGAACCATTTACAACTGCAGCACCAATGGCACGGGTAGGAACTTGATATCCACTACCAACTCCAACTATAAATTCATTGATTATGCCACCTTGAGGAAGATCTTCAACAGCTGCTGATCCAGTAAAATCAAATTTTTCTCCAGTATTTGCTTTTATGATTTGATAATCAGCAGCAAAGAGAGAACCGATTGGCGAAAGGTATGGTTTTTGGAAGATATTATTAATCAGAACTGCACCATGACTAGTGGTAATACCAGTTACCGCAACACCACTACTAATAATGTCAAATTGATCAGTAGCACTATCGAAAGAATTTGAAATATCGTCAAAGATTGTATTGCTATCATAATTCAATCTATAGAAGATTCTTCCTGAGAAGGTTGAATTAGATGTTAAAGATCCAATACCAGCAGGTCCATATGGTGCATCATTTAGGTATAACTTACCCTGCTTGATTCTATAATCACCTGTAACAACGCTACTAGCAGCACCAACAGTGTGTGCAGTAGCAACTGTTCCCATTGCCCCACGACGAACATTAAGGACATTGCCAGCGCCTACTAAGTCCACTTTAATGATCTCTCCAACTCCAAATCTGAGCAGAGAATTGCCTTGAATCTTAGAAGAATTACTGACTGTAATTTGAGTCGAACCAATTCCAACAGCCTCCATCATAGTAATAGCAATACCTACTGGTTTTACTGCCAGAGGACTTTGGACGATATTATCAATTGTGATAAGACTTCTAGTAGTTGCAAGATCACCTTCTGTTGAGAATGATTGAGTCAAACCAATTCCAACACTATTGGTAAATGTTACGAATCTTCCAAGTGCTATATCTGCTAAACTGATAGCAACTTTAAACTCATTCTTATTTTGTCTGACTGCGAATACGGTGTCTGGGAGAAGATTAGTAACACCAATACCAGGAGCAGTGGTAGAACCAATACTCAGACGAGATCCAGTATTGATACCAGCATTGGTTGGATCATATACAAGTTCTTCGCCAGTATTGAAGTTATGTTCTGTAATTGTAATTACACTAGCGCCAATACCAGTTGCAGGATTAACAGTGTGATGAAGCATTGTATCGCCATCAGTGAAGATAGAGAACGTGCTCAGACCAACAGTTTGACCAGCAGAGTTTCCAACACCGTTAAACTGAGGACTAATATCGTCTATCATCAGAACTTTGTTAGTTCTAGATTCGTTGTAGTCAGTAATTACCTTAGAGTCAAACTTGATAATCTTTGAGATACCTGTCGAATCGGTATCCTCGGATGCCAAATCATAACTTATTCTTGTATGCACTGATGCATCACTATTAAGATTAACCCTAAGACTGAGTTCTGTATCTGCGATTGAGACGTTTGCCCTTTCACTTGGTTCTGTAATGAGTTGCAGGTCTGAGAAGTTCTTGTAACCGGCAGTGTGATCTAAACTATCAACCGTCTCTTTCCACCTATCCAGTTCAATTTCACCACGAATTGAATAAGAGAATCTTTGATAATAATCATTATCGTGAAGTCTTTGGAGATTGTCACTCAGTTTGCCGACATCATCCATCCATACTCCAGCATCACGAGAAACACTTCCCACATCTAAATCAAGATCAAATTCAGTTAACTCTGCAATAGTTGCTTTAAAGTTACCTACAGTACCACGAACAATGGTATCTTCTGTAAATCGACCATTGACATTGTTCAATCTCAATATACCAGATTCTTCATCCCAACCATCTTGCGCTACAATACCAGATATGTTTGGATCGTTAATATCAATAATCCTTTCACCTTCTACAAATCTTACATTGTCAAACTCTGGAACAAATGTTGCCAGATCCTCTACCTTGATGATTCTACCGAATTGTGCATTTTGAGCAATGTTATAGGTGCCACCAGTAAAACCGATACCAGCAATTGAGTAACTGATACTTTCAACACCAGGGGTCTCATTGGTATCAGTTATCGTAAAGAAACTGTAATTATAATCACTAGAGTTATATCCATCTGCAAGAGTAGGATTAGTGATTTGAACATTCTCTACAAAGATTCTATCCCCTTTTGCGAATGGGAAGTTTGCTCCAAAACCACCACTCTTTTGGGGTGCTTTGAGTAAAAGTTCATTTATGCCGCTAGCAGAATTAGCGCCAACAACACCAATTCCATTTGAATTGTCAGTTGCAATAACTTTGATAGTTTCCTTTAAATTACTATCACTAGAGATGACTTCAACATTTGATACAGAACCACCTGAAAGTGTTGCCTTCGTAACGATGCTAGTATTGATAACACTTTGATCGTCAATTGCAATGACTTTTGGTGGAACATTATAGTCATTTCCAGTAGTAACAATACCAATTGACCTAAGTGTTCTGATATTACTAAGTCTCATAACAAGAGAACTACTTGCTTTTGGTTTGATGGTATTATCTTCTGAGAATTCAATACCAGGATTATAAACTTGTCCGTCTATAATCTCACCAATCTCTGTATTGGTTAACTCCAGTTCTGCACCAACACCTGTAGTAGAACCTATCGATGTGATTGCTGGGAATCTCTTGACATTGATTCCACCATTTACAACTTTGACTGAGTGAATACCGCCAATTGCAGTTTTAGAACTCGTCGAATAGAATGCAGTGCTATATCCTGCAGAAGTGTATGATGTTGTTTCAGCAGCACCAACCAGAGTAAATCCAAAGGAGTAATCAGTGCCTACTCCAATCGATGCAACTTTATAGTTCTGATTGAACTTAGATTCTACTAAACGAATATTTGAATAATTATCTACATTAGTATCTGCAGATGATGGATACGTATCTGTAAATTTGGTATCAAGTCCCTCAAGTCTGTAGTAGAAACTACCTGGAAGATTTTTGTCAATATCAACTATAATTTGTGAAGTGATAGTACCATCACCAATTGCTCCATCTCTCTGAATCAGAGTGGACTCATACGTAGATTGGAACTCTTCATCCTTATAGAATTTGATATCAAATCCATCAAGACTTGTATCTCCGGTCTTCAGAGCAAATCTTCCACCATTAAAGATGTCTAACTTTGGATTTACCTTTGCGATCTCATGGTTTCCAATTCCTTGCTCAGTGATAGTGAGATTCTGATACGGGAATGCATTTGCTTCAACCGCAGTATCTGCAAGTCTGAACGTATTTTTGTCTATCCTAATTGCATAATACTCTCTATTATTTTGAAGAGGTGTTGCAACACCAACCGCATTTGTATAGACAACAAGATCACCGGTATTCAATCCGTGATTAGTAATTGTAATTTCAGATGTGGTTACAGTTGTAATTCCAGCAGGAGCAAAAGTCTTAGGATCAACAACCAGTTTTTTCAAAGATGTGTTGAACTTCAGTACAAACTCTTGAACATCACTAGGAGTAATGTGGAATCTAACTTCATCATCTACTTGTAATTGGTGTGGTATGCTGGTTTCAACCCTAGCAGATGTCTTTTTGACAGTACCAGTAATATTATCTTTTACCTGTGCTAATGTATGATTATCTCCATTAGTAGTACCAGTGAAGTAGAGAGTGGAGTTGATGCCAACGAATGCCTTAGAAGTCGCAAGACCAACGAAGTTGGGTCCTACCTTGACTGCAAACAGATCAACTGTCTCAATATTGAATGCAGAGGAAAGATCGGGGAGAGTAGAAGCAAAGATTGTTCCTCCAATAGAAGTAATACTCAGTTGCTCACCAGTCTTGAATCTGTGTCCAGGGGTAAAAATTGCACGGTCTGGAATATTAACCGTAACATTTGCACTTCCAGCAGTTCCAACAACAACCGAAGTATAAGTAGAACCTATACCAACAGCAGATCTAGTAAAGTTTTCTTTTTGTGGAATATCAAAATTCTTATTTTCTACCTTCTTATTCATGAGGAAGGTGAATGTCACAGGTTGTTTAATTACCTCAGCTCCCACACTGTGAGTGCTAGGAGTACTATCATTGACAACTCTTGTAACTCTGTATCGGTTGTTGACAGAATCAACTGCAACGATTCTCATCAACTCATCACCAACCTTGATGATATCATCTTGTACAAACTTCTCTGTAAATGTAGAAGCAGTCAATGAAATTACAGTACTGATACCTGTTGTAGTGGTGGCAGCAACAGCAACTTTCATGTCTGTTAAGACGGTGCCTACTCCAACAGTGGGGAATCCTTCAATGTTTTTATACAGTGCAGAACCAATACCAGAAATTTCAATAGTATCACCATCACGGAAACCATGTGGAGTCGTAGTAACACCAGTTACTACATTACCTTGTACACTAAAGATAGTATTTTCTAATACAACTTCACTAGTTCCGATGGAGACAATATTTTCACCAATAACTTGCTCAACCTCTACGTCAATTGATGATTCATTGAAAATGACTTGTTCACCAACTTTATAGTCAATACCAGACTTAAGTACAATAACATCATCTATTCTGGACGCTTTGACTTGATCTACATCAACTTGTACATCAGATGACATAGACTCTTGTACAAATTGATATTGTCTATGTGAATCATTCATTCCAAGATGGGTTACATTTCTTCTGTAAGAACCATCATTCAGAGTTTTGTCACTTTGATCATTATTGATATCATAGTTAAAAGATTCAGTTTGATCGTAGTGTGACTTTGTGATATATGGATATGCAAGTTCGTTACTAGTGTCTATAGTAGAGAAGTATGCATACGTTCCATTGGGGAATTCTGGAGTCTTACAGAATCTTCCATTATATTGGTCAAGAGATCTAGTGCCACCTAATGTTTTGAATGGTTTGTAGACAAAATCTTGTGTGAAATATCCATCACTAAAACCAGGTGGTCTGAGCAATGTAGAAGTCTCTGTATCAATCTTATAACTTGAGAATATTTTGACGATTCCACCATTACTCTGACCTTCTTTGTGTAGTGGAGTCGCAAAACCATATGGACCATAGATTGGATTACCATCGTATGCCCATCCAAGTATTGGAGAGTGTGCAAAACCTGAAAGAATTTCATCTCCACTATCTTGAACATTATCGCCCAATAACTGACGATAGAATGCTCCGGGATAGAAAGAAACTAACTTGCTTTGTTTTAGACTAGATCCAGAGTTAATCTGAACCATTTCTCTATTAAGTCTATCCTTTTTAGCAATGCCAGAATTATTAAGTTGAAGTGCTACTTGGTATCTTTCAACATTATTGAATGTCCACTCATGAATATCTGCACTCAACAGTCCATCAGAACCAGTTGGAACTACTTCAATTTTTGTATTCTTATCATATCCTTGTCCTGGATTAATAATCGTGACTCCCGTAACAGAACCATTTACAATAGTGGGAGTTAACTTTGCTAAAGTACCCGAACCAACAACATTAATTGTAGGTGGAGAGGTATAATTTAAACCTGGATCAGCAATAAAGACTGCAGTTATCTTTCCATCAACAACAATAGACTTGATATCAGCACCTCTTCCCGTCTTAATCTCAATATCAATGTCTCTCTTATAGTTTACTACATCAGATGAACCATATCCTACACCACCATTTCTGATGAATACATTCTCAAGTTCGCCACGAACTACAGGAACTCCGATAGCATTGTAGAATGAAGGGATGACACTGGTATCTCCAGCAGAGACAAGACCATTAATTGTAATAGAGATATCTGGATACTTGAACGTATGTGTTCCTGCACCCACACTGGTGATGTCTACAAAGACCTTATTATCAAAATTAACACTACTGATAGCGTTTGGTGTTCCTGCTTCACTTAGACGGAATCTATCTTCATCTATAACAGTTACCTTGTAATTTGCAGATGTTGATAGTCCACCAATAGTAGTACCATCAAATGAATACTCTACATTATCACCAGTTTTGAAAGCGTGATTTCTTGCATAGATGTAATTCTTTTCAATATTAATACCAACAAAAGAACTATAAAGATCCTTTTGATTTGATGGTGGCCATGCTACTGCATCTACGATTACTTTCTTGTTAGAGAAGTCATTAGTAGACTTAATAATATTGATCCTATCAATAATCTTTCTATTGACTCTTGATGTAAATTTATGAGTGCCATTACCAAAGGCATTCATATCAATCAAATTTGTTTTAGTTAATGCTCTTTCTTTCGTAGAAGCAAGTGAAACATGATTATCATCAATCTTTGCAATAAAGTATACTGCACCAGATGTTAGTTTGTCTGTGCCAAATCCAACGTTAGTACTTCCAATTCCAATGGGATTGCCAGTAGAACTGTATATAATCTCTTCTCCGTCAGAGAATTTATGATTTACTAGATTGATTTGATCTGAATTCTGATTACCTCTTGCATTATCGGGGAAACTTTCGATATAGGTCAATCCCCTCATTCTTGCTTCGGCAATTGCCTCTGTTCCATTTCCTCCAGTAATTTTTACAACAGGAGTATCTGTGAAGTCGAAACCAGGGGCACTAAGAACAATATCCTCAATCTTTCCTGTGAATTGTCCTACAAGAAGAGCACCACTGCTTCCGCCAGTATCTCCAACTCCAATCTCAGGTGCATTTACAACATCATAACCAGTTCCTGCATTCAGAATATTAATTTTGTCTATCTGACCATAGAAGATTGAATCACTTGAAATAGGTGAATTGTATTCAATACCATTTAAGGAAACACCGATTGGTCCAACAATATCATTATGCTCAAATGCTGGTTTTGGTTTTCTATTAATTCTCTTTAAATTATTCTGATTACCTAAACTTCTTCCATGTAAAGAAGATGGGGTCAATTTGTATTCACTGTTTGTAGTACCACTAGTAATGCCAACAAAAATGTCATTATCAAGGGCGGCACGACTAAATGATAATTTTATATTATTGGTATCAACTACATGAGCAAAATAGTTTCCTGTTGTTACAGTAGAGACTCCAGCGGTTGTCTCAAAGTATAACTGCTCACCATTTATGAAATGATGGTCATTGATATTAATCAGTCCACTCTCTTCGCTTATGTTAGTATGAACAAATGTTTTAGATCTATCTAAAGTTGTTACGTTATCGTAACCAGGAAGTCCCGAGAATGCGATATATGCGTTCTTATCTGCATCAACAAAGGTATTTTGGATATTTGCTAAAAGATCGTCACCATTAAGGTTTGAATTTACAAAGTCAAGTCTCTTCTTAATATCATAATCTTTGGTTGCGTCAAAATTGCTTGTATTGCCAGTGACAGAGAATTGTCTTCTGTTGATTATTTGATTGACTCTACAATTGGTCTCTACAACACTATTATCATTTCTGAGTAGAACGTCTATTCTATCTCCAATGTTTAAGTGATGATCAACCGGAGTTTCAAGAGAAGATGATCCAAGAACTCTAGAAATATTTGTAATTACTACATTATTGTAGAACCATCTGTTGAACCTTACGTCTGATTCGTCTACCTTTTCTCCAAGATGATTTACAGTCAGTTTGTCTCCTTTTCTGAACTGACTTGTGTCTTTTCTATTATCTGCAACTCCTACAACAGAACCAACAACTCGCATTGTAACGAGTTTATCGATATCATTGTCCTCATAACCAAAGACATAATTTCCATCAGTGATAGGATCATTTTCAACAAGTCCAGTAGACAGTCCCACACATCCATAGAACTGGTTGGCACTTTTACTTGTATAAGTGACCTCTGTTAAACCATCATTGTCAGGATTGAGGAATGAACCGCTATCTGGGAATCCAATAGTAGAATCTACAGTCAAAGTTGCAAGAGAAGAACCAACACCTAATACTTTGGTTCTCTTACTAACATTGAACTTATTCTTGAACTCCATCGTATCTTTGGGGAAGAATAACTTGTAATAATACTTGTTATTCAGAAGTATTGGTTCAACTCTTGATACAACACCCTTTGCAGTTGGATTATCAACTGAACCTTGCAGTACAGTTGTCTCATTTAACTTTTCTGCGTCACCTTCAATAGCATCGACAATTACAACATCCGAAAGTGAAAACTCAGCAGTTGATGCTTGGATCGTATTATCAAATGGTTTTATAACCTCAACATGTTTACCAAACAGAACAGCAAATAGAATCCTCAGTGAAGTATCAGTTCCCTTTGAACTATAGAAGTCTCTTGCTCTTGAAAGTATATTCTCAATATTGACGCTTTGGAATTTTCTGTCCTCGATACCAGGTAGAAATAACTTCTTGTACTTTTTGAAGAATTCTGCTAAGAATACCAAACCAAGATTAGTAAGACTTGTTCCAGCATCATGGAATTGTGACTGACTGATGTTAAAGTTTAAAAACTCACTATTGCTGATTCTATCGATTCCAGAAAAACCTCGGACGCATCCAGTAAATGCAAAACTAGTAGCAACAGGAAGAGTTGCACCTAATGCATTTCTACTCTCGAGATTCAGTACATCATCGAGAGCATTTTCGTCATCAGAAATTGTAATATTGTTAGAATCTATAACTTCGGTCACATAATACGTTTGGCCAGCAACAACATTTGAAAATGAAGTATCAAAAATAATACTTTGTGCTACAAAAGATTCTAAACCAACAGTAGACGATAATGTGATCTGATTTGTGCCGGAATCAAATTCTGTGACACTCTGAGTGAATGATGTTTTGCCAGTATACGTAAAAATCTCATCACCGATCTTTACAAGTCCATTTTTGGGTATGAATCCCAAATGATTGGTGACCTCAATAATATCTGCATCATTTGAGATGAATTTGGTCAGTTTTGGCGTAGTTGCAGTAAATCTGAGATCTTCAAAACTCTCAATGTTCTTTAAATCTTGAATCCTCTCTGCAAGATCAATAGTTCCGTACTCATGCTGCTGAGACAGATAGTATTGCTCCAAAAACTCTTTGAAGAGTGGATTGTCATCTAAAATGAATTCTGGAAGTTGACTTTCCAGAATATTGGAGATTTTT
>MDTG01175745.1_pt1 | contig 16236 bp, 29 predicted proteins | sample 811421 | NCBI WGS metagenome assembly MDTG01 (sample SAMN05326645, study PRJNA326480) | marine metagenome | isolation source: seawater | place: Pacific Ocean: South East | collected 2011 | reverse complement strand
TAAAAGAAGTAAAATATTTTTTTGAATTTATTAGATCTACAACTTCATAAGAAAATGCAGAAAAGGTTGTGAAAGATCCTAAAAGACCAATAACTATAAAAAACTTTATAAAATTTTCAGATAAACTATTTAAAGCATTGGATGTAATAAAATAACCAATTAAAAAAGAACCTAGTATATTGACAGAAATGGTTCCATAAATACTAGATGCGAACAATGATTTGCTAATATTTGTTAAAAGAAATCTTAGTATAGCCCCTAATGCACCACCACTGGCGACTAACATTATATTAAACAATATATTTAAACTGGAGGTTGTTCCTCTACTTCTTCAGTAGATTTCTTTTCAATAATAGGACCACTATCTAAACCTTTGGCGTTCTCATCTCGATCTACAAATTCTATAACAGCTGTTGGTGCATTATCACCAAATCTATTACCTAATTTAATTATTCGTGTATACCCACCAGATCTATTTTTATATCTATCAGCTAACACATCAAAGACTTTTTGAGACATTTTATTATCTTGTAAGATTGAAATAGTTTTTCTTCTAGATATTAAATCTCCTTTTTTGCCAAAAGTGATAACTTTTTCAACAAATCTTCTTAACTCTTTAGCTTTGGCTAAAGTTGTTTTTATTTGTTCATGTTTAATAAGAGCATTAGACATATTCATAAACATTGCTTTTCTATGAGAAGAAGTTTTATTCAGTTTCTTGTTTTTAATATTATGTTTCATGGAATTACTTATTAAATGGATCCTCATATTTTTTTGCAAGTTCATCAATATTTTCAGGTGGCCATTCAGGTACTGACATTCCAAGATTTAGATCCATTTGTTGAAGAACTTCTTTAATTTCATTTAAAGATTTTCTTCCAAAATTCGGAGTTCTTAGCATTTCGGATTCAGATTTTTGAACTAGATCACCAATATAAATTATGTTGTCATTTTTTAAACAGTTTGCTGATCTAACTGAAAGCTCTAACTCTTCGACTTTTTTTAATAAATTAGAATTAAAAGACAGTGATTCTACTTGAGATTGATCTGGAAGAACTTCAGGTTCATCAAAATTAATAAATGGCTGTAATTGATCTTGTAAAATTCTTGCAGCTAATGCAATTGCATCATCGGGTGACATAGATCCGTTTGTCTCTACTTCAAAGACTAGCTTATCGAAATCAGTTACTTGTCCAACCCTACTATTTTCAACTTTATATGATGCTTTTATAACTGGACTAAACATAGCATCCAATTTTATTTCACCAATAGTTTTATTTTCATCTTCAGCTACTTCGGCAGTAACATATCCCTTACCTGTTTCAACATTCGCTTCAACTTCAACATCAGCATTTGAGTCAAGTGTCATAATTATTTGATCAGGGTTCATAATCTCTGTTTCAGAGTCAGTTTCAAAATTGCCTGCTCTTAATTCTCCAGAACTATTAGATTTTAAATACATTTTTTTCAATCCTGGTGAGTGAACTTTTACAGCGACGGATTTTAAGTTGAGCAATATGTCGGTTAAATCTTCTTTAACACCTGGAATTGTTGAAAATTCATGAACTACCCCTTTGATTTTAACAGATGTTATTGCTGCACCTTGTAAAGAAGAAAGAAGAATTCTTCTAATTGAGTTGCCTAATGTAAGACCAAATCCTCGTTCTAAAGGTTCTGCGGTAAGCTTTCCAAATCTACCGTTACTTTCTTCAACATTTACTTCCATTTTAGTTGGCTTAATTAATTCGCTCCAGTTTTTTTGTAACACTAAAATCTCCTTTATTTAAACTCTTCTTCTTTTTCTTGGTCTACAACCATTATGAGGTATTGGTGTAACATCTTTAATTGAGGTTATTATGTAACCAATAGACTGCAATGATCTGAGAGCGGATTCTCTTCCAGAACCTGGACCCGAAACCTCAACCTTTAAGTTCTTTAAACCATATTCTTTTGCTTTATTTCCTACATCTTCGGCAGCAATTTGAGCAGCATAAGGGGTAGACTTTCTAGATCCTTTAAAACCTTTATGTCCGGAAGAAGACCATGCCAAAGCATTACCTTTTTCATCTGTAATTGTAATGATTGTATTATTAAAAGAGGAATTAATATGAGCTATTCCTGATGATATTTTTTTTTTTACTTTTGATTTTTTTTTGTCAACCATTCTAACCTTTAGTAACTTTTTTCTTTCCTGCAATAGCAACTGCTTTGCCTTTTCTTGTTCTTGCATTAGTATGAGTTCTTTGACCTCTAACGGGTAGTTTTTTTCTGTGTCTCAGGCCTCTGTAACAACCTAAATCATTTAATCTTTTAATATCTAAAGATATTTTTCTTCTGAGATCACCCTCTACAGAAAAATCTTTATCTATTAAATCTCTAATCTTATTAATTTCTTCATCATTTAATTCACTTACACGCTTAGTTACATCAATAGATGCAGATTTACATATATCATTGGCAATTTTGTTTCCTATTCCAAATATATAAGTAAGAGCAATGTTTACTTTCTTATTGGTTGGAATGTTTACACCTGAAATTCTAGCCATATTGAAACTCAAAAAAATTGAATGAGGGTGAATACATGATTAATGTATATTTAGTCAAGAAGAGATATCTGATATTTTGGCTGATTTTCATGAATTTTTTAAAATTTCCTTGATTTTTAATGTAATTTCTTCAATTTGAAGAGACCCATCAATTTCATAGAATATTTCCGACTTAGTGCTTTTATAAAATTGAGATACTTTTTGAGTAGAATTTAAATATTCATTATACCTTGTTTCAAGAACATCAATTTTATCATCGTCTCTAGTCTCTTCATTAGATCTTTTAAGTATTCTATCTTTTAAAATTGAAAAATTAATATGAATATTAAAAATAAAATTTATAATTTTACCAGATTTTTCAAGGTAGTTATTTAAGTAATCTGATTGTAATATTGTTCTAGGATATCCATCTAGGATAAAACCTTTGTCTCCTTCTTTAGTTAACCGTGAGGAGACTATAGAATTTAAAATATCATCTGAAACTAACTTACCTGATGACATTATATTCTTTAGTTTGATAGCTAAATCATCATTTTCTTTAATTTTACTTCTCAATACATCACCTGTAGATAAATGAGATAAATTTAAATGCTGGGAAATAATTTTTGCTTGAGTGCCTTTTCCAGCTCCAGGCGGTCCAAAGAAAATTATGTTGTTCAATTTATCTTCTACCTTTTAGCTTTGTTTTTTTTAGCAAACCTTCGTATTGATGTTGAAATAAATGCGACTGAACTTGAGTTATAAAGTCAATCATAACCACTACTACAATTAATAAAGCAGTGCCGCCAAGGTAAAAAGGTATTGAAGTCCTAGATAAAAGAAATTCTGGCAATAATGCTACAAATGTTAAGTATATTGTTCCAATTGTTGTTAATCTTATTAAAACAAATTCAATGTATTTTGCTGTATTTTCACCTGGTCTAATTCCTGGAATAAATCCACCATATTTTCTTAAATTTTCAGCTTGTTCATCAGGATTAAAAACAATGGATGTGTAAAAAAATCCAAAAAATATTATCATTGCCGCATATAATGCTAGATAAAGTGGCTGACCTCTACCGAGGTAACTAGAAATTAAAATAAAGATTTCACTTGAAGATCCTGCACCAAATCCAGACATAGTATTTGGAAGCAATAATATTGATGAAGCGAAAATTACCGGTATAACTCCAGCAGTATTAATCTTTAGTGGTAGATGAGAACTTTGACCTCCGTAAATTTTATTTCCAACTTGTCTTTTTGGATACTGAACTGGGAGTCGTCTTTGAGCTTTTTCAACATAAACAATAAAAATTATTAAAAACAAAATTAGAATTAATATAGCTAATATAAATGCTATGCTTAATTCTCCTGTTCTGCCTAGCTGTAAAGTACTTACAAAAGCACTTGGTAAGTTTGCAATTATACCTGCTGTGATAATTAACGAGATTCCATTACCAACACCTCTAGATGATATCTGCTCACCTAACCACATTAAAAATATAGTACCTCCAACTAAAGTAATAACAGTTGTTAACCTAAAAAATAGGCCAGGATCAAAGACAATATTTCCATATGTTGTCTGCATAGATTCTAAACCTATTGAAACACCGTATCCCTGAACTGCAGCTATTAAAACTGTAACATAACGAGTATATTGTAAAAGCTGTCTTCTGCCCTTAGTACCTTGTTCTTTCAAAGCTTTCAAAAAAGGAATAGCAGACTGCATTAAAGTCATTATAATGGAAGATGAAATATATGGCATAACACCCAAAGCAAAAATACCCATTCTTCCTAGTGCACCCCCAGAAAAAGTATCAAATATTCCAAGAATACCAGATGATTGTTGTTCAAAAAATTGCTGTAATGACAATGGATTGATACCAGGTATCGGTAAAAAAGTTCCTAATCTAAATACGATCAAAGCTCCTAATGTAAACAATAATCTCTGTCTTAATTCAGTTGCTTTACCAAGGGCGCCAAAATTTAAATTATTCGCTAATCTATCTGCTGCAGTAGCCATTACTTCTTAGTTAATTTGATTTTACCACCATTTTTTTCAATTACTTCTATAGCTTTTTTAGACGCGTAAGAGATTTCTAGGTTGGTAGTATTTTCAAGTTTTCCAACATTTAATAGTTTTAAACTTCCATTAGTTTTTTTAAGAATTTTTTTGTTAAAAAGATCGACTTCAGTAATTTTTTCAGGATTAAGATTATACTTTTTTACAAAATCATTAATTGTTTTGAAGCTAATGTTTTGAATTTTTGTTTTAAAAGGATTGTTGAAACCTCTTTTAGGTAAGCGCCTATATAAAGGCATTTGACCTCCCTCAAATCCATTTATAGAAACTCCAGATCTTGATTTTTGACCCTTTACACCCCTGCCAGATGTTTTTCCAAGACCTGATCCTGAACCCCTCCCTCTTCTTTTACGTTTTTTACTTGAGATTGAAGTAGATTTTAATTCGTTAATTTTCATAATTAATTACTATTATTGTTATTTATTTCATTTATTTTTTTGGATCTTTTTGCAGCAACAGATTTTGGAGATTCAGACATTTTAAATGCATTAATTGTTGCTTTTAGCATATTATGAGGATTTGATGTACCAGTTGATTTAGCTACAACATCTTTTATTCCTAATGATTCAAAAAGTGCTCTCATTGGGCCACCTGCTATTATACCTGTACCTGGGGCAGCTGTTCTAAGTATTACTTTACCAGCACCAAAACGACCAATAGTATCATGATGAATAGTTCTATTGTCTTTTAAATGAACCCTTATCATTTTTGTTTTTGCATTTTCTGTGGCTTTTCTAACTGCCTCAGGTACTTCTTTGGCTTTACCAGTACCTATTCCAACTCTGCCTTTATTGTCGCCTACTATCATAATTGCGGCGAAACCAAATCTTCTTCCCCCTTTGACTACCTTAGCTACTCTATTAATTGTAACTAGGTGCTCACTTAATTCATTTTTATCATTTTCAAACATATGTACCCCTAGAAATTAAGTCCTTCTACCCTCGCAGCTTCAGCGAGTATTTTAATTAAGCCATGATATTTATATTTGCCTCTATCAAAAGCAACTTTATTAATTCCTTTTGATATTATTTTTTTTGCAATGTTTTTGCCAATTTGTTCAGCTGTTTTTTTTCTAGACAGATTCATATCCCGTATTGATTTTTCAATAGAAGAAGAACTTGCTATAGTCACGCCATTAATGTCATCAATTAGTTGTACATATATATGATTATTAGATCTAAAAACTGATAATCTTTTTCTATCAGAAACTTTTTTAACTTTATATCTTACTCTTTGTTTTCTATCTGTCATATCTACTTCTTCTTACCTTCTTTTCTAAAAATATATTCATCAATATACTTAATACCTTTTCCCTTAAATGGCTCAGGCTTTCTAAAAGATCTTATTTTTGCTGCTGCTGCTCCTAGTTTTTCTTTATTAACACTGGATAGCTTAATTAAGTTTTGCTTTGGACATTCAATTTTAACTTCATTTGGAATTTCAAAATTAATGTCATGACTATAACCAAGTTCTAACTTAAGTTTTGAGCCTGATACGCTTGCTCTGTATCCAGTACCATTTAATTCTAAAGTTTTATTAAATCCATTTGACACACCGTTAATTGTGTTTGCAACGATAGCTCTTGTGGTTCCCCAGTTTGGGTCATTATTGTTATCTTTTATAGGAACAATTTTCACTTCATCTTCATTTATATTTATATCAAAATTTGGGTTTATTGAAATTTCTAGTTGACCAAGTTTTCCTTTAGCAGAAAATATGCCTTCACTGAAACTACATTCTATATCTTTAGATATTTTAATTGGATTTTTTGCAATTCTTGACATTAAAAGACCTCACAAAGAATTTCACCACCAACATTTTTTTTCTTTGCTTGATGGTCAGACATTACTCCTTTTGGAGTTGACAATATTGATATACCTAAACCTCCATATGGTTTGTTAAGATCATTTATCTTTGAATATTTTCTGATACCAGGTTTGGAAATTCTTTTTATTTTTTTTATTACTGGGTTTCCATTGTAGTATTTTAGATCAATTTTTATAGAGTCTATACCCTTTCTTTCTTCTACTTTTTTGAAGTCTCTAATGTAACCTTCATCTTTTAAGACGCTTAAAACATTCATATTTAATTTTGATTTAAGGCATAAAGTTGAAACTTTATTGGCTTGGTGTGCATTTTTTATTCTTGCGAGCATATCTGAAAGTGAGTCATTAAAAGCCATAATATTCTCCTACCAACTTGACTTAACAACTCCTGGTAAATCACCAGTCATTGAAAGTTCTCTTAATTTAATTCTTGATAAGGCAAATTTTCTATAATTTCCTCTTGGTCTACCAGTTATTTCACATCTGTTTCTGTGTCTGATTGGGGAACCATTTCTAGGAAGGTCATTTAATTTATTTTGAAAGGATATTCTCTCTTCAAGTGATATATTTTTATCTTTGATTTTAGATTTATATCGCTCTCTTTTTAATTTGTATTTTGAGATTAATTTTTTTCTAAATAAATTTTTTTGTATTGAACTTAATTTTGCCATTTTACTCCTTAATTAATCTGATTATCCATGAAAGGCATATTAAAAGATTTTAATAATTCTAATGCCTGATTGTTATTCTTTGCAGAAGTACAAATTGTAATATCCATACCTCTTGTCTTATCAACTTTATCAAAATTGATTTCGGGAAATATTACATGTTCTTTAATTCCAATAGAAAAATTACCTTTTCCATCAAAACTTTTTGTATTTAAACCTCTAAAATCTCTTATTCTTGGGATTGCAATATTTACTAATCTATCAAGAAATTCATACATAATTTTATTTCTTAAAGTTACTTTTGCTCCTAAGGGCATACCTGTTCTTATTTTAAAACCAGAAATTGCTTTTTTTGATTTTGTTTTGACTGCTTTTTGTCCTGATATTAATGTTAAATCATCTATAGCCTTATCAATTAATTTCGAGTCATCTTTTGCATCACCTACTCCCATATTTAAAATTATTTTATTAATTTTTGGAACTTCAAAGATATTTTTCAAGCCTAGCTTAGATTTTAAATCTTGTCTAATTTCTTTATTATAAACATCTAATAGTCTACTCATTTAATTTCCTTACCAGATGATTTGTTTATTCTTTGTTTTTTATCATTAACTTGCTTAAATCCAATTCTAACACCTTTTTTTAATTCAGGATCATAAAATGAGAGATTTGAGATATGAAGAGGCATCTCTTTATCTATGATTCCACCTGGCTGATTATTGTCAGGTTTTTGATTTTTTTTAACCTTATTTATTTCAGAAACAACAGCCTTCATTTTTTTTGGAATCATTTTTACAATTTTTCCAGTTTTACCTTTATCTTTTCCAGTCAAAACAATAACTTCGTCACCTTTTTTTAGTTTAAATTTGTTTTTCATTATATAACCTCAGGTGCTAGACTTATTATTTTCATAAATTTTTTACTTCTAAGTTCTCTTGTAACAGGACCAAAAATTCTAGTAGCAATTGGCTCTTCCTGCTTATCCAATAAAACAGCAGCATTTTTATCAAATCTAATAGCTGTTCCATCTGGTCTTTTAAAATCTTTTGATGTTCTTACAACTACTGCTTTGTAAACATCACCTTTTTTAACCTTAGCTCTTGGTAAAGCGTCTTTAATTGAAACAACAATTATATCTCCTATTGAAGCTGATCTTCTCTTAGAGCCTCCTAAAACTTTTATACATTGGATTCTTCTCGCTCCTGAATTGTCGGCAACAAAAAGATTGGATTGCATTTGTATCATAAGTTTTGACCTTTATTGGAAATTACTTTCCATCTTTTTAGTTTTGAGATTGGTTTAGACTCTATTATTGATACTGTATCTCCAACATTAAATTCATTGTTTTCATCATGAGCATGATATTTTTTTGATCTTCTAATTATTTTTTTATAAAGTTTATGCCTAATTCTTCTTGTTACATCAACAATGACAGTCTTACTTGAATTAGACGATACAATAACACCGGATAAAATTCTTTTAGGCATTGCCACCTCCATATTGATTAGACAATTTTGTCTTTAATCTTGCTATTTCTTTTTTTGCGTTTTTTATTTGAGATGTTTTTTCTAGTTGGCCAGAAGATTTTTGAAAACTCAAATTTAACAATGTTTTTTTCAAGTTGGATATTTCTTCTTGTATCTTTTTACTATTTAATTTAATTTTGCTATTCATTATATATTTCTTTCAACAAACTTGCATTTGATTGGTAGTTTAGCTGCAGCCAATGTCATAGCTTTTCTTGCGTCATTTATATTTACGCCATCAACTTCAAACATAATTCTTCCTGGCTTTACTCTACATGCCCAATATTCGATTGAACCTTTACCTTTACCCATTCTTACTTCTGCTGGTTTTTTAGAAACTGGTACATCTGGGAATATTCTAATCCACATTCTACCTGCTCTTTTCAAGTATCTTGTAATTGCTTTTCTTGCAGCTTCGATTTGTCTGGAAGTAACTCTTTCTGGTTCGATAGCTTTTAATCCGAAGCTACCATAATTCAAAGCATAATTACCTTTAGAGTTACCATGAATTCTACCTTTAAATTGTTTTCTAAATTTAGTTTTTTTTGGGGATAGCATGTTCATTATCTAACACTTCCTTGATCAATTTGTTTTTTTTCACTTGCATATGGATCTTTCAACAATATTTCACCTTTGTTAATCCAAACTTTAATTCCACAGATTCCATATGTTGTCTCAGCTTCTGCTGTAGAATAATCAATATCTCCTCTTAATGTATGTAAAGGAACACTTCCCTCATGATATTTCTCAGTTCTTGCTATTTCTGCACCACCGAGCCTTCCACTACAAACAACTTTTACACCCTTTGCTCCTAGTCTCATTGCTGACTGAACTGCTTTTTTCATTGCTCTTCTAAAAGATATTCTTTTTTCAAGTTGTGTAGCAATATTTTCTGCAACTAGTTTAGCTTCAACTTCTGGTTTTCTAACTTCTTTAATATCCAAAAATACTTCAAGATTTGACATTTTTGATAAATCATTTTTTAGTGTTTCAATATCAGCTCCCTTTTTACCTATTATTATACCGGGTCTTGAACTATAAATTGAAAGTCTTAATTTCTTAGCAGCTCTTTCTATATTTACTTTAGAAATACTTGCATTTTTAAGTTTTTTTTCAACATACTGTTTAATTTTTAAATCTTGATGTAATAACTTTGTATATTCATTTTTAGAAAACCATCTTGATGACCATGTCTTATTAATTCCAAGTCTGATTCCATAAGGGTTAACTTTTTGTCCCATTATAAATTTTCCTTTTTGTTTATTTGAGTTCTTTCTTCTACTATTATTGTAACTTTACTGAAAGGCTTCACTATTGATGCAGCTCTACCTTTTGCTCTTGGTCTCCATCTTTTCATTCTAAGGCTTTTACCTACAAAAACTTCTTTAACAAATAGCTTATCAATATCTAGTTGTTTATTATTTTCAGCATTAGCAATAGCAGAATTTAATATTTTTAAAATATTCTTCGAGACTCTTTTTTGAGAAAATTTAAGTTGATTAATAGCATGGCTTACTTTCATATTTACAATACTATTTACCATCAAAGATAATTTTACAGGACTAATCCTAACCATGTTGTCTTTTGCAACTGCTGTAAGATTTTGATTCATTTTTGTTCCGCCTTTTTATCTGCAGCTGTATGTCCTTTAAAATTTCTAGTTGGAGAGAATTCGCCAAATTTATGGCCAACCATTTGTTCGTTAACAGTTACAGGAACAAATTTCTGTCCATTATAGACTCCAAATGTAAGTCCCACAAAATCAGGAAGAATGGTAGATCTTCTTGACCAAGTTTTAATGACTTCTTTTCTACCAGATTGTGATAACTTCTCAGCTTTTTTTATCAATGTAATATCGACAAATGGTCCTTTCCAGATTGATCTAGTCATTATTTTTTCTTCCTTTTAATTATAAATATATTAGTTTTTTTATTATTCCTTGTTTTTTTTCCCTTTGTAGAGACTCCCCATGGAGTAACTGGATCTCTACCACCAGATGTTCTTCCTTCACCACCACCGTGAGGGTGATCAACAGGATTCATAACCACACCTCTAACTTTTGGTCTAAATCCTAAGTATCTTTTTCTGCCAGCCTTACCTAATTTAATATTTTTTTGATCTGGATTAGAAACTTCACCAATTGTTGCTTTACAGTTTTTATTTATATGTCTAATTTCACCTGATATTAATTTTATTTGAACAAATGGTTGCTCTTTTGATACTATTTGAGCATAAGATCCGGCAGATCTAATTAATTGTCCACCCGCACCTGGTTTAAGCTCTATATTATGAATATTAGTACCAACTGGAATATTATTTATAGGTAAACAATTACCATTTTTAATTTCAACATTATCTCCAGAAATTATTTTTTCACCAATTTTTATATTTTTAGGTGAAATGATATATTTATGTTCACCATCTTCATATTTAATAAGTGAAATAAATGCTGTTCTATTTGGGTCATATTCATTCCTAACAACTTCTGCTGAAATGTCTGTTTTTGATCTTTTAAAATCAATTAATCTATATTTTCTCTTAACTCCTCCACCCATTCTTCTTGAAGTTATTTTTCCTTGATTATTTCTTCCACCAGTTGAGCTAATTTTTTTTGTTAGAGATTTATGTGGTTTCTCCTTAGATAAATTTTTTTTAGAAACAAGTACTGTTCCTCTTTGCCCTGGGGTTGTAGGTTTAAATTTAATGAGCATTATTTGATCTCCAAGGAAGAGTCTATCGTATTACCTTCTTCTAGTGTAACAATAGCTCTTTTAATATCTTTCCTAAAGCCGTATTGACCTTTAAAAGTTTTACTTTTACCTCGCAGTATAGAAGTATTAACTTTGTTTACTTTGACTTTAAAAATCATTTCTACAGCTTTTTTTATTTCTATAGAGTTAGAACCTTTTAACACAACAAATGAATACTGGTTATATTGTTGAAGATTAGTTGTTTTTTCAGTCGTAATTGGCTTTTTAATAATATCATAAGCTCTATCTAAGGAAATATTAGTAATCTTTTTTTTCATAAGAGCCTCTTTGTAATTTCATTTATAGATTTTTCTTCAATAAAAATTTTATCATATGTAATCAGGTCTCTAACATTTATTCCCTTTTGATTTAAAGTTGATAGTTTAGGTATATTTGAAGATGCTAGTTTGAAATTTTTATCTAATCCACTTTCTGAGTAAATAAACAATGCAGAGTCATAATTAAATTGTTTTAAATCGCTGTATAATTCTTTGGTTTTAAAGTTATCTAAGACAAAATTATCAATGATAAATACATTGTCTTCACTTATTTTTATGGAAAGTGCAGACTTCAATGCTAATTTTTTTTCTTTTTTGTTTAAATTGAATGAGTGATCTCTATTGACTGGCCCCATAGAAACTGCACCTCCTCTAAAATTAGGCGGTTTGTTACTGCCTTGTCGAGCATTACCAGTGCCTTTTTGTGAAAACGGTTTTTTATTTCTTCCACTTACTTCAGATCTAGATTTTGTTTTATGTGACCCTTGTCTGGATTTGGCATTTTGATATCTAATGTATTGATGAATTAAATCTGGAAGTTTCTTTACACCAAAAATTTTTTCATCAAGTTCAATATCTCCGACTGCTTTATTTTTAAGATTTAAAATTGTTTTTTTCATCTACGATCTCTTAACTGAATCTTTCAAAAAAATTGTAGAATTTTTTTTGCCAGGGACAGATCCTTTTAAAATTATAAGGTTATTTCTATTATCAACTTCCAAAATTTTTAAATTTTGCTTTGTAACTTTTTTCCCACCCATTCTTCCTGCCATTTTTTTACCTTTAAATACTCTTCCAGGATCTTGATTTTGACCAGTTGAACCATGTGAACGATGTGAGATTGAAACTCCATGTGATGCTCTAAGTCCCCCAAAATTATGTCTTTTCATAACACCGGCAAATCCTTTACCAATTGAAACACTGCTAGCATCTACAAATTGATCAACCTTAAAGTGATCAACATTTAATTTTGTACCGATATCTAAAATGTTATTAGTATCAACTCTAAATTCTTTTAAAATTTTCTTTGGTTTTATCTTTAAAGAAGAAAAAATCTTTCTTTGAGGTTTATTTATGGATGAAATATCTTTATTTGTATCAATAGAAGCTAACTGAACAGCATTATATCCATCTTTTTCCATAGTCTTTGTATTGGACACAATACATTCTTCTACTTTTAAAACTGTAACGTGAGTTGTTTTCCCATCTTCTTGAAAATGAGAGCTATTTCCAATTTTAGTAGCAATAATACCGGACCTTAACATATTAAATTTTTATATCCACTTCTACGCCCGCAGATAAATCTAATTTCATCAATGCATCTACTGTTTGAGGTGTTGGATCGATAATATCCAACAGACGGTTATGAGTTCGTATTTCGAGCTGGTCCCTGCTTTTCTTATCAATGTGAGGAGATTTGTTAACTGTAAATCTTTCAAAACGTGTGGGTAGAGGGATTGGGCCCTTAACTTTTGCTCCAGTTCTTTTAGCAGTATTTATTATATCTTGGGTGCTACTATCAAGAAGAGAGTTATCGTATCCTCTAAGTCTAATGCGAATATTTTGGTTTTCCATTATGCTAACTTTGCTTTTACCTCTTCTGCTACATTTGATGGCACTTCTTCATAATGATCAAATTGCATTGTATAATTAGCTCTGCCCTGAGAGAGAGATCGAAGATTATTAACATATCCAAACATATTAGCTAAAGGAACCATCGCATCAACTACATTTGCGTTTCCTCTAGTAGACATTTCTTGAACTTGACCTCTTCTACTATTCAAATCTCCGATCACATCACCCATATATTCTTCAGGGGTGACTACCTCAACTTTCATCATTGGTTCTAAAAGCACAGGGTTAGCTTTGGAAATACCTTCCCTAAATGCGGCTCTCGCTGCAATTTCAAATGCAAGGACGCTAGAGTCAACATCGTGATAAGCGCCGTCATATAATGTAGCTTTGAAATCAATACATGGAAAGCCAGCTATTACTCCAGTCTGTTGTTGAGCTATGAGACCCTTTTCTACACCAGGAATATGTTCGGTTGGAATATTTCCACCTTTAATTTGATTTATAAATTCATAACCACTTCCAGGTTCACCGGGTTCAAACTTAATTTTAACTCTTGCAAATTGACCTGCTCCACCTGATTGTTTTTTGTGAGTATAATCAACGTCAAATGAATTAGATATAGTTTCTCTGTATGCAACTTGAGGCGCACCTACATTAGCTTCAACTTTAAACTCTCTTTTCATTCTATCTACAAGTATTTCTAGGTGTAATTCTCCCATACCCTTTATAATTGTTTGACCACTTTCATGATCAGTAGTTACTCTAAAGCTAGGGTCTTCCTGAGCAAGTCTTCCAAGAGCTTGACCCATTTTTTCGTGATCCACTTTTGTTTTTGGTTCAACGGCAACCTCTATAACTGGATCAGGGAAATCCATTTTTTCTAGAACTATTGGTTGATCCGAAGAACATAAAGTTTCACCAGTGGTGACATCTTTTAGACCAACTAAGGCAACTATATCTCCTGCATTTGCAGTTTTAATTTCTTCTCTGTTGTTAGCATGCATTAAAAGCATTCTTCCTATATTTTCTTTTTTACCTGAGTTAGAATTTAAAACTGAGTCTTTAGTATTAATCGAACCCGAGTAAATTCTAGCAAATGTTAAGCTGCCTACAAATGGATCTGTCATTATTTTGAAAGCTAGGGCACTAAAAGGTTCTGTATCTTCACATTTTCTAGATAGTTCTTTTGTGTCGTCATTTATATCAACACCTTTTACACTTGTAACATCCGTTGGAGAAGGCATGTAGTCAATAACTGCATCCAATAGAGGTTGGACACCTTTATTTTTAAATGCAGAACCAGTTAAAACTGGAACGAAAGATCCGGCTAGTGTTCCTTTTCTAATACATGATTTTAGTTGTTCTTCAGTTAGTTCATTACCTTCTAAATAACTTTCCATAATAGAGTCATCTTCTTCAACAACTTTTTCAATCATCTTAAGTCTGTATTCTTCAGACTGCTTCTTTAAATCTTCAGGAATATCTAAAATGTCAAATTTAGCACCTAAACTTTCATCTTGCCAAATAATAGCCTTATTTGAAACTAAATCGACAACACCTTTTAAATTACTCTCAATGCCAATTGGAAGTTGTGTTACGAGTGGATAAGAACCTAAACGATCTGCAATCATATCAACACACATAAAAAAGTTTGCTCCAGTTCTATCAAGTTTATTTACAAAACACATTCGAGGAACTTTATACTTGTCTGCTTGACGCCATACTGTTTCTGATTGAGGCTCAACTCCAGCAACACCATCAAAAACTGCAACTGCACCATCTAGAACTTTTAATGATCTTTCAACCTCAATAGTAAAGTCAACGTGTCCTGGGGTATCAATTATATTTATGCGATGATCTTTCCAAAAACATGTTGTTGCAGCTGATGTAATTGTAATACCTCTCTCTTGCTCTTGCTCCATCCAGTCCATAGTTGCCGCGCCGTCATGTACTTCTCCAATTTTATGTGATTTACCTGTGTAGTATAAAATTCTTTCAGTAGTTGTGGTTTTGCCAGCATCTATATGGGCCATTATTCCAATGTTTCTGTATTTAGAAAGGGGGTGAGATCTAGACATAAAACTTTACCATCTAAAGTGCGAGAAGGCTCTATTTGCATCGGCCATCTTATGAGTTTCTTCTCTTTTCTTTACAGCGTTTCCCTTATTATTGAACGCATCAATTATTTCATTCGCAACTCTTTCTCTCATTGTTTTTTCATTTCTTTTTGTTGCAGAGTCAACAATCCATTTCATGGCAAGTGTTTGTGCTCGCTTTGGCCTCACCTCCATTGGTACTTGATATGTTGCGCCACCAACTCTACGAGATCTAACTTCTAAAGAAGGTTTAACGTTATTGAGTGCTTCATGAAAAAATTCTATTGGAGTTTTATCCGTTTTTTTTGAAACTATGTCAAATGCACCGTATACAATTCTTTCAGAAGTTGATTTTTTTCCATTTAACATTATTCTATTCATAAACTTAGCCAACACTAAATCTTTGTATTTATGATCGGGAAGTATAGTTCTTTTTTCTGCTGCTCTTCTTCTAGACATAATTATTTAGGACGTTTAGCTCCATATAGAGATCTTCTTTGTTTTCTTGATGAAACACCTTGTGTATCTAAAGTGCCTCTTAGTATATGGTATCTTACACCTGGAAGATCTTTAACACGACCCCCTCTAATTAAAACTACTGAATGTTCCTGTAAGTTATGACCTTCTCCAGGAATATAGGCTGATACTTCCTGACCATTAGTCAATTTAACTCTAGCAACTTTCCTTAAAGCTGAATTTGGTTTCTTAGGAGTTGTTGTGTAGACCCTAGTACAAACACCTCTTTTTTGAGGACTCTTATCTAATGCAGGAACTTTATTTCTTTTCCTTACTACAGATCTACCTTTTCTTACAAGTTGGTTTATAGTTGGCATTTTATCCTTAAGTTAAGTGTTTGGAAACTAATCCACGACCTTTAACAAATCGTAGGGGTCTTTATTAATTGAAATC
>MDTG01005024.1_pt1 | contig 16236 bp, 17 predicted proteins | sample 811421 | NCBI WGS metagenome assembly MDTG01 (sample SAMN05326645, study PRJNA326480) | marine metagenome | isolation source: seawater | place: Pacific Ocean: South East | collected 2011 | reverse complement strand
TTTTCACATAAATCTAAATTATTTAATCAAACTAATCATATCAGATAAAGAAATTTTTTAAAAACTCTTGATTTTTTGTTTATGCTGCAAATATTAAATTTTTAATATTAAAAAAAAAGCTGAAATTAATGCAAGTATATTAATGACCATTTTGTAAAGTTTCTCACTAATGAATTCCACTAGTAAATTTCCCAAGATTACACCTAAAGGTATTACAAGAAATAATAATTTTAATTCATTTAACCCGAAGTTTGTCTCAAATATAATTAAAAATGAAATATATTGAAATAAAGCAAGAAATAAATAAGCAAAAGTTATGTTGTATCTAGATTGATTTACTTTGTTTTTTTGAAGAGCAGTGACAAAAAGAGATAGGAGTGTTCCACCAGAATTTGTTATTCCATGAATTAATCCTACCAAAGATAATGAAAATATTTTGAAGTTTTTTTTTGCATTAAGTATTTTTTTATTAAGTTTAATTACTAAATAAATAGATGAGATAATTATGACAGACACGAATAGATTAAAATTTATATACTGATCAAATAGTTTTAAAATTATTAAACCCAAAATAATTGAAGGACCACAAGTTAAAAAAAGATATTTTTTAATTTCTGAGTCAATCTCAATATTCATCTTTTTTTTTTTCAATTTAAAATACAAAAAATTTATTAAGCTAGTTAAAATTGATATTGGTAAAAGTATCCCCAGAATATCAATCATATTATAATTTATTAGAAGCAAAAGTGGTGTTCCCAAAACAAGAATACCAACACCAGCCATACTTTGTAGGGTTATTAAACAGGTTAGTATTATGTAAACAATATTATTATCAATCATAAATAAATTAACTTTTAGATTTTTGTGATTATCCATATACATTTAAAATAATTTATGTAAAACAAAAAAAAATGAATTGTAAAATTTTATGGTTAACAGGTTTATCTGGGTCAGGAAAAACTACATTAGCTAATTCTTTAAAAAAAAAACTTTCAAAATTAAGATATAAAGTGAAAATAGTTGATGGGGATCAGTTTAGAAGTAAAAATAAAAATAAAAACAGTTTTACAAAAAAAAATATATATCTAAATAATCTTGCTATAATTAAGAATATTTTAATTTTAAGTAAAAACTATAACTATATTATAGTTTCTGTAATTTCTCCTCTGTTAAAATCAAGATTAAAGGCCAAAGAGATTTTTAAAGAAAATTATAAGGAGATATACGTAAAATGTAATTTAAAAGAATTAATTAGAAGAGACACAAAAAATCTCTATAAGTTAGCTCAAGAAAATAAAGTTAAAAATTTAATTGGCTTTAATTCTAAGATAAATTATGAAAAATCTAAATATAAAAAACTTACTATAGATACTCAAAAAGATACTATAGCTCTATCTACACAAAAAATTTTAAAATCAATATTGAAATATGAAAAAGTTTAATTGGAAAAAAAAAACTGCTATTTATATAGGTAGGTTTCAGCCTTTTCACGAAGGCCATAAAAAATTATTTTTAAACGCCTTAAAAAAAAATGGACAAGTAGCTATTTTAGTGATGGATAGTTACAAAGTGAATATTAAAAATCCATTTAAATTTAATTATGTTAAAAAAAAAATAGATGTATCTCTTAAAAAATATAAGGGTAACTACACCATTATTAAGATACCAGTGGTATCGGAAGTTATATATGGTAGAAAAGTTGGGTATAAATTTAGAAATATCAAAGTACCTAAAAATATTGAGAAAATCTCTGCGACAAACATTAGAAAAAAAATGATAAAAAAATGAGAAAAAAAAATATAAAAATAATATGTACTCTTGGACCTTCCTCATTTCCAAAAAAAGTTCTTAATGAATTAAAAAAAGAAAAGATAGATATATTTAGAATTAATTTATCTCATACGAAAATTTCTGATATTGAAACTACTATAAAGTATTTAAAAAATAATAAAGTCAAAAATATTTGTATTGATACAGAAGGTGCTCAAATTCGAACAACTTTAATAAAAAAAAGATGCTTATTAAAAAAAAATTCAAAGGTTAGAGTCTTTAATGATAACAAGAGTTCCTCTAATAATAATATTCATCTTTATCCAAAATTTGATCTTTTAAAACTTCAAGAAGGAACAATTATTGATGTAGGTTTTAATAATTTAAAATTAAAAATTTTAAGAAAAAAAAAATTAAAAAATTATTTAATATGTAATGTTGAAAAACAAGGGATGCTAGAGTCCAATAAAGGAGTTCATATAAATAAGGACATAAGTTTATCTCCACTAACAGAAAAAGATACTTATGCTATAAAACTAGCAAAAAAATATAAATTAAAATATTATGCTATTTCCTTTGTAAAAAATCATAACGATTTAAAATTAGTAAGAAAATTGACTGGACAAAAATCTTTTATTATTTCTAAGATAGAAACAAAAGATGCAGTTATAAATTTAAAAAAAATATCAAATTATTCAGATGCTTTATTGATAGATAGAGGAGACTTGTCGAGATATGTTCCAATAGAAAAAATACCTTTTGCTCAAGAGATAATAATTAAAAAATCTTTAAATTTTAAAATTCCAACATATGTTGCAACAAATTTACTTGAAACGATGATTAAAGAATCACAGCCAACAAGAGCTGAAAGTCATGATATTTATTCAACATTATTACAAGGTGCCGCCGGTCTTGTTTTGGCAGCCGAGACAGCAATTGGAGCTAGTCCTACCGCATGTGTGAAATTTTTAAAGAGATGTATAAATAACTTTTATAATAAAAAAAATCAGGGAATGGATTATTTATTTAATTCAAAAAAACTGAAGTGAAAAGCCAATTATTCCTTTGTGGTGCAGCAGAAAGTGGAACAAATCTTGTAAAAGCTATTCTTGGAGTTAATGAAAAAATTCATTTAGAATCAGAGCCTTTTTTACCATTATTTCAATTTTTAAGGACTGAAATTATTAAACAAAATTTGAATTATAAAAAAGAAATAAATTATACCGATCCGATGTATGAATATTATTTTTCCAATAATGATTTAAAATTTATGAGAACAATTCAAAAAAGTAATTTAAAATTAAAATTTAGAAAAAAAAAATTAAATTATCTCAAAAAAAAAATTTTGAAAAGAATGAGTGACTATGTTCCACATTTAAAAAAAAATATAAGTGACATCAAGGGTTCAAATTTTAAAGAAATATTTGATAATTGTTTAAAACTTATTGATAAGCATCATAACAAAAAAAATTTAAAATGGATAGGTTGGATGGATAGTTGGATTGAAGAATTTTTTCCAATTTTAGCAAAGGCTTATCCTAATTCTAAATTTGTTTTAATTGTGCGAGATCCTAGAGCTGCAATAGCTTCTTCAAATAATTATTATAAAAAAAAAAATATTAGATCTTTAGCACCTTTAACTTTATCTTTTCTTAGATGTTGGAGAAAGCAAGTTGCTTTATCAGAGTATTTTAGTTCATTAGCTCTATTTAGAAATAGACTAATTACAATTAAATATGAAGATTTAGTTAAAAATCCAAAAAAAATAACAAAAAAATTGTGTAATTTTCTTAATATAAATTACTCAAATGAGATGATTGATACTGATAATTTTATGGGGTTAGGTACTAACAAGAAAAAGTGGAAATCTAATAGTAATTTTAATTCAAAACAAAAAGGAATTTATAAAACATCTTTATATAGATGGAAGAAATATTTAAACCCGACAATAAGAAAATTTATTGAAATAATATTGGGAATTGAACTTAAATACTTAGGATATAAAAAAAATATTTCTAAAGCAAATAAATCAAAAATTTTAAGATATCATATTCAAGATTATAAAATTTCAAAAGGCTGGCGAACTACCAAATTTCTCCCTGAGGAAGATATAGATCTTGAGTTATCAAGAAGTAATCTTTTTAAAAACAAAAATATTACTAAATTAGAAATTGAGAGAAATTTTTTATTTAAGGAGGCTTATATAGCCTTCCAAAAGAAATGTATTTAATAATTGTCTATCTTTTAAATGTCTAGTAAATTTTAGGTAATGCAAAAATTCAAAATTAATAAAACTAGTATAGGTAAAGACTGTAGAACTTATTTTATAGCTGATATTGCTGCAAACTTTGATGGAAATTTGAAAAGAGCAAAAAAATTAATTGAACTTGCAGCAAATTCAGGAGCTAATGCAGCAAAATTTCAAAATTTTAAAGCTGAAACAATTGTTTCAAATAAAAGTTTTTTATCATTAAAATCTCAGCTCTCACATCAATCAAAATGGAAAAAATCTGTTTTTGATGTATACAAAAAAGCTGAACTTCCATTAATTTGGACATCAGAATTAAAAGAAGCATGTTATAAATTTGGTATAGATTATTTTACGGCACCATACGATATCAACTTTATTCCATTTTTAAAAAAATATGTCTCAGCGTGGAAAGTTGGTTCTGGTGATATCACATGGCACGAAATAATTCTGGAAATGGCAAAACAAAATAAGCCTATTATTATTGCGACTGGAGCTTCTTCTATTGATGAGGTTAAACAGATTGTTAAAAAGGTTTTAAATAAAAATAAGAAGTTGGTATTAATGCAATGCAATACAAATTACACTGCATCAAAAAATAATTTCCACCATATAAACTTGAATGTTCTATCTCAATTTAAAAAAATGTTTCCCAATGTAGTTTTGGGTCTTTCCGATCATACGCTTGGACACGAAACAGTTTTGGGCTCAATAGCTTTAGGAGCAAAAGTTATTGAAAAGCATTTTACAGATGACAATAATAGAATTGGACCTGATCATAAATTTTCAATGAATCCATCTACCTGGGAAAAAATGATTGAAGCAAGTAGAAATTTAGAAAATTCGTTGGGTGATGGTATTAAAAAAATTGAAGTAAATGAAAATAGCACATCCATCATACAAAGAAGAGGAATTATGGCTGCCTCAAATTTAAAAAAAAATATTATTTTAAAAAAAAAACATTTAGTTTTTTTGCGACCTTGTAAACCAAATGCTTTACCTCCTTATATGTTTAAAAAATTATTAGGAAGAAGGACAAAAAAAAATATAAATTTTCATGAAGTATTGAATTTAAAAAATACTAAATGAAAATAAGAAAAAAGACTATAATCTTAATTCCAGCTAAAAACGAAGCGTTAAATATAAAAAAAGTTTTAAAAAAATTTAAAAAATATGGAAAAACAGTGGTCGTAAATGATCACTCTACAGATAATACCTTTAAAATTGCAAATAAATTTGCAGATAAAGTATTAAATATTAGAGGATATGGTGGATATGACGCAGCAATAAAGTTTGGATTGAAATACATTATTAAAAATATGCCAGGAACTTATGTTGTTACAGTAGACGCAGACGGAGAACATTCTACAATTTTCTTATCTAGAATGTTAAGGAAAGTTATAAAAAAGAAATTTGTGATTGGCAATAGAGCAAAGTTCAATCGATGGTCAGAATATATTTGTGGCTTTGTATCTAATATTTTTTTTTCCATCAAAGATCCACTATGTGGAATGAAATGTTATGACCTATCATATTTAAGAAAAAATAAGAAAAAAGTTTTTATACAACTTAATCCTAAAATTAATCAATGTGGAATGTTTTTTTTTAAAATTTATAAATTTAAAGATATAACAAGTGTAAATATAACTACTAATAATGCAAAAAGACCTTCAAATTTTGGAAGTGGTATATTAGTAAATTTAAAAATAATAAAATTTTTTATAAATTCAATTTTTTAATATTAAATATTAAAATTACAAATAATTAGTTAATAATTAAATTTTCTCGATTGAATTTTTTTAAAAGCTTTTTTGTTTTTTACAATTATCGATATTTTTTTGAATACTTTATTAACTGCAATTAAATATTTTTTAATATCTTTTTTTTTATGATAATAGCTTAGATAAATGGAATTTGAGGCAAGATATCCTTCTTTTAACATTTGATCTGTAAAATATGTGTAAATTTTTTCGTTTTTTTTACCAAATTTGAATTGAAAACTAGGAATTGTTCTTAAATTTCCAATTTCTATTTCTAGGTTATTATTTTTTGCAATTCTCATCCAACCATTTTTGATTAAATCACCAATATTGCTCAGATGATTTGAGACTTTATTCTTAACAAAAAAATCTACTACAGCTAATCCAGCATTAAATCCAATATTTTCTGTCCAAGCAGTACTACTTATAAATGTCTTATTTGCATATTTCATATATTTATTTTTTCCTACCACAGCTGATATTGCATAACCATTACCAAGTGATTTTCCATATACAACGATATCAGGTTTAATTTTTAATTTCTTATAAAGCCCACCATTATTTTCTCGCCAGCCTGTAGTAACTTCATCAACTATTAAACAAATTTTTTTTTTAAAACATAGGTTGTTTATTTTTTTGATAAAATCACTTGATAGATAATTATATCTACCACACTCTATAACAATAGCTGATAATTTATTTGTTTTTGATAATTTTTTAACCTGATTAAAATCATTAAATTTAAATGGTATTACGGTTCCCCTAAGCTCTTTTGGAATTCCAAGAGGAACAAGGTTTTTTAGTAGGTGGTTATTAAGATTTTTTGTATTATCTAAATTGGCTGCAATATACCAGTCTTGCCAGCCATGATAACCGCTAAAAGCAATCTTTGAGTGGTTATTTTTTGCTCTTGCAATTCTAATTGCTAAAGCCATTGCCTCACCTCCAGCTCTTGCAAATTTAACTTTATTTGCAAACTTGTCATATTTTAATAATTTTTTAGCTAGATGATATTCATCTATTGAGTTTAAAGTTGTATTTACTGATTTATTTATTGCAGTCTTTACTTTTGTATCAATAATTTTATTTCTATAACCAAGAGTTGCAGTTCCTATGCCCATAATACTCATGTCAGTAAATTTCGTATTATTAAGATCCCAAATATTTATTCCTTTAGCTTTTGAAAAATAAGTTGGCCAAAATTTATTAGAAAATCTTTCTGGCCTCTTTGAAAGCAAACCATTTCCACCTGGTATTATTTTTTTTGCTTTAAGCCATATTTTTTTTGGTGAAATTTTCATTTAGTGGAACTCCAATTATATGGTTTAATAAGCTTTTCAACAGATTTTTCATTTTCTTTTATAAAATTGGGTATATTTAAACGAGTTTTTTTAATTTTTAGAAATTCTAGTAATTCATTTTGATTGTAAAAACCAACAATAATTTTATTTACAGAATTATGTTTTAAAATAAAATTAGTAGCAACCTTAATTTTAGAGTAATTATTTTTATTACAAAATAATTCCCATTCTTGAAATATATATTTCCATTTTTTGAATTTCCTTTTTATCAACTTCATATCTGCCAAAAGTAAACCTTGTAAAAAAATAGATCTGACATGCAATTTAACTTTCCTTTTTTTAATATCGGTTAAGAATCTTTTTTTTAGAAAAGTTCTATCTAATACATTAAGAGGAATTTGAAGTACATCAGGATTACAATATTTAATTATGTTATCATATTGTTTTTTTGAGTAGATAGAAAAACCAATATTCTTAGTTAATTTTTTTTTTTTTAATAAATTAAAAGTACTTAATATTTTATGAAAATCCTTTTTTTTTAAATTTGTAGAGTCATGAATTAATACTGTATGAAATTTTTTTATTTTGAATCTATTTTTAGATTTTAAAATATCTTTTATAATTTTATTTTCATAATTTTTTTCGTTTTTCGGTTTAGGAATTTTTGTAATAATTTCTAAATTAAGAGTATTAACATTTGATTTAAAAATATTATTTTCAGCAATTTTATATGAAAGTGCCGTATCTAGAAAATTAATTTTATTTTTTTTAATTAATTTAAAAATATTTCGAATATCTTCTAATTTAATTTTTTTTTTATTATTATTTGTTATTCCATAATTTCCACCGAATTGCGGCGTACCGATGCAAATTTTTTTTTTCCAATTCATTATTTTATTAATTTATTTTAATTTTTAATGTATTGATTTCAAGAAAACATTTATAAACACAAAATTTTTTTATATTTATCTCTTTAAATATAAAAAATAAACATATTATAAATATAATGAAAATTTTAATTTTTGGTTCATCAGGATTATTGGGAAATTATTTAAATAATTTCCTCAAAAAAAAATATAAGGTATTTAATAATGGATTGAGAAATCGTAAAATTAATCTACACAATACTCTTAAGTTAAAAAAATTTTTAACAAAAATTAATCCAGATTTAATTATAAACTGTACTGCAGATACTAATTTAGATAATTGTCAAAATAATAAAAAAAGTGCATACAACACTAACTATAAAACCTTAAAAAATTTAGTATATTTGTGTAAAAAAAATAATATTAATTCTAAATTTATTCAAATCTCAACAGATCAATTCTACAATAATAAAAATTCAAAATTAAATACCGAAAATGTTAATTGGATACCTAATTACTATTGTAAAACTAAATATTTAGCTGAAAGATTTTGTTTAAAAAATAAAATTATTGTGATTAGAACTAATTTTTTTGGAAGATCAAACTCAAAAAGTCAGAGTATTTCTGATTGGGTGTACAAATCATTTAAATCAAAAAAAAAGTTTAATTTATTTTATGATGTTTATTTTTCACCATTAAATTTATTTACTCTTTGTAAAATGATTGAAAAAATTATAAAGAATATTAAAAAAATATATGGAATTTATAATGTTGGTTCAAAAGACTGTATTAGCAAAAAAGAGTTTGCCATTCTATTTGCAAAAAAAACTAAAATTTATACAAAAAATTATCAATCTATAAGTTCCAAGGGTATATTTAGAACCAAAAGACCAAATTTTATGTGTATGAATGTTAAAAAGTTTGAAAAGAAATTTAAAATAAAAATGCCATCAGTTAAAAGCCAAATTGAATATGAAGCAAAAAAATATAAATTAAAAAAATAGACTATTTTTAAACATAATTTATAACTAACAATAAAAATAAATATGTTAAACAATAAATCAATATTAATAACTGGAGGAACAGGTTCATTTGGAAAAGCTTTTGCATCCAAAATATTAAATAAATACAAAAACATAAAAAAATTAATTATTTTTAGTAGAGATGAACTTAAGCAATTCGAATTATCAAATTTAGATTTATTTAAAAAAAATTCCAAAATAGTTAGGTTCTTTCTTGGAGATGTTAGAGATTTTGACAGAATTAAAATGGCTTTTAAAGATGTAGATATTGTAATTCATGCAGCTGCACTAAAACAAGTGGAGGCATCTGAATATAATCCTTACGAGTGTATAAAAACTAATGTGATTGGTTCTCAAAATGTTGTAAAAGCAGCTTTAGAATGTAACTTGGAAAAAGTTATTTTTATTTCAACCGATAAAGCTACAAATCCAATAAATTTATATGGAGCTTCTAAACTTGCTGGTGAAAAACTTATTCTTGCAGCAAATAATATAAGGGGCAAAGCTAGAACGATTTTTTCTGTTGTTAGATATGGAAATGTAATTGGATCAAGAGGTAGTGTTGTTCCTATTTTTTTAAAATGCAAGGAATCTAAATCAAAGTTTGTCCCAATTACTCATAAAGATATGACAAGATTTATTATCACGCTTGATGATGGTGTAAATTTTGTACTTTCGAGTCTAAAGATAATGAATGGTGGAGAAATATTTGTACCCAAAATACCAAGTGTAAAAATAGTGGATCTTGCAAAAATAATTTTACCTAATCATAAGATTAAATTTATAGGAATAAGGCCTGGTGAAAAATTACATGAAGTCTTAATTTCTAGAGATGAGTCAGAAACTATTTATTCAATGTCAGACAGGTATATTGTCAAACCAAATTTATCTTTTTTCAAAAGCAAAGTTAATAGAATGTTAAATCTCAAAAAAATACAGAATTCATTTGAGTTTTCCAGTAATTTAGACTCAGCGCTAATTGATATTAAAACAATTCGAAAGAAATTTATATTTTAGTTTAATAGTGGCTGATTTTATTAAAGTTAATAAAAATATATATCTATAATAATATACAATTTAATTTAAAAATTTAATTTCTATATCTATAAAATTATTTAAAGTAGTAATTAATGAATATTAAAAAATCTTTAAATCAATTTAAAGAAAGATGTTTAAAACAGAATTTATTTCTCTCAAAATTTTATAGTGAATATTTGTCAACGCATAAAAAAGTAATTTATAATGTTAATGAATTTTTATCAGAAGAATTTGGGTCTCAAATATTTTTCACATTTACAACATCTTCAGATGAAATTTCGTATTTTGGATTTCCTGTAGAACTACATAATAAAAATAACTTGGAACTACCCTTTAAAATTAGGATAATTGAAAAATTTTTGAAACAAAATAAAACCTTTTCAAAAAATTATATTTTTTCAATTAATTTAAAAGAAGACGAAATTGATAAAAATATATTTCAAAAATTAAACCCAAAATTAGTATCAGAACAGCAAATTATTAATCTTGAAAAGTCTGAGGATGAAATTTTAAAAAGATTTAAAAGTAATTTAAGGTACGAAATAAACAAAACTAGCAAAAATAAAGATGTCCAAGTTATAATTATTGATAAAGATAATTATACTAAAAACTTTATATTAGATATGATGCAAACACATATTAGTGTATCTGGTAGACAAACAAGGTCAAAAGATACATGGTTAATTAATGAAAAAATGATACTTCAAAATCAAGGTTTTTTATCTGTAGTTTATTATAAGTCTAAGGCAGTATCTTACTCTTTTTTTTTCCATAATAATTATTCAATTTATTATTTTTCATCTGTCACCTTGAGAGAATATTTTAAAATTAGTGGTATAAGTCATTTGAGTCTATGGAAAGCTATTTGTTATGCTAAAAAAATTAAAATTAAAGAATTTAATTTGGGACTAACAGATTATTTATATATAAGAAACGGTATAGATATTTCTCCAAAAGAAAAAAATATTGCTTTTTTTAAAAGTAGGTATTGTGGAGAAAAAAAATATAAAATCATTATTGATCAGGAAAGTAATCTAAATACAAATAAATTTTAAATGACCCAATTTCTTTGGCCAAGATCAAAAAAGTATAATTTTGAAAAAAGAAGATTAAAATATTCAAAATCAAAACTTAATTATATTGAAAATTTTTTTTCAAAAAAATATAATTCAAAATATTGTGCTCTAACAGCCTCTGGAAGAATTGGAATAATTTTGAGTTTAAATTTTAAAAAATTTGATAAATCAAAAATTGTTCACATTCCAAAGTGGAGTTCAAGTTGCTTGGTAAATGCAGTTGGATCCGTATCTAGTATTAATTCTACAACTAATAATTCTGACTGTAAAATACTAGTGCATCATTTGGGTCAATCATTTAGTATTAACAAAGTCAATAGCAAGTGTCTTCTAATAGATGACTCATCAGATAGTCTACCTTCAGAACAATTTATACCTTGTAAAAAATCAAAATATTCCGAAATCATCTCACTTCCAAAAATAATTGGCTCATATGCAGGTGGTATTGTTTTAACTAATAATAAATATTTGTATTCTTTTATCAAGAAACAACAAGACATGAATATAAATATGGCCCATGAGCAATCCTTTAAAAAATATAAATCAATGGTCTTAAATTCGAAAAATTTTGACTGGCATCATTATGAAAATATTAATTTTAGTCTTGATTTTAATACAGTAAATAACGTTTATGAAAACCTAATGTTTTTTGATATTAATAGAAATGTTATTAAAAAAAGAAGAAAATTGTTTTCAAAATATAATCTTTATAAAGATATTTATAGATTGGGACCCTGTTTACTATTTAACTTAAAAAAAAAATATATGTCAAAATTCAAAATTTATCATTTTAATGTCACTAAAAATTTAGACAAACAAAATTATCAAAAAAAAATAATTTTACCTATTCATTTTGGCACAGATGACAATATAATCGAGGAGTTTTATAAACAAATTTCAAAAAATTAAATTGGCTTATTTATAGATTTTTAAGCATCTTTCATTTAAAATTTCAAACTTAAATTTTGTATTCATCCCGAATTGATTTTTTATAAGATTTAATCTTTGGTTTATATTTTTTTTATTAAACTTAGGGAATTTCGCATCGAATACGTTTTCTTCAGGTGATTTTTGATTTAATATTTTTAAAACTCTTTTTTTAATTTTTTGTTTAATATTATTTATAGGTTTTATTCTTTTAAAATGCATATCTGAATTGTAGTGGTTTGTTTTATCTATTTTTATTTTTTCTATTTCTCTAGCAATTCTTAAATAACAACGCCCATCTGTTAATATTCTTTTACCAATATCATTTATATTTCTATTAATTTTTTTTAGAATTTTTGATCTATTTTTATAATTAGACTTAATAAAATTAATTATTTGATCATTATTTTTAAAAGAGAAACCTATAGTAGTTAAAAAGTTTTTTTTGTAATTTGATAAAAAAGGATCATTTGGTTGGTGTAATATAACCATCTTGTTATTCAAAGTTGCTTCGACGGCTGACGTACATCCAAATTGAATTATCATTTCTGATTTACAAATTTCCTCTATTAGTGAATTTTCGTCAGTAACTTTTATATTCTTAAATATCTTTTTATCCTCAAAAAAAGTTGATATTTTTTTTAAATCATGAGCTGGATGTGGTCTTAATACAATATTATAATTTTTTAATTTATTTAATTTTAATATGAGAGATATTAAATGATAGGTTTGGATTATATCTCTACTTTCATTAAAAAAATATCTCTTTAAAATATTTTCATAAGTGTCAAATTGGAAACTGTCTAATACTTCTATGCCATATCTTTCAAATAAGCCTCTTTTCCAAAATAGTCTTTGATTTAAAGGAACTAAAATCGTTTTCTTTTTTGTCTTGTTAATTTTGCATAAATCAATTCTAGGTGATCCTGTTTTTATAAATTCTGTCTTGAAATTATATTTTTTTAAAAAACTATGATCAAAATCTCCCCAGCAAAAAAATTTATTTATATATTGAAAAGCTTTTGAATTTATTCCGTCAAATCTTTCTTTAAAAAAATTTGAATAATCATTATTTTTTCCAGTATCAAAACACCCAATTTCTTCATCCTGTGAAACTAAAACGAACTTATTTTTAATTAAAGCTTTATAATCATCAATTCTATATTTTTTTGTATTTGCATCTTTTAAAAAAATTATACCAGGAGCAATCTTATTTTTTTTTGCTAGTTCATTAATACTTTCTCTTGTGGTCAAATAAACATTGAAGTTTCTATTTATTAGCTCTAAAGATAATAAAAGCTTACCAAATAATTCTCTTTTAACTACTTCTAATTCTATATATACATTCATTTTAATATTAATATAATTATACACTTACTATATTTTCAATAAAATGAAATTATATAAATCTGAAATTCTTGAATACCAAAAAAATAGAGATGAATTTTTAATGTTTGACGAAGTTACTAATGTTGAACCTGGGAAAAGTGCAAGTGGTTTTAAATTATTAAATAAAGATTTGTGGTTCTTTAGATTACATTGGCCAGATGATCCAAACATGCCAGGTATGCTGCAGATAGAATCGTTAGTTCAATTATGCGCAATGGCAATTTTTACTTTGCCAGACAACAAGGGAAAAACTATGTATTTATTGAATGTAAATAAAGCAAAATTTTTTAAAAAAGTAGTCCCGGGTGGTAAATTTCAAATAAACACTGAAATTAAATCATATAAGAGAGGAATAGCAATTTGTCACGGAGAGGGCTTTCAAGATAATGTAAAGTCTTGTTCTGCAGATTTTAGTATGATATTACAAGATTTTACTTTAAATATGATTAATCCAGACAAAAAAAATAATCCATGCCTATAGCTTCGTCGCTTTTAAATAAACCTCGTTTGATGAAAAAATTGAGAGATTTTTATGATTATGTTCAAAAAAACGATGGAAAAGTTGGGCAAAAAACTAGGGGCATAGATTTAAATTTTAATAATGCCTGTAATTTAAGATGTAAGTATTGTTTTACAAATTCTCCAAAAGGTGATCATGTGAAAGAATATTTAGACTACAATGCAATCAAAAAATTAGCAGACCAAGCTGACGAATTAGGTTTTTTTGAATTTGACCTACAGGGTGGTGAATTGCTTTTGCAGCCAAATAAATTGTTTCAGGTGCTTGAAGCAATTAAACCTGAAAGATTTTATATGTATTTAACTACTAATGGTTATTATTTGGATGAAAAAATGGCTAAAAGATTAGCCGAATACAAAGTTAGCAGAGTATCAGTGAGCATAGATAGTATGGATGAAAAAATCCATGATGAAATTAGAGGAAGAAAAACATCATGGAAAAGAGCAATCGAGGCATTAGAGCATGTTAGAAAAGCAGGTATGGACCCATATCTAAATGTAACAGTTGGAAGATATAATGCAGATACAGAACATTTTAAAGAGTTATTGGATTACTCCAAACAAAAGAAATATAAAACTCTACTGAATGTTGCTGTGCCGTCTGGAATGTGGCAAAACGCACAAGATATTATTTGCAATGATGAGGACAGGATTTATTTGAGGAAAATCAGAAAAGAGTACAAAAATCTAGTAAGAAATATTTGGAATCCTTTTGATAAAAGTAATGAAAAAATTCTGGGCTGCACAACAGTAAATAGAGTTTATGTGACACCCATAGGAGATGTTTTGGTTTGTCCCTATATTCATATTAAGATAGGGAATATTTTTGAACAAAGTTTAAAGGAAATTATAGATTTTGGTTTCAGTATAAAATATTTTAAAAACCACTCAGATTTGTGTCTAGCGGGTGAGGATAAGGAATTTATAAAGAACTTTATGACTAAATCAGGTCAAACAATTTTCAAACCAGCATTAGCAAAAGATATTTTTTCAGACACAGATTTTATTAAAAATTAATTAATAGAATTTATTTAAAAAAAAATAATATAAAAATGAAAATTTTAATTACAGGAGGAGCTGGTTTTATTGGTAGCCACTTGGTTGAAAGACTGTGTAATAAACATAAAATCATAGTCATAGATAATCTTTCAACAGGAAGAATAGAAAATTTAAAAAAATTTTTACCAAAAATAACGTTTATAAAAGCTGATATTTCTAAAATTGAAAAAATTGAAAAATATTTTAAAGGTGTCAGTAAGGTGTTTCACCTAGCTGCTTTAGCTGATATTGTTCCAAGCATACAAAATCCATCTGAATATTATAATTCAAATGTTACAGGAACATTGAATGTTTTAAGATGTTCTCATAAATATAATGTAAGTAAATTTTTATATGCGGCTTCCTCTTCATGTTATGGAATTGCAAAAAATTATCCAACTAGCGAAAATGAACCATTAGATCCCAAATATCCTTATGCGCTTACAAAATTATTAGGTGAAAATTTAGTTATTCATTGGTCAAAAGTATATAAGTTAAAATATATTTCGCTTAGATTATTTAATGTATATGGAACAAAATCTAGAACATCAGGAACATACGGTGCAATGTTTGGTGTCTTTCTAGCTCAAAAATTATTTAATGCACCATTGACAATAGTTGGAAATGGAAAACAAACTAGAGATTTTACATATGTATCAGATGTTGTTTCAGCCTTTATAGCCGCAAGTAACTCTAGAGTTTGTAATCAAATATTTAATGTTGGAAGTGGAAAAACAATTTCAGTAAATAAAATTGCATCAATTTTAAGTGATAAAAAAATTTATTTACCAAAGAGACCTGGAGAACCAGATTCAACCTTTGCAAATATTTCAAAAATAAAAAAAATGTTAAAATGGAAACCAAGAGTAACTATAGAAGATGGTATTAAACTAATTCTTAAAGATATAAATTATTGGTCAAAAGCACCTGTATGGACAAAAAAAGGCATTATGAAAGCAACTAAAGATTGGTTTAAGTATTTAAAATAGTCTATAGATTTTTTTTAAATCAATATTAAAGTTTATCTCAAAAAAAATATTTAAAAAATGAAAATTTCACAAAATGCATTAAAGTATGTTGCAAAAAAAAACAAAATTAAATTAAATATTAAAAATAAAAAAATTTCATTAAAGTTATTTAAATTTATTTTTTTTTTAAAATTAGTTGAAGATCAATTAGAAAAAAATTATCATCCACATGACAAGATGAAATGTCCTGTTCATTTTTGTCATGGACAAGAATCTGTACCTGCTGCTTTACACGAATTATTATCAAAAGAAGA
>MDTG01174444.1_pt1 | contig 16238 bp, 16 predicted proteins | sample 811421 | NCBI WGS metagenome assembly MDTG01 (sample SAMN05326645, study PRJNA326480) | marine metagenome | isolation source: seawater | place: Pacific Ocean: South East | collected 2011 | reverse complement strand
GAAACACTGTCAATAGAGTTTTCTGTTGGTTTGTCAAAACCAAGTTCTTTTGCCAGAAAAAATCTATCAATTTCAAAAAAATTTGATCCAACCAGGGCTCCTGAACCCAATGGACATGTATTCATATTATTATACAACTGATTAATTCGTAATTTATCTCTTTCTAACATTTCAAAAAAGGAAAGCAAATAATGAGAAAAAAGAACTGGTTGAGCGTTTTGTAAGTGAGTAAAACCTGGCATAATTATATCTAAGTTTTTTTCAGCTTTGTTAATTAATGTTGTTTGAATAGTTTTAATTTTATTTAACAAGATTTTTAATCTTTCTCTTATCCACAACTTTAAGTCAGTTACTACTTGATCATTTCTTGATTTCCCAGTGTGAATTTTGCCTGCTAGATTTCCAATTCTTTTTTTCAAAGCCATTTCTATGTTCATATGAATATCTTCAAATAGTTCTGAAAATTTAAATTTTCCCTCCTTTAATTCAGAATTAATTTTTTTAATTGCATCAATAATTTCCTCGTACTCATTTTGAGAAATTATCTTTGCCTTTAACAAACCCTTAGCATAAATTTTATTTAATTTTAGATCTTGAAAAGCTAATTGATAGTCAAAAGAAATTGAATTATTAATTTTTTTTAACAAATCCGTTCCTTCTTTTTCAAACCTTCCACCCCAAAGAGGATTAATTGACTTTTTCATAAAATATCTCTATTTATCTGATATGGCGTATTTTAAATATTTATTTTTTGTTATTCTATTTTTTACAAATCTAACTTATTCAGATGACAACAATCAACTATTATTAATTAAAGATAAGAAAAAAATAGACCCTTTTTATATCACAAATTTAAAGGGTGAGGATAAATTAATCTCTGGAACTCAAAGTAATGTTATAATTTTAAATTTTTGGGCAACTTGGTGCGCACCATGCATTAAAGAAATACCCGATTTAATAGAACTTAAAGACAGGTTTGACGACAAAATTGACCTGTATTTTGTATCAGTTGATCAGAATGTAAAAAAAGTCGTTCCAAAATTTTTAAAAAAAAATAATTTTAAAGACCTTGATATCGTTAATGATGAAAAATTAAAAATTTCAAAAAAATTTAATGTAAAGGTTATGCCAACAACAATTATTATTAATAAAGAGTTTTACCAAAAATACATTGTTTCTGGATATGTAGATTGGAAAAGTGATAAATTTTTAGATTTAATTAATGATTTATTATAATTTTTCTTCCAATTGAGGAAGTGCTTGAAACAAATCGGCAACTAAACCGTAATCCGAGAAATTGAAAATTGGAGCTTCCTCATCTTTGTTTATGCATACGATATATTTGGAGTCCTTGATACCCGCTATATGCTGAATTGCTCCTGAAATACCTACAGCTAAGTATAAATCCGGAGCAACAATTTTACCTGTTTGACCAACCTGCCAATCGTTAGGAACAAAACCAGCATCGACAGCAGCCCTACTTGCGCCCATCGCAGCACCAAGCTTATCTGCTATACCCTCTAACAATTTAAAGTTTTCACCATTTTGAAGCCCACGACCTCCAGAAATAATTATTTTTGCTGATGTTAATTCTGGTCTATCTGATTTTGACGCATCATAACTAACAAAACTAACTAGATCACTAGACAAGTCACTAAGAGAAATCTCTTCCGTCTCAACATTTGATTCTAAGCTTGCTTGCTCAAAACAAGTAGCACGAACTGTTACAACTTTTGTAGAATCATTAGAACGAACTGTTGCAATTGCATTTCCAGCATAAATTGGTCTTTCAAAAGTTTTATCATCAATAACATTTATGATATCAGATATTTGCTGTACGTCTAATTCTGCGGATATCTTTGGTGACAAATTTTTGCCAAAAGTTGTAGATGGAGAAAAAATATGAGTAAAGTTTTTACCATCTAAAAATTTTAAAATATATGATGATAGATTTTCAGCTATCGGTTCAGTTAAATCTTTATTATTAACAAAAAAAATTTTTTTTAGGTGATTACATTTTTTTAAATCCTCTAAAGCAGACTCTATATCTGATCCTAAAATTATTGCATATACATCTTGAGAAATTTTTGATGCTGCAGTTATTGTAGAATATGTTGATGGTTTGATTGTTTTATTATCATGTTCAACAATTACTAGGTTTTTCATAATACTTTTGCCTCATTTTTAAGTTTATCTACTAAAGAGTCAACATCAGAAACAACAACCCCTGGTTTTCTTTCAGGAGGATCATTGACCTCAATTATATCGACTCTTTTTTTTAAATCTACCGACAATGACGATGCATCAACTAAATCAATTTTTTTTTGTTTAGCTTTCATAATATTTGGTAAAGATGCGTATCTTGGTTCATTAAGCCTTAAATCAGTTGTTATTACACAAGGAACTTTCACACTTATGGTCTCTAATCCACCATCAATCTCTCTAGTGACATTAAAACTATTGCTGTCAATTTTCTCAACTTTTGAGGCAAATGTAGCCTGAGGAAACTTTAACAACGATGCAAGAATTTGACCAGTCTGATTACAGTCATCGTCTATGGCCTGTTTACCTAAGATTATCAAATCAGGGGATTCTTTTTCGCAAATTCCTTTTATTAGCTTTGCAACATTTAAAGGATCAAGATCATCATCATCAATTTTTATCAGAACTCCTCTATCACCACCCATTGCCAACCCTGTTCTGATAGTTTCTTGTGATTTATCGTTTCCAATTGACAATACAATAATCTCATTAACAATGCCTTTTTCTTTAAGTCTTACAGCCTCCTCAACAGCGATTTCATCAAATGGGTTCATTGACATTTTTACATTATCTTTTTCCACTCCAGATTTATCTGATTTAACTCTAATTTTTACATTGTAATCAATAACTCTTTTTACACAGACCAAAGCTTTCATATTACTATTCCCTATTTAAGATTTTATTTGGAACCCAAAGTATATCACCATCTTTTATATTCTCAATCCTTCCAGCTACAAAAAGAAAATCGGACAATCTATTAATATACTTGATAGCCTCTTTATTAATGGTTTCTTTTTCTTTTAGAGCTAATATTGAGCGTTCACATCTCCTAGCCACAGTTCTTGCACTATGTAAAAATGCTGAAGATTTCGTACCACCAGGGATAACAAAAGACTTTAGGGGTGGGAGTTTTTCATTTATTTTATCCAATTCATTTTCTAGAAATTTGGTTCTTTTTTCGTCAATAAATATAGTTTTTTTTTTTTCATTGGTTGAGCATAAGTCCGCTCCGAGGTCAAATAAGTCATTTTGTATAATTGTTAAGATATTACTAAGAGGTTTCGAACAAAAACATGTAACGATACCTAGTGTTGAATTAAGCTCATCAACGTCCCCATATGCTTTTACTCTTAAAGAGTTCTTTTTTATACGTTTTCCGTCTCCAAGGCTTGTGAAACCTTTATCACCACCCTTTGTGTAGATTTTATCAAGCCGTACCAAAACCTTTACCTTAAATTATTTTAAATATAGAGCCAATGTTAGAAACAGCAAACTAACAAATTGTACCAATACTCTGTATCGCATGAATTTATTAATATTATCATTTTTTCCACTTCCAGTCTTGGCAGTGTGTAACAAACCTAATATCAATATTAGGAATGTCGTAATCAGGCAAATGACAATTACAACATTAAAAAAGACATTCATTTATTTTCCTAATAGACCTTTTATAACAATCTGAGCTTGAATCTCTGCAGCTCCTTCAAAGATATTAAGAATCCTTGAATCGCATAGAACTCTGCTAATTGGATATTCAAGTGCATAACCGTTTCCTCCATGAATTTGAAGAGCACTATCTGAATTAGACCAAGCAACTCGTGCTGCTAATAACTTTGCCATCCCTGCTTCAATATCGCACCTTACGTCGTTATCTTTTTCCCTTGCTGAAAAAAGAGTAATTTGTCTAGCGACTGTTGTTTCCATAATCATCCAAGCTAACTTTTTAAAGATTCTTGGGAATTTAATTATTGGTTTTCCAAACTGACTTCTATCTTTTGCGTAGCCTATAGCTAGCTCAATAGCATTTTGGGCTACCCCAACTGCTCTGGCAGCAGTTTGAATTCTTGCCGATTCAAATGTCTCCATTAGTTGTTTAAAACCTTTACCTTCTTGTTCGCCAAGTAAATTTTTTTTTGGAACTCTGATATTATCTAAAGCAATTTCATACTCTTTCATACCTCTATAACCCAAGACCTCAATTTCACTTCCAGACATTCCGTCCATTGGAAAAGGGTTTTCGCAGTTACCTCTTGGCTTTTCAACTAAAAACATGCTTAATCCCCTGTAACCTTTTTGATCGGAATCAGTTCTAGCTAAAACGGTCATTAAGTCGGATCTTGCTCCATGTGTAATCCATGTTTTATTCCCATTGATTACATAGTCCTCTCCATCTAGTTGAGCTCGGGTAGCAAGACTTCCAAGATCAGAGCCAGTATTTGGCTCAGTAAAAACGGCTGTAGTTAAAATGTTTCCTGCTGCAATTTCAGGAAGATATTTGGTTTTTTGTTCCTCGGTACCTCCAAGACGAATCAACTCACCAGCGATTTCAGCTCTAGTACCTAGTGACCCTGCAGCCAAGAATCCACGAGATAGTTCTTCAGTTACAACGCACATAGCCACTTTACCCATACCTAATCCACCGTAATCTTCGGGTATAGCAATGCTAAACACACCTAAATCAGCCATTTTTTTTAAAACATCGTCAGGAATCAGATCATCCTTAAGGTGCCACTCATTTGCGTAAGGTACTATTTCCTCATCAGTAAATTTTTTAAATTGGTCCTGAATCATATTTAGCGTGTCGTCATTGAGTCCTAAATCGGGGAATATTCCATTATCAATTGCATCATTGATAAAAGTCAAAGGAACCTCAGATAATCCTAGTGAAATGAGTTCGGCAATATCTGAAGAATCACAGAAATCAAAGTTTGCATCTTTTAATCCAAGACTTGAGGGTCTGATCATTTCGGACTGACTAATCATTATTCCGTTTTTCATTTGACTTAAGTATTCTGCATAAGCGTAAATAACTATGGATGCCTCCAATTCTGAAGCTTTATTAGTTTCTTTCAATGAATTGTACCAATTAAAAGTTTCTCTCAATCCAATTCTATAGGTTTCAAACCAAGCAAAGCCGTGAGCCTCAAATTGATGTTTCTCAAGTAGTTTATTATCTATTCTACTATCTAAAGAAACTATTGAATTCAAATAAGATTTTGCAGTTTCAGCTACTTCCCTCAGTGAATTGTTTATCTTTTCAAAAACACTACTGTTTTGACTCACAAAATCTTGAGGAGATGTTTGTATTTTTGGGGTATTTAATGAAGTATCCATGAGTTATAAAATTTAATTATTTATTATTATATATTCAAGTTTTATTTTAACTCATTAAATGATTTCATGCCAGTTTTTTTCGCTTGAACTAACGCAGCCATATTTCCTGGTAAATGTTTATTATCCATCATTTTCGTGTGAGCAGCAGGGATTTGATCCCATTCGAAACATTCAGACATTAGTGGTTGAATCAATTTCTGAATCATCATTTCATTCGCTTGATTGGCTTGATAAAGATTCGCAAAGTGACTTCCTTGAATTCTTTTTTGTCTCATCCAGATGTATCTAGCATCCATTGTTAAGTTATAACCTGATGTACCAGCGCATATTACAACCATTCCTCCGGTTTTAACTAAATAACATGACACTGGAAAAGTTGATTCACCAGGATGTTCAAAAACAATATCTACGTCTTTTTTACCAGTGATTGACCAAATATCCTTTCCTAACTCTCTACATTTTTTTATAAATTGAGAATTGGCCTCTGTGTCCTTAACATCAGGAAGCTGTCCAAAACAATCGTATTTTTTTCTGTTAAGCACCCCCACAGCACCAAGTTTTTCAACAAAAGGTATTTTTTCATCATCTGAAATAATTCCTATTGCATTAGCTCCAACAGCCTTGCAAAGCTGGACGGCCATACTTCCAATACCTCCTGATGCTCCCCAAACTAAAACATTCATCCCTGGTTTAATTGCATGAGGAGGATGTCCAAATAACATTCTGTAGGCTGTAGCCAAAGTAAGGGTGTAACAACCACTCTCTTCCCATGAAAGATGTTCAGGCTTTTTGAGCAATTGTCTTGATTGAACCGTCGTAAATTGAGCAAAAGAACCATCGTTTGTCTCATAACCCCATATTTGCTGGGATTTTGAATACATGGGTTCGCCGCCATTACATTCTTCATCATCTCCATCATCTCTATTACAATGAATTATTACCTCATCACCTATTTTCCATCTTTTGACATTTTCGCCAACTGCCCAAACAATTCCTGAGGCATCGGACCCACCAATATGGTATCCAGTATCCTTACCTATAACTGAAATTGGAATTCCTTGTGATGCCCATACATTATTATAATTAATTCCAACAGCCATCACCATTACCAAAACTTCATCTTTACCTGGGGTCTGTACAGGCATTTTCTCGATTTGCATAGCTTTTTCAGGTATACCTAACCTTTCGTCGCGAATAACCCATGCATACATTTCTTCTGGTATTGTTCCTAATTCTGGTATTTCACCAATTTCGTAGATTTTCTTTGCAGTCATAACTCCACCTATGATATTTTAGAAATGATATATATATCACTAATTAAAAAAAAATACATATAATTTGTTGTTCAATCAAAAATTTAATATTATTTAAAATCAAAAAATGGATCAGTTTAAACAAAAACCATGGCTTATAAGAACTTACGCCGGTCATTCATCTGCTGAGGCTTCTAATGCTTTGTATAGAAAAAATTTAAAAAAAGGTCAAACAGGTTTATCTGTAGCTTTTGATCTCCCAACACAAACAGGCTATGACTCCGATCATGTATTATCTAAAGGTGAAGTAGGAAAAGTTGGCGTTCCTATAAGTCACATTGGAAATATGCAAAAACTATTTCATAAAATTCCTTTAGAACAAATGAACACTTCAATGACAATAAATGCTCCAGCAACCTGGCTGCTCGCGCTTTATATTGCAACTGCAGAGAAACAGGGAGTAAACAAAAAAGATTTAGCTGGAACCACCCAAAATGACATAACAAAAGAATATCTCTCAAGGGGTACCTACATTTTCCCTCCAAAGCCGAGCTTAAAGCTTTCAACAGATATTATAGAGTATACAACTAAAGAAGTTCCTAAATGGAACCCAATTAATATTTGCTCTTATCATCTTCAAGAAGCTGGTGCAACGCCTGAACAAGAATTGTCTTTTGCCTTAGCCACAGCAGTTGGCATAATTGAAAACCTCAACCCGATATCAAAAAAAGATAAGAAACTATTTGAAAAAATTGTCGGAAGAATAAGTTTTTTTGTTAATTCTGGAATGAAATTAATTACCGAAACTGCAAAAATGATAGCTTTTACTGAAATGTGGGATGAGATTTGTACAAAACGATTTAAAATTAATGAACCAAAATATAAAAGATTTAGATATGGAATGCAGGTAAATTCATTGGGACTCACTGAATCACAACCTGAAAATAATGTATACAGAATTTTAATTCAAATGCTCCCAGTTGTAATTGCAAAAAATTCTAGAGCTAGGGCAGTTCAGCTACCTGCTTGGAACGAGGCACTTGGCTTGCCAAGACCATGGGATCAGCAATGGAGTCTTCGTCTTCAACAAATAATGGCTTACGAAACTGACCTTCTTGACTACGAGGACATTTTTCAAGGCTCTAAAGTTATCAAAGAAAAAGTTAAGTCTTTAAAATCTTTAGCATATTCTGAATTAAAAAAAATTGATTCTTTAGGTGGTTTAGTGGAGGCCATAGAAAATGGTTATATGAAAAGCAAGCTTGTTGAGTCACAAACTTTTAGACAAAAATCTATCGAAGGTGGCGTACAAAAAGTTGTTGGTGTTAATTGTTTTTCAGATGGGGAAAAATCACCACTGATTCAAGAAGATGATGGTGGATTTATGAAGGTAGATGAAGACTCAGAAAAAAAACAAATTCAAAACGTGAAAAAATGGAAGCAAACGAGAAACAATAAAAAAGTTGATCAATTATTAAAGGTTTTAAAAAGAAAAGCTAAAGAAAATGAAAACATATTAGATATTTCAATTAAATGTGCACACGCTGGAGTTACTACTGGGGAATGGTCTAATGTTATGAGAGATGTTTTCGGAGAATATAGAGCGCCAACAGGAATCGTATCATCTAATATTTTAAATTCTAATGCAAAAATTAAAGACCTAAAATCGATGCAATCGAAAGTAAATTCTTTAACAAAAAAGATGAAAAGGAGACCTAAAATCTTAGTTGGGAAACCAGGTTTAGATGGTCATTCAAATGGAGCAGAACAAATCGCTGTAAGAGCAAGAGATATTGGGTTTGAAGTAGTTTATGATGGTATTAGATCAACTCCTGAACAGCTTGTAATTGCTGCGATAGAGGAAGGGGTTCACATGATTGGATTGTCAATTTTATCAGGTTCGCACGTTCATCTAGTACAAAAAATAACTAAACTTTTAAAAGAAAATAATTACTCTCACATACCGGTGGTAGTTGGAGGAATTATTCCACCTTCTGATGAAAAAAAATTAATTACAAAAGGTGTAAAAGCCGTATTTACTCCAAAAGATTTTCAAATAGAAGAAATTATGGAAAATCTAATTAACATTATTCAGAATTCAAATGAGTAAAAAAAAACTTTAGATTTTACCATTTCACTTCTAAAGTCCTTATTTAAATGTAATTTTGAAAATCATGTCCCAATAGTCTATAAAAAAAAAAAAAATAGGTTGGATTAACAAAAACCAAAAAAATCTGCTGTACAGTTTAAAATATGATGGCACAGTTGTTAGTTTTAAAAATTTAGAAAATCTTGTTAAAGACACTCACAGATTAGCAAAGCTAACTAGGAAACAATTAATGAAGGAAATGTGTCCTGTTTTTTCGAGTTTTTCCAAAAATCCAGAACTAAATTTCAATGAAAACAAAATATTTGGAGAAAACCAGATTCTTTCAGTACCAAGAAACTTAATGGCAACTTTTGGTTTTCCTTCCTATGGTATCCATTGTAATGGCTGGTCTAAAAAAAGAGACACCTATATTCTGCACATGGCAATAAGATCAAAAGAAATTAATGAATTTTCAGGATTGTACGATAACTTATTTGCAGGCGGACAACCCTCTAACATCTCAATTAAAAATAATTTGGAAAAAGAGGCCCTAGAGGAGGCAGGAATCAAATTGAATTTCAAAAATTTAATTAAAGGAAGTATTGTTCCTTATTGTCATGATTTTAGAAGAAAAATTCACTCTGGAATAATTTTTAATTATCATTTAGAGTTTAAAAATAAGCCTAAACTCACGAATTTAGACGGTGAAGTTGAAAGGTTTGTTTCTGTGGATGTAAAGAATATTTACAAGTTAATTGAATTAAAAAAATTAAAACCCAACTGCATCATTCCAATCGCTGATTTTTTTTTAAATAGGATTAGTGATTTTTTTCCAGAAAAAGCTATTTTAGAACTTAGAAAGATTTTATTTACTAATATTTAAATGCTTAATCATCTTATATTAAAACCAAAAAATACTTATAAAAATGCTGTTGTTTTTTTACATGGTTATGGAGCTAATGGTTCAGATTTGATAGAAATTGGAAAATTATGGTCAAGTGATTTGACTGATACACTATTCCTTGCACCAGACGCCCCATTTACCTGTCCGTGGGGGAACAATTCTTTTCAGTGGTTTGAACTAACATCAATCGCTCCAGAAAAAATTGGCGAAGGGCTTAAAAAGGCTGGACCTCATATGAATCAATATATTAACAAAATTTCCAGTGAATTTAATTTAAGTGATAACAAAATTTTATTTGTTGGGTTTTCTCAAGGAACAATGATGGCTCTCTACCATCTTTTTAGAAGAAAAAAAAGTTGTGCAGGTCTAATAGGGTATTCAGGATTGTTATTTGAGGATGAAAGAATGGAAAATGAGTTGTTGTCCAGATTTCCAATAAAACTTTATCATGGAAAAAAAGATGAAGTAATAAATTATGAATTTACCGTTAAAGCATATAAAAAACTTAAAATACTTGACTTTGATGTAAGTTATCAACTAAGCCAAGAACTGTCGCATAGTATTGATGATGAAGGTCTCAAACTTGGATTAAAGTTTATTCAAAAAATTTTTTATATTTAATTTAAATAACAAAATCCCAATATAAAAGATATAATATACGTTATGTCTTTAAATTTAAACAGTTGTCCTGCCCTCGTCCTAAATGCTGATTATCAGCCACTAAGTTATTTTCCATTGTCAACATGGTCGTGGAAAGACGCTCTTAAAGCTGTTTTTTTAAACCGTGTTAACGTTGTATCTGAGTACAGCCAAGTAGTCCGTTCGCCATCCATAGAATTTAAATTACCAAGTGTAGTTTCTCTTAAAGATTACATTCCAATGCCTGAAAAAGTTGCTTTTACAAGATTTAACGTATTTCTTCGTGATAAATTTATTTGTCAATATTGCTCAAAAAGCTTCAAGGTAGAAGATCTAACTTTTGATCATGTTACGCCCAGGAGTAAGGGAGGTAAAACAATTTGGGAAAATGTCGTTACTAGTTGTCGAAAATGTAATACGCAAAAAGGAAATAGATCTCTTAAAAAATTGGGCATCCAATTACTTAACTCTCCTCACATACCAAACAGTTATGAACTCAAAGAGATTGGAAGAATGTTTCCGCCTAACTTTCTTCACAAAAGTTGGAACGACTTTTTATACTGGGATTCAGAATTAGAACCTTGATTATATTTTTTTTGATATTTTTATTGCAGCTCGAGTGCCAATTTTAGTAATAGCTTTAAATAAATTTAATCTAAAACCCTCATTTTTTAAGTTTTTTGTAGCATTTAATCTGTGAGTATCTTCATCATCACAAAACTTTTTTATTTTATTTTTCAAAGTATTTTTGGGATCATTTTTTTCTAAAAAATCAATTTGCTTCTTGTAATGTTCAACGATAACTTCCTCTACAGATTCTGTACAGGCATTAACATATGTTTCACCTAAATATGATGTAAATTTCCCAACTGATCTTCCCAATACCCCCCAAAGTGGACTCATTAATGTTGGTCTAATTCTTTTTTCTAAAATTTCTTTATTAAAATAATCGAAATGCTCTTTCTCTTCTTTAGCAATCTTTATTAGTTGATTTTTAAGTTTTTCATTTTTCAAATTTTTTATCTGACCTGTGTAAATCATCTGGGCCCCAAATTCTCCCGCATGGTTGACTCTAATCATTTGTTCAATTTGTTTTTTTAAAGACTTTCTCATACTTTCTCAATATTTCTAAGTTAAATATTATTAGAAAAAAAGAAATTATCAAATTAAAATTTGCTAGGGAAAAGCCAGCAAAAGAAAAAATAATTTCATCACATTTTGCAATGGACGTTTGGTCTAAAAATGCTCTTAATTCATCAATATTTTCAAAATCTGAAGTGTTAGAGGAACAGCTCATTTCGTAACTTACAAGTCCTCTTTCAACAAGACTATGAAAACCTGAAATCAACAAGCCGATAACTAAACAAATAAAAATTAGATAAAATAAGAATTTCTTATTTTTAAGAAAATAAGATATCACACACAAAAAGATTATAAAAAAATATGGAACTCTCTGATAGATACAAAGTTTACACGGTGGAAGGTTTACAAAATACTCAAGAATATATGCTGATATCAGAATGATAAGAGAAATAAGAGAAATTATAATTAAAAAGTTTTTTTGAGAAGTAAAAATTATCATGTTTCAATTTATCTAACTTAAATAATGTTTTAATATATTAATAAATATATGACTATAAAATTAAACATGTGATTTAATTTATTTATTATTGTTTTTTTTTAGTCTAAAATTTATTAAATCTAAATCACTTGAGGTTCGTAATTAAAAAAATAATAGAAAGTCTTAACAAATCTTCCGAAAAAAGAAGAAAAAGAAAAAATAGTCTTTTAGAACTAACAAAAGACCTTGAAAAAATTAACGACCTTTTAATCCAAGAATCAACCGAAAAACTTCAAAAAGAACATTCCAATCCCATAAATAGGTTTGGGAAAAAATGTTTCTCTCAATCAGACGAGGACGGAATTACAATTGAAATTCTTAAACGTTTAAAAATGAAAAAAGGTTTTTTTCTAGAACTAGGAGTTGGTGATGGAACAGAAAACAACTCACTACTTCTTTTAGCTATGGGATGGAGAGGTATATGGGTTGGTGGAAATGATTTAGCAGTAAATATAAAAAATAATAATAAATTAAGATTTTATAAAAATTGGATTACATCAGATAATATAATTGAAATAATAAAAAGAGGGTTGGGAGATTTTGAAACGAATCATTTTGATCTAATTTCAGTCGATTTAGATGGTAACGACTATTACATAGTAAAAACAATTTTGGAATTAAAAATATTTCCTAGTGTTTTTATACTAGAATATAATGCAAAATTTCCACCTCCAATAGATTTTAAAATCAATTACAACGAAAATCATAAATGGGAAAATGATGATTATTTTGGGTGTTCATTAGTTGCATGGAATGAACTACTTGATAGATTTGGGTATAAATTAATATGTTGTAACACTCACACAGGAGCAAACTGTTTTTTTGTAAAGAAGAAATTTTTATCGAATTTTAGGGATGTACCTAAGGAAATTGAAAAAATTTATTCAAAACCAAGATATTTTCTTTATAAAAATTTTGTACATAAAAAAAGTTTAAAATTAATTGAACAAATAATTAATCATTAATTTTGCTTTTTAGATTCTTCCAAATTTCATAATGTCTAAAAGCATAGTTTTCCCAATTCAATTTTTTCTTAATCTTAATATATTTTTGTTTTTCCCCAATAATTTTTGAGATAATATCTGAAAAATTTTTTAAATTTTTGTCAACTTTATATGTTATAAATTCTTGCAAGTCACTCTGAAAACCTTGGGGAATCATTATTGTTTTTATTCCAAATTGAATTGCATCTAGGAAACTCATTGATCCCTCATCATTTCCCAAATAAATTAAATAGTCCAAATTGCTCATTTTATTAAGATATAACTTTCTAAAAAAAAATCTTTGAAAATCAACCTCAATTTTTCTTTCTTTAAAAGCTTTAATATATTTTTTCCATCCTTTACCTATAATTGATAGTTTAAAAAAATTTGGGTCTTGCTTAATAAAAGAATTAAAAAAGTAATTTTCTTCCTTTCTTCCATCATTATAAAGATTTGTAAATATACCAAAATTAACTTTTTTAAGGTTTACGTCATCGTCAGTTGGCGGGAGGACATAAAAAATTTTTTTTAGGCCGAGGGATTTTTTTTCAATAAATTTTTTATGATGATTAGAGAAAGCTATTCCAGCATCAATGAATTTAGATATGCTCTTTATTTTTTTGAATCTAAAATCATCATTAACATGGGTCAGCATTGTTGTATTTATTGTTGTTTTTGGGTAGTAATTTAAGTCTTCTTTTTGAAAAAGAAAAATTATGAAATGATTTACATCAACATCGGTTCTTGGTTTTTTTGATAAAAAAACTGTATGTCCGAGTTTAGTTAAATTCAAAGCAAGTTTTTTTGAAAATTTTGTTAATATCCACCTTTCTTTATCTAAATTAATTATATTTATTCTCATTACTAAATATTTCTTGTATAAATGTAGCTTACAGAACTTAATACTAACTTGGAAAAAAAAGTTTTGAAAAAAAAATTTATAAATGTTTGTGATCCGCTTATTTCTAAAGACGCAAAAAAATATGTCAGTGAATGTATTGACACTGAATGGGTCTCATCTTCTGGTAAGTTTTTAAACATGTTTGAAGAAAAATGGGCTAAATACTGTGGAGCTGAAGAGGGAATCGCTGTAACTAACGGAACAAGTGCATTACAAGTTGCTTTTAAAAGTTTAGATCTAAAACCAGGTGATGAAGTTATTATGCCCTCTTTTACTATTATTTCATGCGCATTGGCAGTAATTGAATCAGGGGCTAAACCAGTACTAGTAGATTGTTATGCTGACAATTGGTGTATGGATATAAATCAAGTAGAAAAAAAAATTTCTCCTAAGACAAAAGCTATTTTAGTAGTTCATATGTTTGGCCATCCTGTTGAAATGAAAAAAATAAAACAATTAGTCAAAAAACATAACTTATTTTTGATTGAAGATGCTGCTGAAGCTCATGGAGCAGTGTATGAAAATAAAAAAGTAGGTTCTTTTGGAGATTTAGCTTGCTTTAGTTTTTACGCAAATAAACTAATAACAACTGGTGAGGGAGGCATGGTCGTCTCGAACAATAAACTTTTAGCAGATAGAGTTCGCTCGTTAAGAAATTTGTCATTTAGATCAGATAGAAGATTTTATCATACTGAGTTTGGTTATAATTATAGACTAACGAATATGCAGGCTGCACTGGGAATTAGTCAAATTAAAAACATTGAAAAACATGTATCAATCAAAAGAAGAAATACAAAAAATTACAACAAAATTTTTCAAGATATGTCCCTTCCGATAAGGTTGCCGATGGAACGAAAAAATGTAAGAAGTGTCTTTTGGATGTACGGAATAATAATTGAAAATAAAGTATTTAAAGCAGACTATCTTGCAAAAAAGTTATTTGAATTAGGTGTTGACACAAGACCACTTTTTTTAGGAATGCACCAACAACCTGTTTTAAGGGATATGAAAATTTTTAATAATGAAAGCTATCCTATAACGGAGGAGCTGGCTGATTATGGTCTGTATCTTCCATCTGGTCTTAAACTTAAAATTGATGATATAAAACATGTATGTAAATCTGTGAAAAAGGTTTTTGATGAATTTAAATGATCAAACATTCCAAAAATTTTATTCAAAATACTATGACCTAGTTTACAAGAAAAAAAACTATCACTTTGAATGTAAAAGAATCGAAAGTTTTTTTAAATATAAAGAAGATGTAAAACAACTTCTAGAAGTTGGTTGTGGAACCTGTTCACACTCAATTCTTCTCTCAAAAAAAGGATATAATATCATTGGAATCGACAATTCAAATGAAATGATAAATGTTGCAAAAGAAAAAATTGAAAAGAAAAAAATTAATAATATAACTCTATTACATGAAGAGGCTGAAAATTTAAATATTATTACAAAAAAAAAATTCGATGCTTTGCTCTTGTTATTTAATGTTATTGGATACATAAAAAATTTAGACTTATTTTTATTTAAAATAAAAAAAAATTTAAAAAAGAATTCTCTACTGATTTTTGATTTTTGGCATGAAGCTGGTATTGAATACGAAGGACCAAAAAAAACAATTAAAAAATTTAAATCAAAAGATCTAGAATTACAGAGAGATTCTTTAGGAAAAAAAATCATTAGAGATCGTTCTATTAAAATTGATATCGAAACATCTATTTTTAAACGTGGAAACTTTATTGAAAAATTTACCGAAGTTCACGTAGTAAAATACTTTAATCTGAAAATCTTAAAAAAAAATTATCGAAAAAAATAATTTTGAGTTGATAAAATTTGAAGATTTTAATCAAGAAGATCTTTCACCGCAAAAGAGTTCTTGGAATGCATATTGTGTAGCAAAGTTTTTAGGCCTCAATAATTAACTAGAAAGATTATGAAAATTAAAAAATGTAGATTTTGTGGTGAAAATGATTTCAAAGTCTTTTTAAATTTAGGAAAATTTCCGCCAGCAGATCAATTTTTATCAACACCATATTCAAAAAATAAAGCTAAAAAATATCCCTTAGAGGTTGTTATTTGCAATAATTGTGGGCTTGTGCAATTAAACTATACCTGCGCTGGAAAAATATTATATCAACAAAATTACCCATATGAATCCGATATAACAAGTGAAGGAAGAAATCATTGGAAGAATTTTGCTATGGATATTATAAAAAGATTTAAGTTAAAAAAGAATGATCTTGTTATGGATATTGGAAGTAATGTCGGCGAATTATTAATAAATTTTGCAAATAAAAAAATAAAGGTTTGTGGCGTTGATCCAGCCAAAAATATTGCAAAAAAAGCAATTAAACGAGGAATACCTACAATTACTAAATTTTTTGATAAAGAAATAGAAAATACCCTTATCAAAAAAAAAATCTTTCCCAAAATAATAACTGGGACCAATGTTTTTGCACACATTAACGATAT
>MDTG01154235.1_pt1 | contig 16238 bp, 11 predicted proteins | sample 811421 | NCBI WGS metagenome assembly MDTG01 (sample SAMN05326645, study PRJNA326480) | marine metagenome | isolation source: seawater | place: Pacific Ocean: South East | collected 2011 | reverse complement strand
TCTCGAACATTCCTTTGCCTGCGGCACTCGTGGCGAGGACAATCTGCTCCCATCCATCGATGCGTTGTTCACTCGTGCGAATCGCACACCAGGAGATCTGAGCACCGTCGCGGTCAGTGTCGGGCCCGGTGGATTCACGGGTCTGAGAATCGCGACCAGTACCGCGAAGGGGCTCGCAGAGGGCACGGGCTGCCAGCTGGTGTCCGTGCCCAGTGCGATGGTCGCCGCCGAGTCCACCCTTTCGTTCGAGGACCAGGTCTGTCCGGTGGTGGTGCTTGCGGCAGTGAAATCAACGACCTGTTGGTTGTCACGACTCGAGCGCATGGAGAGCGGCTGGAACGAATCCGATCGAAGCGGGTTGCATGTCATCGATCCACCTGATGAAAGCGTTCTGGAATTGTGCAAGGATGCGATCGTGCTGGCTGATCGATTTCTTCCGGATGAACTGTCGGCCATGCTTTCCGGAGCTCATCGGATTCTGGAACCTCGATGGTCGGCCGCCGCTTGCGCCCGAATAGGTCATCTTCTTTCGAAGGAATGCCGATACACCGACCCCCTCGCGATGGAGCCTCTCTACCCACGTGAGCCCGAGGCCGTCTCGCTCTGGAAGGCTCGTAAGGGTTGAGACTTAGAAAAAGTCGCTGACTTTCCGTTTCGGCCTCATCTGCGGTCCGATTCTGTCGATAGGTCACTCTCCTGAGCACATCAGAAGCGTCCATTGATCACAGAATTATCGAACCAGGGAGATTGATCGTGACCAGCAAGGCAGGGGATGCTTTGGCTCTCCAGACCAAGCAGGTCTTCACCACTGGTGAAGCCGCCGCGGTATGCGGTGTCTCGCAGCAGACGATCATCCGGTGCTTCGACAAGGGCAAGATCGATGGTTTCAGGGTTCCCGGGTCCAGATTTCGAAGAATACCTCGAGCAGGTCTTCTTCGATTCATGAAAGACAACGACATCCCCTGCGTTTCACTGGGAAGAGACAAGATACGGACGCTGGTGGTGGACGACGACGAGCAGATCGTGGCACTGCTGACTGAATTGCTTGAATCCGATGGTCGATTCGAAGTTGAAACAGCGGACAACGGCTACGACGCCGGAGTCCTGACCGAACGCCTGATGCCCGATCTGGTGTTGCTTGATTACATGCTCCCCGACGTGAATGGAAACATCGTCTGTCAGAGGATTCGTTCCAATCCGATGACGGAATCGACCCGGATCATCATCGTTTCCGGTGCGACGGACGAGGATGAGATAGCACGGATTGCCCGGGATGGTGCGGACGACTTCATCGCCAAGCCGTTCCATCCGGACGTTCTTTTTTCGACAATCGGAGCCTTGTTCACTTCTTCCTGATCCATCATTCAAGACGGAGCATTCATGGACGACAACTGCCACTCTGATGACATCGATCCCATCGCCGGTCTCCTGAGTCGTCTTGACGCCTTGCCTTCGCCCACAGCTCTGGCAATGCGTCTCATCCACGTTCTGGACAATGATCAAAGCACCGCCCGAGAGATCATCGATCTGATCGCGACGGATCCGGCGCTGTCGGCGCGTGTCGTGGGACTGTGTGCCCGAAGTGATCGTGGCAGATCACTTGGTGTGACCAGTCTGGATCGTGCAGTGGTGCTGCTGGGTTTCGATGCCGTGAAATCAGCGGCGTTTTCAGTCCGCTTCTTTCAGGCGGTCGAAGAGATCGGCACGGAGAAGTCATCCGGATTCGATGCCTCGCTCTTCTGGCGCCACTCCCTTGCCGTTGCGGTCATGGCGGAGAAGATCGCTTCTGAACGATCCGGAGTATCCGAATCCGCTGCCTTCATTGGTGGCCTGGTCCACGACATCGGGCATCTTGCGCTTCATTCACTCGTGCCGAAGATATTCGGATCCGCCTGCGAAATCGCGGACATGAGGACTCAGACCGTCGACGTCATCATTCAGGAACACATTGGAATCGATGGCCGGACTGCTGGTCGACGAGTCGCCCGGCAGTGGGGGCTTCCCGAGGAATTGATCGATGTCGTCTGGTTGCTGGATCAACCGATGTCGGTGATCGGTGGCTGTGTGCATCCGGAACTGGTCGCGATCGTATCGCTTGCCGATGCGATCATCGCGGGTGATCATCTGTGCATCAAGGGACATGGAACTCGTGCGTCCGCGCTGCGCGAGATCTGCAGCACGTTCGATCTTGACCTGAATCGAATACTCGACATGAGATCGGATGTCCTGAAAGAGGTCGAACGGCGTGCCGAGGATCTCGGCCTTGATTCGGCACCGACCACCGAGCTTCTCCTCGAATCAATTGGACGCGCGAATCGTTCGGTGGGTCGATTCGCGCGTGCCTATCGCGACCGTCTGGTCGAGTCGCGTGCTTGCGAGTCCAGTCTTGACTCGCTGAGACGTTTCCTCACACGATTGCCTTGCGAATCCGTCGATGATGCCGTGCAGTTGATTTCAGACTCCGCTCGCGACCACATTTCGAATTCGGCTGCCTGCGTGATTCTGCCACCGGATGACGCCGCCAACGATCCGCGCATCTGGCTGTTCGATGGTGGCTCGGTGAAGAAGATCATGTTTGAGGCGGGCATGCCTGCGGATGTCGCACGCGACGTGCTGTCCAGGCACCGACTTGAACGCTGCGGTGCTCCCATTCGGCTTTCACTCCGTGGCGAAAGAGTCGCCATCGTGGCTCTGGGAGTCGAAGTGGGAAGTAGGAGTTGCGACTTCAACCCTGAAAGTGCCTTGAAATCAGCATGGAAAGCGGCCATCGACCACGTCCTCATGCGTGAGCATGCCGAGCACATCGCTGAGAAACTCGCCCACTCGAACCGAGTGCTCGTCGACCATCGTGAAACATTGTCAAAGGCGCGAGCCGCTTCAGCGGTGGCCGCGATCGCGGCAGGTGCCGCCCACGAAATCAACACTCCACTGGCATTGATCGCGGGTCGGTCGCACCTGCTCTGCAAGTGGCTGGCGAAAACGGAATTCTCGGGTGCCGCCTCGGAAATAGAGGAAGCATCCATGCGGGCCACGGAGATCATCTCCGCGTTGTCTGAATCCGTCAGACCCATCGAGATCATGGTCCGACCCACTCCGATCGGTTCCTTGATGGCTGAAGCCTGCAATGAGGTCTCGGATCATCGCGGTGAACGTGTCTCGATCCGAAGCAACGGCCCGCTCCCGGCCGCGCTGGTGGATCCCGATCATCTCCGTTGCGTGCTGGTGGAAATGATCGAAAACGGTCTTCGTGCCAGTAATGATGGTCCGATCGTGCTTGAGGCTGAGAGCCTCGACGGGGACCTTCAACTCATCGTTCGTGATCACGGTTCCGGGTTCACTGAAAACGCACTTCACAATGCTTTCGAGCCTTTCTTCTCGGACCAGCCAGCCGGTCGCCGTCGTGGACTGGGTCTTTCAATGGCTCGGCGGCTCATCGAGGCGCACGGAGGTTCCATTTCTCTGTCGAATCGAACCGGTGCCCGTACGGGTGGAAGGGTCTCGATTCATCTCCCTGATGCGGTCGTTTCCAGTCCGGCTGGAAAAACTTTCATCGCAACTTCATGAAGACCGCTCAAACAGCGACCTGATTCATCCGATGTGAGAACTGAGGCATGAGAAGGAGGCTTCCCCAGATGAATTCTAAATTCAACAATGACTTTACCCAGGACGATTCCAGGAACGACGAACTGCTGGTGGTTTCGAACCACGGCGGCGATCGAGAACGATTTGAAAAGATCTTCGAGCAGTCCGACATTCAGGTGACTCACTGCTGCGCCGACGAACTTGAAACGTTCATGGACGACACCTGCCCTGATCTCGTTCTTTTCTCCATTGAAAAGACCTCGATGGAAGTCGTCGGAGACTGTCTGTCGACTCTCGGCCGCACGCCGACCATCGTCGGTGGTCGAGGAATCGAAGTCGACTCGCTCGTCGACCTCTTTCGATCCGGAGTCGATGACTACATCGATCTCTGCAGCGCCGATGATGTCGTTCTAGATCGTGTTCGAAGCGCCTTCGATGACATCTCCTCGAACGATTCCAGTGCGGTGATCGGTGCCGTCGGTGGTGCGTCCGCAGATGGAGACCCTCCCGACAAGGAGATGTCCGGCAGACTCGACATCATCTCCTCGGTCTCCGCGTACCGCGCTCTGGTTTCGCAGGACCTGGACATTGAAGGCGTCCTTCAGACGTCGCTTGAATTTCTTCTGTCAAAGACGGGTCCGACGAACGCGGCCGTTCTTCTTGCGGAATCAGAAGTCGACTACGCCCTTGGTGCCTATGTGAACTTCGAATGTCCTCGCGAGCTCGCCGACCCGGTTCTCGATCGTCTCGCCAGCGGCGTCTGTCATCATGTCGCCGAGCAAGGCGAGCTGGTGAAGTTTCACGACGTCAACGAGTTCATCGAAGCCGTCGGTCCTGAAGCGGAGATTCTCCAGAACTCCGATGTGATCGCCATGCCCTGCATTCACGAGGGTGAGTGTCTGGCCGTGGTCTTCCTCTTCCGAGACGTGACGACGCCATTCTCCGATGAAATGGCTCCTCTGCTCGATTCTCTTCGCGAGGTGTTCGGTGAACAGCTTGCGAAAGTTGTCCGCATCCACCATCGTCTCGATGCCCAGTGGCCTGATTCGGTCGCCGAGGACACCGAGGACTTCACTGATTGGGGATTCGGCAAGGGTGACAGCAAGGCGGCCTGAGTCCGTCATTCGTCGCCACGGCGAACATGTCCCGCTTCAGGATTCATCCCGAAGCGTGACCAGAGTGTTGATCGCACCTCGCACACGATCGCCCTTCGCGACGTGCACGATGGTATGTTCCGGCCCGCGGTCCGGGACGATCAGTTCCGTCGTCGACCCGAACTTGATCATTCCGAATCGTGCCGCTCTCGTCAGGCGATCTCCCGGCTGCAGGGGGCAGACGATTCGACGTGCGATCGCACCCGACACCTGTCTGATTCCGATCGGGGTGCCGTCCTCGCGCGTCATCATGATGAGATTGGATTCGTTGACCTTCGCGGATTCCTCGGAGCGCGCATCCAGATGGTGACCCGGTCTGTAGCGGAGTTCCTGAACGGTCCCGTTGCACGGTGCCCGATTGATGTGGACATCCAGGACGCTGAGAAAGATCCGGACCACGACCGCCGGGCCGCCGATGGCTTCGTGGTCGTCGAGATGCTCGACTGCCGAGATGTGACCGTCTGCCGGGCAGACCAGGTCCTCCTCAAGCATGCTCTCGGGCCGTCGCCATAGAGGGTCTCTGAAGAACAGAAGCAACGCGATCCAGGCCAGGAAAATGACCGGCGTGATCCACCATGCTCCGATCGCGAATGCAATCGTGCACAGAACGGCGCATATGACCGTTGCGCCGAGCCATTCTCGAAGTCCGTACAGTGAAAGTGTCATCGTGTTCGTGGGGTGCTCAGTCGGTCGCTCGACCGACGACGAATCCTGCACCCAGAAGCACGACCAGCACGATCAGGGGAATGCCCAGGCCCATCGTGCTGTTGAACCACGATGCGATTCCTGTGCCACCTGTGGCCATGATCGCGACGACGATGAATGCCAGTGCCGCAGTGATCATGCCGCCAAGGGCCATTCCGCTGCTTGCGCCATCATATTCCTCGACGGCCACGGGGACCGACATGGGACTGTTTCCGAGTGCGGCCGCGACACTCTGTGCGCCGCCGTCCTCTTCCATTCGATTGAAGATGCCGCTGGCGCTCGAAGGCAGGTCCAGCATCTCTTCATCCTCGAATGACTGCGTCATCAGTTCCGCGCCGACCATCGAATCATCCGACTCTCGTGTGAGGTCGAGCATCTGACTTCCCGATTCGAGATTGTCATCGAGGTTGAAGTCGTCATCGCTCATCGCCGCGGCGGCCGGTGGTTCCTGTGCCAGGGCGGTGTCGAATGCGCTGATCCCGGTGGCTTCGTTCGAATCGGCCAGGCCGATGGCACTGCCGCTCGAGCTGGCATCGTCAAGTTCGATCATGTCGGAGAAGGAGTCTTCCAGAGACATCGCATCACCAATGACCGAGTCGTCGAGGTTGACTTCGCCATCATCGGTGACAAGCGCGAGTTGGTCCGACTTGATCATGACCTCGTCGTTCTGCTTGAACTCCTGAAGCTTGCCTTCCTCGATCATCTTCTTGACGTCATCAACGGACTTGCCGATTTCTTCGGCGGCTTCTTCCATTGTGAGAAACATCTTCGACATTGGGGCTGCTCCTGGATGGATGCCAACTGCGGGGGGGCAGGGGGGTTCAGTGGTCTTTGGCCGGGTTGATTCCCTCATGGAGATCGTCCGACGTGTCTTCGAGTTCAAGAGCGAGCTTTCTCGACTGAGAACGCCCTCCTGAGCCATGGAAGGTACCCCGCGCGCTGAAGTGGTGCAACTGTCGAAGGCCTGATCTAGGATGCCTGTCGAGATTATGAGTGCTCAAGAAGACATCATTTCCCCCCTCGAGGAATCACTTTTGGATCCTCGGCAGGCTCGGTCATTCGGCGATGCACTGAGCCTCTGGTTCAAGCAGGCGGCCAGAGACCTGCCTTGGCGGCGTCAGAGGGATGGTTACCGGGCCTTGGTGTCCGAAGCGATGCTTCAGCAGACACAGGTTGATCGCGTGACAGAGCCGTTTGAGCGCTTCATGGCTCGTTTTCCAGATGTTCGCTCCCTTGCGGATGGATCGGAAGAGGATGTACTGGCTCTTTGGCAGGGTCTTGGCTACTACCGTCGGGCGAGGCTTCTTCATGCCGCAGCCCAGGTCATTCGCGATCAGCATGGGGGTGTGGTGCCGCAGGATGCCGCAACCCTCCTCACGCTTCCCGGAGTCGGTCGCTACACCGCCGGAGCGATCGCATCGATCGTCTTTGGTGAACGTGCGCCGATCGTCGATGGCAACGTCGCTCGGGTGTTCGCCCGGTTCGCCACTCGACCGGGAAGACCCGGCGACCGCGACTTCGATGCCTGGTGCTGGACCCTCGCCTCATCAGTGGCTGCGAACGTGGTGGATCCCGGTGTGGTCAACGAGGCGATCATGGAACTGGGGGCGACGGTCTGTCGCAAGCATGATCCCGATTGTGCGAACTGCCCCGTGCGAAAGGGGTGTCTCGGGCATGCCTCCGGAGAGCCCGCCTCGTACCCAGAGGTCCGAGTGCGAGCCACACGCACCACGGTGCATCACCATGTTCTGGTGTGCTTTCGCACGACGACGTCCGGGAGTGCACCGGAAGTGCTTCTCGTGCAGCGACCGGAGAAAGGTCTCTGGGCTCGAATGTGGCAGCCACCATCGCTCGAATCCAAGAAGAAGCTGGCCTGCACAACCGTCACGTCACGCTTCGGGCTTGCCAGTGATCCACTCGATCTGCAGCGCATCGAACATCGCACCACGCATCGCGACATCATCTTCCATGTGACTCGGCCGGATGTGGCCCGGATGAAGACCTTTTCGGAAGCGGATCTGATGCTGGCGCTCGGCTCACCTGAATCCCGCTGGCACCGCGCCGATCGACTCGATGAACTTGGACTCTCAAACCCTCATCGCAGGATGATCGACATCGCGGTTGCAGAAGACACCGAGCAGTCATGATCAAGTCATGATCATGCCGAGATCGGCTTGGTCTCTGGTGTGGAGTCGTTTTCTTCCTCTTCGGCCTGCTTCGTCGGATAGGCGATGCGGCCGTGATAGATCGCGCAGAGGCTCTTGATGATCGAATCCTCGATGGTCTTGAGTTCTCGAAAACTCAGTGGGCATTCATCGAACTGACCGTCTTCGAGTCTCTTGCGACCAAGCGTTCTGACCAGAGTCTCGATGCGGCTCGGATTCGGTTCACCGAGCGCACGGGCGGCGCTTTCCACGCAATCGCACAGCATCAGAATCGCGGCTTCCTTGGTCCTGGGCTTCGGTCCCGGATATCGGAATTCGAATTCCTCCACCGCACTCTCCTGGCCTTCTTCGGCAGCCTTGTTTCGTGCGGCATGAAAGAAATATTCGACCAGCGTCGTACCATGGTGGCTCTCTATGAAATGGAGCACCACTCGAGGAAGACTGTATTCCCGAGCGAGTTCGATGCCGTCCTTCACGTGTCCGGTGATGACCAGAAGACTCATGGCGGGACTGAGCTTGTCGTGCTTGTTGGGACCGCCGGCCTGATTCTCGATGAAGTATTCGGGCTTGTCGATCTTGCCGATGTCGTGATACAGCGCTCCGACATAGACCAGAAGCCCGTCGGCTCCGATCGATTCCGCGGCCTCTTCCGCGATGTTCGCGATCTGAAGCGAGTGGTTGTAGGTTCCGGGTGCCTTCTGCTGCATCTGGCGCAGAAGCGGATGTCTCGGATCTCTGAGTTCGCTCAGAGTCAGACCGGTCGTCAGTTTGAAGATGCGTTCGATGCTCGGAAGCGCGCCCAGCATCACGAATCCGACCAGATAGGCGGAGGCGACTGCGGATCCGATGTTGATCAGCAGGATCCGGAAGGCATTCGCCGACACCGCCAGGTCCACGATCATGGGAAGTGCGAACATCGAACCGCCCACGAGGGCCGTGATGGTCGCAGCTCGGATCATCGCCCGCCGGTTTCGAATCTCATTCAGCATGCTCGCCATCGTCGCGCAGGTGATGAGTTCGGCGGCCACCATGGTGGCGTCGAGTCCCAGGGCGATCGCGACGATGACGATCTGCATGATCGCTGCGAACAGGGCGATGCGTCTGTCGTAGGTCAATGCGAACATGATCACGACGACCAGATTCGCCGAAAGCGATGCCAGCACGGTCAGGCTTGGAAGTTTCACGCCGACCACGATCGCGCAGCTCGTCGCCAGCAGGACGACTCCGAGAATCGTGGCGAGTCTGAGAGGGTTTCTTGCGATCAGCGGGTAGAACACAGCTGCGTAGGCGGCAAGCAGAGCGCAGATGCCCGCAGTCACGCCGAAGATGCCGAACAGCGCCAGATACCTTTGAATGAGCGCGTTCGATGTCAGCTCGTAGGCGTAATCGGACTCCGCGATTCGAACGATCTGTTCGGCTGTCAGGACATCACCGGGAAGTGCGAGAACTTCTCCCCGGGCATGTTCGACCTTTATCGGTTCGACTTTCAGAGCATCGGCTTCGGCCACCGCCGAGGTGAGTTTTTGATCGACGTAGGCCGTCGCCTGAAGCGAGTCCATCAATCGCTGGACCACGATCGTCGTGACATCCCTCGGGAAACCGGCTCGGCGTGCCAGCATCTCGAGTTCATGCTTCACGTCGGCTCTGCTTTCCTCGCTTTCACCCAGTTCGACCTCGTCATCGAGTGGCATGGGATCGAAGTCGGTGCTTCCGCCATCGTCGGTGGGGGCGAGTTCTGAAAGCGTCGCTCTGTTCAACGTCGTCTTGAATGCCTGGGAATCCTCGCTCGAAAGAATCGGGTTCTTGCGCCAGAGATAGGTGATGAACGTCTTCGTCCAGTTGTTCCATTTGGTGTCGGAGTCACCATCCTGGGGTGCGTATTCCTGCACGATGGAAAGCGTGTCCTGCGTCAGACCGAATTCCGTGACGAGATCCTCGTTCACATCTTCGATGGTCTTGCTTTCCGCGACCGCACCGGGAAGCCCCTCCAGGGCCGCCTGCATCCTGTCGAGGTAGGCACGCTTCGGTGCGAAGATGAGAGGTGCCGCCTGTCGAGCCGCGGTGCGAGCCCGCTCCGTCGCCTGATCGTCCTCGACTTCGAAGTCGACGAGGTTCACGATCGGTTGATGGATGAGTTCCCCGACGTAGGGGCGACGTGCCGCCTGTGCCCAGGCGATCAGGCTGCTCAGCATGATCACGAAGACCGTGCTGGTGATCAGTCCGTAGACGACCTCCGGCCTTCTGAGCTTGACCCAGAATTCACCCGACGTGCGCGGAAGGCGACGTCTCAGTTCCTGCCGACGCAGGGTCGAAGATGCCTTGCCCGGTTTTCCCGGGCGGGCTGAATTCGAGCTCATTCAGGTGGCTCCTGCTCACGCTCATCAGGAATGCACGTCATTCCAGTCGGCGAGGCGAACGTTCCGTTTCCTTTGCCGGTCGTCTCCGACCCACGACAGAAGGGTACCCCCTTTATCGTCAGATCCCCCTGTCTCAGACGATCGATCTCTCGAAGAGGTTCAATCATTCCGGCAGCTGATCTGGGATTATCGGACAATACCCCATTTTTTCAGCCATCAGTCCCGTTTTTTGTCCTGCATCTGGGTCGGGTACCATGCCCATACGATCTTGGTCATGAGATCAGAAGGCAGCCCGACGCATCAGGAGCGTGCACCGAGATGACGCAGATCCGTTTCATTTTTCTCACCAGCGCACTCATCGTTGTCGGCATCTTCGGCTGCGGTTGTGGTGGAGGAAAGCCCAATTCCGTCTCGAGCAACATCTCCTACGGTCCGGATGATGACTTCGCCACCCGGATTCTCGACCGATCCGAACAACGGGAAGTCATCTCCATCATGCGGTCGGCCGTCGTCGGACCGACTGATGATCCCGCCCACCCGGCTCGATATGGAGTGCGTTGGAGTGACGTGCGTGCCGCGGCGATCGCCGCCGGTTCACCGCTTGAACTTGCAGTGCTGTCGCTTGAAGTCGATTCCGAAGACACCATGAAGACTGTCGAGCTGATCTCCATCCGCGAGGTGCCCGTCATGCTCTACGTTCATCGTGTCTCACCACCCGAAATCTACACCGCCAGGGTGACCGCCGGCCTGTTCGACGACGACTTCCGACTCGCTGAAGATTTTCTCACCGCGTTCAACGCCTCGATGCGCAACTTCGGAAAGAAACCCGGCTGGCCGGATCTGAAGAACGAGTGAGCTTCTCCGGTTTCACTTGTCGATCGACGAACATTCGAAACCGACCAGGGTCTCCAGAGCACCCGCCGTTTCCAGAAGCATCTTCTCGTTGAACGCCTGTGCCTGAAGATGCAGTCCGATCGGAAGGCCGTCCTCTTCCGTCTCGGTTCTGGATGGAATCGAGATGCCGCAGATGCCTGCCATGTTGTTGTTGACGGTGTAGATGTCGCACAGATACATCGCAACCGGATCCGGCTTCGCACCCAGTTCGAACGCGGTCGACGGAGCGGTGGGGCCAAGCAGGACGTCGCAGTGTTCGAATGCACGATCGAACTCGTTCTTGATCAATCTGCGTACTTTCAAGGCTCTCTGGTAGTAGGCGTCGTAATACCCCGAACTCAGGACGTACGTTCCGAGCATGATGCGCCTCTGCACCTCCGGTCCGAAGCCTTCACTTCGTGAGCGGGCATACAGTTCGTCGACCGAACCGCTCGGTTCGTTGGAACGATGGCCGTATCTGATTCCGTCGTACCTGGCGAGATTGCTCGAGGCTTCCGCTGGTGCGATGACGTAGTAGGTGGAAATACCGGTTTCTGTGAGCGGAAGGTCGATGTCAATGATCTCCGCGCCCGCGTCTCGAAGCAGTGCGATCGCCCGATCGACTTCTCTCTCCACCGCGGGTTCGTTGGCGCCCGGCTCCCGATATTGTCGCGGAATCCCGACTCTCAGACCCTTGGGAAAGACGCCACCGAGCTCGATCTCCGCTGCGGGTTCGGGTGCTGAGGTCGAGTCACGGTCATCGACACCGCAGATCGCTTCGAGCATGATCGCGGCGTCTTCGACGGTTCGGGTGAGGGGACCGATCTGATCGAGACTGGAACCGAACGCCACCAGACCATATCTGCTCACTCGACCGTAGCTTGGTTTGAGACCCACGCATCCGCAGAGTGCGGCTGGCTGCCGAATGGAGCCACCGGTATCGGAGCCGAGCGTCGCGGGTACGAGGCCGGCGGCGACGGCCGCGGAGCTTCCGCCGCTTGATCCTCCGGGAACGCATTTCGTATTCCAGGGGTTCCGTACGGGTCCATGCACGCAGGTCTCGGTGGAGGAACCCATTGCGAATTCATCACAGTTGGTCCGTCCCACGGGAATGGCACCAGCTTCCCGAAGCCGCGTCACCACGGTGGCTTCATAGGGTGATCTGTACCCATCAAGCATCTTCGATCCACAGGTGGTGGTCCCTTCGGTCGTCGCGATGTTGTCCTTGATTCCGACGGGTACTCCGGTGAGTGGTCCGGGATCCTCTCCTCGGGCGAGACGTTCATCGATCTTCCGGGCCTCCGCCATGGCCTCGTCATCGAAGGTCTCGCGAAAGGCGTTGATCTCGGGATTCAACGTGCGAATGCGTTCGAGGGTGTCCTCCATGACCGAGACCGCGCTCGTCTTTCCGGAACGAATCTCATCACGAATCTCTCGACAGCTTCTGAAATCTCTCGTGGTCATGATTCACCTCCCAGCACCTTTGGCACCGAGATGAACGAATCGACGACTTCAGGTGCATTGCGAAGCAATGCCTCCACCGGCATGGGATCACCGGGGATGTCATCGTCGAGTCGATTGTTCAACGGGATCGGGTGGGCCATCGGCTCCACGTCTTTGATCTCGAGTTTTTCCAGTTCCGCGATGTGTTCGAGTATCGAGGAAAGCTGCCCTGCGTAGAGCTCGAGTTCGTCTTCATTCAGTTTCAATCGAGCGAGTTTTGCAACCTTTTCGACTTCCTGAATACTCAGTTGATTCTTTTTCGGACCTGTCATGAGATCAGGGTAGCAAGGAGGGACCGATCGGTTCGAGCCGGATACACTTCTTCCACATGCACGGCGAGAAAACCTCGATGGTTCTGCTCGTTTCACCGCTCGATTTCCCAGATCCGGATCCTTCATCACGATGAGCATCAAGAGCAGTCTTCCATCCATGCTTTTTCGTACGGCCACCGTCGTGGTCCTGCTCGGCGGTGCGACCGCGATCGCCATCTGGCTGACCATGACGAGCCCCATTCCAAGCACGTCCGAGCGCCCCGAAGAGCTTCGACGGGTTGCGGTGGTCGAAGTCGTCCCTCGTCAGCTGGGGCGCACCTGGAACGGGTACGGCCTCGCAGAGGCCATGAATTCCGCGGACATCCCCGCGGAGGTGCCTTCGATCGTCATCGATGTTCCCGAGATCATCCGTACCGGGCGCCGGGTCGTGGCAGGCGAACTCCTCGCGGTCCTCGATGCCGAGGATTTTCAGCGTCAGTATGAAATCGCCGAGCGAACCCTCAGTGAGATCTCCACGAATCTGGAGCAGCTCGACATCGACGAGACGAATGCTCGGCGACTGGTCGAGCTTGGAGAACAGGATCTGGCGATCGTCCGTGATGAAATGACGCGCATCCAGAAAGCCAGAGAGAACGGTGCCGCCAACCCACGCGAGGTCGATCTGGTCCGCCAGCGCGTGGTGCAGTCCGAGACCGCTCTGACCTCCATTCGCGAGCGCCTGCAGGCAGTCCCCATTCGTCGGCGTCTTCTGCAGAACCAGCAGGCATCCCAGAAGAACGCCCGTGAGATCGCCGCTCGCAACGTGGAGCGATGCAAGGTGGTCAGCCCGATCACCGGTGTCCTCGAGTCGGTGGAGGTCGAACCTGGCGAGCGTGTCGTGCCCGGTCAGCGAATCGCCCGTGTCGTCGATCTCACGCGGATGTACATCGAACTTCGTCTTCCTTCGAGTGCCCGCCCTTCCGTCTTCAAAGGCAATGAGGTCCGCATTTCGGCGCGTGGCGCGGAGTCCAGGACCTGGAACGGCACCATCAACCGAATCTCCCCCGTGGATGATCCGCTCTCCAGGACGATGACGGCTTTCGTCGAACTCGAACAGGGCATCGACTTCGAGAGTTCCGACTCCGTCGACTTCCTCGCACCGGGGACCTTCGTGGTCACGACCGTTCTCGCACGTGATCTCGAAAAACGAATCATCGTCCCTCAGGGTGCGGTGAAGCAGAACCGAATCTGGTTCGTTCTCGATGACAACGTCGTACGTTCCGTCGATGCCTTGATCGCGTTTCCGATCGAGTCGGAAGAAGGTCGCTCGAGAGAGCTTGCGCTCGACAATGATCTTCCTGCGGGGGCGCGTGTCCTGCTTGACGCTTCCAGGACGCCTTCGGTCGGTTCCGTGATCAATCCCGACGTGATCGATCTGGTGTCCTCCGAGGAGCCTGCCTCGTGAGTCTTCCTTCATTCGGCGTTCGAAATCCAGTTCCCGTCAACCTGTTGATGGCCGCCACGATCATCATCGGCATCTATTCGCTGCTGACCATGCGCCGTGAGTTCTTTCCCGAAGTCGACTCACAGGCCGCTTCGATCACGATGGTCTATCCCGGTGCCACACCGGAGGAGATCGAGGAGTCGATGGTCTTCAAGGTCGAGGATGCGCTTGATTCGATCGACGAGATCAAGCGGATCAGAACGACCATCAGCGAGGGATACGCCCGAATCTCCGCGGAGTTCAACGATGGCGTCAACGTCCAGAAGACGCTCGACGAGATCGAGCGGACGCTGGACCGGGTCCAGGATCTTCCGGCCGATGCCGAACGTCTTCAGATCACCGAGATGATTCCCAACATGCCCGCGATTCAACTGAATCTCTGGGGTGATGCGAACGAGGAGGAACTCAAGCGGGGACTTCGCCGAATCAAGGAGGATCTCGAATCGCTTCCGGGTATGGGCTCTCTGATGGAGACCGGTGTCCGCCAGTACGAGATCTCCGTAGACGTCGACTCACAGGCTCTGCTTGAAAACGGTCTGTCGATGCCCATGGTCTCGGACGCCATCTCGGCCTGGATGTCCGAGCTTCCCAGCGGCACTCTCAAGACCGGCCGGGGAAACATCAACGTCCGTACCGTCGGTGTCGATGTCCGTTCCGATTCGATCAAGTCGATCGTCCTTCGCGCCAATCCGGACGGCTCCCTTCTGACGGTCGGTGATGTGGCCGACGTTCTCGAGGGCTACATCGACGTCGACATCGTCCAGCGATTTAACGGTCAGCCCGCCGCTGATCTCACGGTCTTTCGCGAGGGGAGTCAGGATGCCATCGAGATCTCCTCGATGGTCAAGTCCTACGTGCGTGGTCGCAATCAGGAACCCTTCGATGGGTCGACTCTCGACCGTCTCATGGAGAGTTCGAACTGGACGGCCTGGACTCTCGGGGCGTCGAGCCTCGACGTCCTCCCTGGAACGTTGTCCACCAGCACCGATCTTTCTCGTTTCATCCAGGGGCGTCTCGAGCTTCTCACGAGAAACGCCACGCAGGGCGCCGTCCTCGTCTTTCTCGCGCTCTTTCTCGTCCTGAACATCAGAACATCCTTGTGGGTGATGATCGGTCTGATCACCGCGGTCGCGGGAACCCTGGTCGCGATGTATTTCCTCGGAATCACCCTCAATCTGCTCACCATGTTCGGTCTGCTGGTCACTCTGGGAATGCTCACCGATGACGCCATCGTGGTGGCGGAGAACATCCAGGCCGAGGCGGAAGGCATGGATGATCCAGAAGCCGCCGCGATCAGAGGTGGCAATCAGGTGGTCTGGCCGGTGCTCGGGACGGTTTCCACCACCATCGTCGCCTTCATTCCATTGCTGTTCATCCAGGGTCAGATCGGCGACCTCATGGGCGCTCTTCCCTGGGTGGTCGTGTGTGCCCTGGCCTCGAGCTACCTCGAGTCGGTCCTGATTCTTCCCAGTCACATGGCACACGCCATCAAACGTCATCAGATGAAGCAGCCGGGTCGGATCATGCGACGACTCGACGCCTTCAGCGAATGGCGGGACCGTGTCATCCTTGGCTGGATCATCGAGCGCTATACATCCTTCACGCGAAGCGCCTTGAACTACCGCTACATCACGACCGCCACCGCACTGGCGCTGCTCATCATCTCGATCGGGCTCGTGACCGGTCGCAGGGTTCCGTTCGAATTTCTTCCCGTGCAGGATGCTGAGAACATGCTGGTCGAGGTTCGCATGCCGACCGGGACCTCCTTGGAGAAGACCTCCGATTTCATCTCACGCATCGAGATGATCGCGAGAAAGCAGGATGAACTCGCCGCGATCTCGACCACGATCGGTTCGTCCTTCGACATCGCGACCGGAGCGATGGGATCGACATCGACGAATGCCGGTCAGATATTTCTGGAACTGAAGCCGATCGAGCAGCGCGAGCGTTCGAGCGGCGAGGTCGTCGAGTCCATTCGGATCGAGCTGGGGGACGTCTCCGAGGCGGATGAAGTCAGCTTCTCCACCCTCGACGGTGGGCCCGGGGGCAAGGACATCACCATACGTGTCGCAGGCGCCGATCGAGATTCGATCATCGAGGTCGTCCGGGAGGTGGAAGCGCTGGTCGGAAGCTTCGATGGAATA
>MDTG01118609.1_pt1 | contig 16238 bp, 15 predicted proteins | sample 811421 | NCBI WGS metagenome assembly MDTG01 (sample SAMN05326645, study PRJNA326480) | marine metagenome | isolation source: seawater | place: Pacific Ocean: South East | collected 2011 | reverse complement strand
TATATTATATACAATCTCGGGATGTAGCGCAGCCTGGTAGCGCACTACACTGGGGGTGTAGTGGTCGTCGGTTCAAATCCGGCCATCCCGACCAAGTTAATCTTTATAATATGTGCTATAAAAATACACATTTTTTAAAAAAAAGTGTACATAAGTTAAAAAAACACGTATATAATTAGCAATCTTGGATATTTATATGTATGATTATCTTTAGATAAAGCCTAAAAAGAGGAGTTATATTATGGCTAAGTTTATTAAATCAAAGTTTAAAGTTTTATGGGGAACAGTATTTGCGTTCTTTTACGGATTCTTCATAAATGATGTTGTTGCTCAAGAAGCTGATTCAGGTTCAGAGGAATCTGAAGAAAAATCAGCTGATGGAAAAGAGTTAAGTCCTGGCGCAATTGCTGCTGCTGTAGCTGCAGCTGCCGCATTAATAGGATCTGATGGTGATGGGGGATCTGCTCCAGCTCCTGTTCCTACACCGTCTCCGACTCCATCGCCTACACCATCTCCGACTCCATCGCCAACACCGGCTCCGACCCCAGCGCCTACACCAGCGCCAACACCGGCTCCGACTCCAGCGACTGTATCGTCTACATCTACATCTGATACTAGTACCAGTACAAGTACTACTGATACAAGTACTAGTACTACTGATACAAGTACTACTACATCAAGTACTACATCTTCATCAACCACTTCATCTTCATCAAGTTCAAGCGGTTAATAAAGGTAAAACTAATAATCAAAAAAGCAGCCTTGTGCTGCTTTTTTTTATTTTGAAAATCTTATTTTATTTCCGAATGGTGATATTAACTGTTTTGTCATTACTACTTCATTATTATTATCAATCCAATAATAATTGGATCCTTTCCAAGATATCGTTTCAACAAAAAAATCCTCTCTAATGAGTCTATACTTTACTTTTTTATTTTTTAGTCTTGAGAAAAAGACTCCCTCTTTAAGATTTATATAACTGAAATTTATTTTTATAAGGCCAGACGATGGGTTTTTGAATTCAATATATGACGTGTAATTCTCTAATTTTTTAAATCCTTGATAATTATAAATTTCAAAATCATATTCAAGACCAATACTTTTAATTAACTTACCATCTTTAATGATAAAGATTTCTTTGTTTGCTGTTTTCCAAGAATTAGTAACTTCGTCAAAAGTTGACAAAATCTCTTTATGATCGTCTATATTCACAATTAAATGATTTTTTGTATCTATTTCAGATAATTCTGATGTTAAGAATGTCTTATTATTGAAAATATTCATCGTGCTGTTATAAAAATAATCTAAATTATTTATAGAGCTGCAACCAGTAATATAGAATAGTGCTAAGAATAATTTAAATTTAGTCAAGGAATCCTCCCCACTGTCTTTCAAGTTCATAATGACTAGAATTAAAAATTAATCCTTGTATACTTTTATTGATTCTGAGTTTTTGACCACCATCTCTGGTTAGTGGAGTTAATCGAAAATCCGCTGAGTTACTTGAATAATTCTTAGTGAATAAATCTATTGGAATCTGGAAATAGAATCCTTTGTCAAAACTCCCTTCTCCAAATTCCTCAGATGAAATATTTGTTCTTGTAAAAAAGAATCCCATTTTTATACCAAGTTTTGAGATCCTTGATAAATCAAAAGTATATCCTGTATCTTCTGCTAAATATCTTCCATAGCTTAAGTTAAGGTTAATATCCAAGGGTTCGTAAAAATAATTAAAATTTAGGTGAGAGGTTACTGATTCATAATCTAAAAATTCAAATAGCTGATTAAATTCTCTTTTTTTAACGTAAAAGCTTTCAACACCTAAGTAAAAATTTTTGTTAAATGGTTTATACAATATTTCTGTTCCTACACCTCCATACATTCTTTCAAGAATTCCTATTGATAGTTTTGAATAAAAGTCCTTATATGGAGTAAAGAAATAATCTAGTTGAAAGTTTTCAATATAAATATCTTCACTTTGTTGAAGATATTTAACAATATCAGTTCTCACGTGCGGCAAGCTGGAATCTGGTTTATCTTTGGTGTCTTTAAAGTTATTTATACCTTTAATATTAACCTTTGATGTAAGAATTAAATTCCTTCTAAATAATATCTCAGTATTATTCTCAAGTATTAAGCCTCCAAAATAAAATCTATCTGGTGATCCTATATGGCTTAAAATATTTGGATTTATAGAATTGAAAAGTAATGGAAATTTAAGGTTTGGCTTAAAATTATTTAATTTATAGCTATTATTTGAGCCTGAATCGGTTGATGTATATTTTTTTACAACCTCAAGAGGCAGGCTACTGCTTTCATCTAGATGATCAGAATAAAAACTAATCTCATTTAATTCTATTCCTACATTAATATTATTTACTGATATCTTATTAAGATTTAGATTGTGAATATCGAGTGTTTCTTTTGCTATCTTTGCTGCATATGAACTTGCTCTAATATGATTCATATATATTGAATTAGTTACTGCTAGCTTTAATTCTTTTTTGTCTTGAGTTATGTCGGCTGTTTGAAGATACAGATTATTGTTATTTAAATTTGTTAAGAGATCTTTGTAGAATCCTCCTTTTGAATTATCTACTGTCTTTTTTATAACTGGTTTAAATTCAGTCTTCTTTCTTTTTTTAAAGCTTCTTCCAATAGTAAAAGTAAAATTTATAGCATTTCCTTTGATAAGCGATGCTTCAATTGAAAAATTTTCATTAATTGGATAACTTAATCCAATATTGACGTTGCTGTCCTTATTCCTAAGACTCAAGCTAGCATCCGATCTGTAGTCTGCTGAAAAATCAAAATAATCAAATGGATCGTGTTCAAGTTTTAATTTCAGGCCGTTTGCCTTGGGCAAGTAAACTTCTATACCTCCAAAAAGAGACACGTCACCTCTAAACCACGAACTGTTGGAAAAAGTTCCTCCTTGACCATATTCTCCAGATTGTACTCTTTCATCTCTATTTGGTCTGGTTTCAAATTTTTTATTAATACTTGTTAATGGATTTGAGATGCTTGAAATATTATTAAAAGACCCCCAACCCATACCTAATGTAAAATTAAAGTTATGTTTATAAAAAGTTGAAGCTATATATTCTCTAGAAAAATATCCTGTGCCTCCAATATCATCTAAACCAACAGCGATTGAGGTATTACCAAAGGATTTTGGTCTGTATACAAACTTAACATTAAAGCCCTTGTCTAAATATTCTCCTCTTCTACCTGTTCCATTCCATGTTAGATCTCTAGGTCTATAATAAAAATATGAAGCTTCCAACCAATTATATGGAGTTGCTGTTAGGGTTCCTAATTTCCACATCATGTTACTGTTCAAAACAAGATGAAGAGAATTTTCACCCATTGTTCTTGCTGAAGGTGTTTGAATGAGGCCTACTTGACCAAAAGAATTAAATGAAGGCGCTCTGTCCTTGTAGATATAATCGTAGTAATCTGCGCTAGAGAAATTCGACAAAATTAGTAATGAGAAAATAATAATTCTCATTTTTATTACTAATTTATGCTATTTAGAGATGCTATGCTAAGTGCGAGGCTACTAAATATAGGAGCAATTGATCCCAAGAATTCAATTCTAGAATCCCTAAAAATCACTTGATTTGGAACATATATCAATGAGCCTGGATAAATATCAACGTTATCAGATGTCAATATTATTCCTCCTTTAGAATCACTAACTAATTCTCCATTTGGTTGTATTATTATCACCGATCTTCTATCAGCAAGATTATTAAAACCTCCTACATCTTTTATGTAAGACTCGACATCTTGCCCTTCTATGTATTTGACTGCGCTAGGTTTGTTTACTTGACCATAGACAAGGACATTGCTGTTAAATTTAGGAACATTAATCACGTCGCCGTCATCAACCAACATATCTATATTTGGATTACTATCAATAACTTGCAAGTCAAATTCAGCAACAGCTCTTCCATAAGATTTTATATTTTTAAATTCATGGAGAACATTAGAAAATAAAATAGGATCCATGAAGGAAGTATTTCCGAATGCTATCATTTTGATAAAATTATTATATATTTCCTCATTTAAGATGGTTTCTTTTTCAACTAGCTTTTTCTTAAAAATACTGGATGAAAACACATATGCATTTTCTGTATATCCTCCTGCTCTCTTTATAACAGATGATATAGTATCTTGGTTACTAATTTGGTATTTACCAGGATTATTAACTTCTCCATTAATTTCAATTGAACCTATTATTTGTTTTGATGCATAAATTGAATCACCATTCTTAACTTCATAGTCTTTAAAGCTTGCTGTTGATAAAGCAGAAGAAACATATTTTCCTGAATCTAGTCTATTTAAAATAATTGTTTCATTATCTTTAGCTATTCTAGAGAAGCCGCCAGCATAATTAATTAAATCTGAAAATGTTTCATTTTCTTTTAATTCAAACACTCCAGTATTGTTCAGGGCTCCTGAAACTCTTACTAGCTTGAAAGCAGGCTTGATATAAATGGTATCTCCAGTTTTTAAAGGTATATTAAAGGATGTATCTCCAAATATTAAGGCTTTATATAAGTCAATTTCATTTACAACCTTTCCATTTCTTTTTATTTCAATGGAACGAAAACTGCCATCTTCAGAGATTCCACCAGAAATATTAAGTGCATGAAGAACGTGCGAATTACCATTAAGGGTGTAGATACCCGGAAATCTTGAGCCTCCAGTAATGAAAATCTGTATATCCCTAATATTATCTAATGATACAAATGCTTCAGTCCCAATATAAGAGGACTTAACTTTATTTTTAATTAAATCAGTAGCATTGTCTAAACTTAATCCAGAAAGATATATCTTTCCTATTTGCTCAAAATTTATTGATCCATCTCTGCCTACTTCATATTGATTTATTGAATTCTCGGCTCCAATTAATTGTATTGAAAGCACATCTCCAAAATCTAAAACATAGCTAGAATCAAAGTTGGGTTCATTTATTGGCATAAAAGTTGATTGCATAGACCTGAAAAGATTCATTCCATATCGGTCAGATTCAACAAGATTTTCAGATTTAAACCTTTCCCATTCCTGAATAGTTTGAAGAGCAGATATTTTTGTTGATGGTCTTCTAGTTACATTAGGATCTTGTTGTTCTTTATTCATCTCTTTAAGAACATCTTCTCTTATCTCTTCTGGTAAGCTATTTATATAGTCTTTATCTAGATCGTCAGGTGAGATAGACATATCAACTTGCGCATTGATAACAAGTGAGGCTGCAAAAAGAAATAGAAGTAGGGAAAAGGATTTTTTGTTCATAATTAGTTTAAAGTTCTTTTAACCTCTTTAGAAATAGTTAGATGTAATTTATCTCTAGGATGTATTATATATGATTCTTTGGTTTTTGGATTCCTTCCCAATCTTTTAGGCGTTTGTCTATATTTGAATGTCCCAAAATTTTTTATTTTTATAATATTATTTTTTGATTTATCTTTAATTATGTAGATAAACTCATTCAGGAAAGACTCAGCATCAGATAAATTAGTATTAGGAATTTTAGAAATTAACTTAATAATATCCTTTTTAGTTAATGACATGTTAAAGATTATATCCAGGAACTGAAACGCTTTCTATACTAAATGCTTTTTTTATAATCATATTAAATATTTTTTCAATTTCTTTGTCAGTTAAAGTTTTATCTTTGTCTTGAAATATAAATCTGAATCCAATTTTAATTTCTTTTGTTTTTTCATTTTTAAAATAATCAAATACGAAAACGTCTTTTATAATCTTGTTTTCAATGCCTAGCATCATTTCCTCTAGCTCTTGCATTTTTTCAATGTCCTTAACTAAAAATGAAATATCTCGAACAGAGCTAGGAAAATCTGATATTTTTTCTACTTTAAAAAAATTTTGTGGGAGTTTGTTTGCTTCGATTAATTTAAGGTCATCGACTCTGATTTGATCTAGATCTATTTCTAAAAACATAATCTTCGATTTTAACTTTGTATCTAAATTATTTCTTGGTATGTCTATTAATAAAGTTTCAATTCCTGGAATAATTCGTTTGAATAAATCTAAAAAATATTTATCGCCTATTTTTTTTTGAAAGGATTCATAGTTGTTTGCAAGCCTTCCACTTCCGATGATAGCAAGCTTCTTTTTCTTCTGAACTTCAACATCTGTAAAATAGATATCTGAGATTTCAAATAATTTTATGGATTCTTGTTGCCTTCTCTCATTGAACAATAAATTTTCTATTAATGAATTCTTCAAACTTGTTCTTAAATATTTTTTATTTGAATCTATAGGGTTATCAATTTTAATTGAATTTTCATTGTTTTCATAAACAAAAGGTTGATTAATAACCTCAGAGAATCCATTGTTGATAAGATAGGTTCTGATTATATTTTCTGAATCCAATATATTATTTTTAGGTTTTGGTGTGAGAAAAATTTCTTTAGGGGGTATGTTGTTATAGCCTATGATCCTAGCAATTTCTTCGGCAAGATCATTTATAGTTTTTATATCGTTTCTATAACTTGGTATAAGAGCTGTTTTATTCTTTATAGTTATGTTTATTTTATTCAAATATTCAGAAAGTTTGTCGGCTTCCTCTTCAATTCCAAGGATTTCATTTATTTTTTTTGAATTAAAATTTAATTTTGTAGGTTGTATCTTATTAAATTCATATGTGACAAATTTAATGTCCTTAATTTTTACATGTTTGCCAACAATGTGTGCAAATCTTCTTAACGTATTTTCTTGATTTTTATAATCAACACCCCTTTCAAACTTGTGAGCTGCATCGGATTGAATATCATATTTAACTGATTTACCAATTATTGCCTCAGGCTTAAAGAAAGCACATTCTATAAGTACAGATTTTGTGGAAACCGAACAAGATGAATCCATACCCCCAACAACACCTGCTAAATTAATAACATTATTATCAATAGAGAATACATTGTTTTTGTCTACTAAATTAATCTTTTTACCAAGAAGTGTATGAAATTCTGTATCTTGGTTGATTTGTTCTAAAATTAATTTTCCATTAATTTTTTGATAATCGTAGCAATGTGTGGGTTGTCCTGTTTCATAGGATATATAATTAGAAACATCAGTAAAAAAATTATTTTTATTATTTCCTAGCTCTTTAAAAAAACTTTTTAGTTCTCCATTATAATCTTTAACAGTATCTTCAATATCTATTTTCATAAATGAAATCTTTGGACAAATATCCTGAATTTTATTATCGAAATCAAACTCAAAAAGACTTATGTCATCTAAAAATAATTCATTTGATAGATCAATATCATAAAATACATTTAAATCTCTTAAGATACCATTTAATGAGAGGCAGTCACCTCTATTAGGTGTAAGCTCTAAATCAAAAATTTCATCATTAATTTCATGCTCATGCCCTAACTGGAAAAGTTTAGATGAAATTTCATCTACTGAGATAGTTGATTTGATATGATTTGTTAGATGTTTGTATGCTATTTTCATTTAAATTGATTTAGAAAATCTAAGTTTGATTTATAAAAGTCTCTAATATCACTAACTCCATATTTAAGCATTGCTATTCTTTCGATGCCTAAACCAAATGCTAATCCACTTAATTTTGAGGAATCTATATTACAATTCTCTAAGACTATTGGATTGACCATCCCACAACCTAAAATTTCTAACCATTTGCCATCAGATGAACGTATGTCAACCTCAGCAGAAGGTTCGGTAAATGGAAAGAATGAGGGCCTAAATCTTAATTCAGTATCATTTCCAAATAAAGAAATAATAATTTTATATATTAAATCTTTTAGTTGAGCAAAATTTATATCAGTATCAATATAAATGCCTTCAATCTGATGGAACATTGGTAAATGAGTTGAATCATCATCTTTTCTGTATACCTTTCCACCAGAAACAAATGCGAGTGGTGGTTTTGTTTCTAGCATGCTTCTTATTTGAACCGGTGAAGTGTGTGTTCTTAAAAGGTTTGCTTTATTATTGAGATAAAAAGTATCATGCATTTGTCTCGCGGGATGATATTTTTTAATGTTCAGCATATCAAAATTAAACTCTTCTGTTTCAATTTCAGGTCCATCACATATCTCGAACCCAAAAGATACTAAAAGGTTCAAGATTGAATCTTTCATTATATTTATAGGATGCAGTGAGCCCAAATCGGGTCTTATTTTGGGTGATTTAATGTCTTTAAGAGATGACATTAAGAAAGTGTTAGTTATTTATGGCTTTCTTGATAACTTTTTCAAAGGTTGAGTTATCTTGAGTAGCTAGATCTGATAAGATTTTTCTATTAAGGTTAATATTTTTATCATTTAGAGAACTTATTAATTTTGAATACGACACTCCAAGCTTGCTTGAGGCAGCGTTGATTCTTGCAATCCATAAAGACCTAAAAGACCTTTTCTTAATTTTTCTGTCTCTAAAGGCATACTGAAGTGATTTTATATTTGATTGTTTAGCAGTTTTATATAATCTACTTCTTGCACCATAGTGACCTTTAGTAGATTTAAGAACTTTTTTATGTCTTCCTTTTGCAGTATTTGCTTTAGTTACTCTAGGCATATTATTTTAAAAGTTTTGAGGCCATTTTTAGAACTGTTCCAGTCATCTTGTTTAAACCTCGGTTATGTCTTTTTCTTTTAGTAGATTGCTTTGTTAATATATGATTTCTGTTTGCGCTTTTGCTCTTCACAGAGGTTCCAGTCTTCTTGAAACGTTTTGCAGCGCCTGAATGTGTTTTTAATTTATAACCCATATATCTATTATCTATTATCTATTTCTTCTTAAGTGGTGATAGTATCATTAATAATTGCCTCCCTTCCAAGGAAGGCTCTTGATCAACTTGAGCAATATCTATTAATTCACTCTTAAGTTTGTTAAGTAGATCTAGCCCCATATCACTATTAAGTATTTCACGTCCTCTAAAACGAACGCTTATTTTAGTCTTATCTCCATCAAGAATAAAGCTTTTAATTTTTTTTAATTTAATTTGATAATCACCAACATCTGTAGATGGTCTAAACTTTATTTCTTTTGTTGTATTTCTTTTTACTTTTGTTTTTGATGCGGATGCATTTTTTTTCCTATCAAAGACATATTTCCCATAATCCATAATTTTACAGACAACTGGATTAGAGTCCTCTGTTGATACTTGAACTAAGTCTAGTGATAGTTGTTGTGCTTTTTCATATGCATCACTAAAAGATACTACTCCTTCTTTTTCACCATTTGGGCCAATAAGCATGAGTTTATCAGCTTTTATTTTCTGATTTATCAAAGAAGAATTTTTTGATCTAGTGGCTATGATAATTACCCAAAATATCTATAAAGAAGAATGCATATAAAGAAATCAAACTAGATTTGTTTAGACTTAAGTACGAGAAGATTGTTCATCGATGATGATTTTAAACTAATTTTTATAATTCGCAAATATTTTATGTGCTATGGTTGTAAAAATTGTTTTAACCATACTCCATTATTTTCAGAAAAAACAAATTTTTCTCTTTTGTTAAGTCTGTATGAATTTCCTTCCCAAAATTCAAACGAATATGGCTGAAAAGAATAACCCCCCCAATAATCTGGTCTTGATTTCAAAATTTCCTTATTTTCAAGAACTTTATTATATTTTTCTAGAACATCATCATATGAGTTTGTAACGTTTGATTGATTGGAGCTTATAGCAAGAGCATTTTTTTTATCTGATCTATTTAAAAAGTGTTTGTCGGAAAAATTTTTAGATGTCTTCTTTATTGTTGCCATCATTCTTATTTGAACATATATAGATTTCCATAAAATAGATACTGCTACTTGATCATGAGTTTCAAATTGGGCAGCTTTTTTTGATTGATAATTAGAGAAAAAAATCCACTCATCATCATTTATATATTTTAAGTTCACATATCTAGAGTCAACAACTAGTTTAACATTATCTAGAGAGGCTACTGATATAGCTTCAATATGTTGCTCTCCTGCTTTTAAAGCCTTAAGGTAATGCTCATTGAATACTTTATAAGGTTCGGAATCATTAAGTTTTAAGATCTTAATCATATTTTAATTTATAGAGAGAGTTCCACAAAAATCAAGAGTATTTTTATTTTTTATTTTCTTTTTGACTTCATCACATTGAAATTCTCTATGATTTACCAGAATAACTAAAAGATCATAATTAGATATTGCGCAGTCCAAATCGATAATATTATATTTTTTATGACTGCTAATATTTGGTTCAACACATCCCACATCGTATCCTTCATTAATTAGTGCTTGTGCTATTTCCACTGATGGAGATTCTCTTAAATCATCAATATCTGGTTTAAAAGCAAGGCCTAAGCATGCAATTTTTTTTGTTTTTTCCCTTTCAGCTGTTGATTTAATATTATCGATAACCCATTTCGGTTTATGATCATTAACCTCTCTAGCAGTTCTAATTAATTTTGTGTTCTTGAAATCACTAGCCACTAGAAACCATGGATCAACTGCAATACAGTGTCCTCCAACTCCTGGACCTGGCTTTAAAATATTTACCCTGGGGTGATAATTTGCAAAATCAATTAAATTCCATACGTCAATATTTTGTTCATTACAAATTAAAGATAATTCATTTGCAAATGCTATATTTAGATCTCTAAAGCTGTTTTCTACCAATTTACACATTTCAGCAGTCTTACAATCTGTTTTCAAAATTTCACCACTAACAAAAGTCGAATAAAAATCTGCTACTGCATTTGTTGATTTTTTATCTTTACCGCCTATTACTCTTGGATTCTTTACTAGTTCCGTCATTATTTTTCCAGGCAAAACTCTTTCCGGACAATATGCTATGTATATATTTGATGTATTGATTCCTTTTTTTATGAGAGTTTCTTCAATCATATCTGTGGTTCCAACTGGGGAGGTTGATTCTAAAATTATAATATCTTCATTTTTTAGAAGGTGGCTAATACTTTCTACTGCTTTTTGAACAAAGCTTATATTAGGTGTCGGAATCTCTGTATCTTCATCAAATGGGGTGGGAACACATATGATGTAAACTTCGCCTTCTTGGGGTTCGATATATGCTTTAAGTTTGCCATTTTCTGTTGCAGATTTTACAAACTTATCTAATCCAGGCTCTACTATATGTATATCACCTTTATTGATAGTTTCAACAACTTCAGTATCAATATCTATACCAGCCACATTGAAATCTTTTGACGCTAACAAGGCTGCGGTAGGCAAACCAATATAACCCATCCCTATTATTGTAATTCTTTTTCTATCTTCCATTTTTAAAATTTCTTAATATGTATTCAACAATTCTTTTGCTTGCACTTCCGTCACCATAAGGATTATGAGCTTGAGACATTTTCTTATATAAAGCTCGATCATTTAATAATAAATCTAGATTATTCTCAATACTTTTAACAGAGGTCCCCACAAGCTTGACAGTTCCTGCTTCAATTGCCTCTGGTCTTTCAGTTACATCCCTCATAACAAGAACGGGCTTTCCTAGACTTGGTGCCTCCTCTTGAATTCCTCCAGAGTCAGTTAAGACGATGTATGAATGTTTTAGAAGATATAAAAAGATTTCATAATCAACAGGTTCAATTAAGTGTATATTTTTTGAATTAGAAAGTATTTGGTTTACTGGCAACTTTACATTTGGATTTAAATGAACTGGATATATAAAGTTAATTTTTGAATTATTTTTAGCTACATTTTTTATTGCTTTACATATATTTAAAAAACCTTCACCGAAATTTTCTCTTCTATGTCCTGTGACCAAAACATATCTTGAATTTTGCCAATCAAAATCTACCATTGAGTTTATTGTAGTATTTAGTTTATTAACCTTTTTTTTATTTTTTTCAATTTTATTTAAAACATAATGAAGTGAGTCTATAACAGTATTTCCTGTAACAACTATGTTTTGATCTTCTTTACCCTCTGATAATAAGTTTTGCTTACTTAATTTGGTTGGTGCGAAATGATAATTAGAAATAATTCCAGTTATTTGCCTATTTAATTCTTCCGGAAAAGGAGAATTAATATCATAGGTTCTCAACCCAGCCTCAACATGACCTACTTTTATGCTTAAATAAAAACATGCAAGAGCGGTTGCAAAAGAAGTTGTTGTATCGCCATGCACCAAGACCAAGTCAGGTTTTTCAATTTCAAGAATGCTTTTCATTTTAAGAAGTATTGCTGTGGTTAATTGAAAGAGGTCTTGGCCATCTTTCATAATATTTAGGTCGATTTGAGGTTTTAAATCAAAGATATCTAAGACTTGATCAAGCATTTCTCTATGCTGAGCTGTGACACATGTAATAACCTTAATGTCTTTTTCTTTATTTAACTCAATACATAATGGAGCCATCTTTATAGCTTCAGGTCTGGTGCCAAAAACTAAAATTATTTTATTCAATCTACTAATTCCTCAATATATCCAAGCATTTCTAGTGCAATAGTTTTTCTATTATAAAATTTAGAAGCTTTTGCACTATTTATTGAAAGTTTATTATATAGATCATTGTTCTTTTGTATTAATAATATAGCTTTAAATAGTGCTTTAGAATCTTCAGGCGGTAAAATTATTCCTGAGTTAGTCTTTTCTATAATTTCAGTAGCTTCTCCTTTAGGAACACTAATTAAAATAGGTAGGCCTGCTCCCATAGACTCAAAAATTTTTGATGGTATAACTGTTCTAAAAAGAGGAGTATCTTTTAAATGTACTAGAGATACATCACATATACTCCAAAGGTTTGGCATTTTTTCTCTAGGTTGCCGAGGAATCATAACCACATTTGTAAGATTTCTTTCTTGAACAACTTTCTCAAGCCTTTTTCTGTCAGCGCCACCACCAGCAAAGACAAATCTAATATTATCATTTCTTTGTATTTTTTCAGCTGCATCTATAATATTATCAAGAGAATGTGCTAGGCCATGAGTTCCGATGTATCCAACAACAAATTTATCTTTTAAGTTAAACTTTTTAATAAAATAATAATCTTTTTTTTGACTTGGCTTGTATTTATCTAAATCAACGCCATTATGAATTACTTTAATTTTATTTTGATCTATCCCGCGTTTATATAACTCTTTTTTGAAGCTATTAGTAACAGATATTATTAATTTTGACTGTCTGTACATAAACAATTCAATCTTTTCTAAGGTTGTTATAATCCAGCTTGATTTCATTGCACCAACTGCTGTAATTGAGGCAGGCCATATGTCTCTGAGCTCAAAAATAAAAGGCACTCTTTTAAGCTTCGCTAAGAACCAAGCAGAAATAATTGTAAAAAATTGGGGTGACGTACCTATAACAACATCAACTTTTTTTGTAAAAACTCCAAATAAGATGCTTGAAAACATAAAAGATATATAGTCAATGCTTCTTTTAAAAAAGCCTTCATTTGAAGTCATGTAAGTTTTAACTCGCCATATGTTTATATCATCTATTATTTCTTTATGAATCCATTTATTTTTATATCCTTCGAATAACTTTCCGTCAGGGAAATTTGGTGAACAAGTAATAACTGTAACAATATGACCATTTTTAACCCATTCTCTAGTATGCTCAAAGGTTCTAATTGCAGGAGCATTACTTTCAGGCGGAAAATTATCAGTAATAAATAAAATATGCATTATCTAAAAAACTTTCCAATTGAACTGAACTTCAGAAATAGAGTTTTTAAATTTTAATTCTAAAACTTTATTACGAATATTGAGACCAAATGATGGGCTCCATTCAGAGTCTAGTAAAGAAGCATGAATGTCTTTTAGATTGCTGTCTAGATAAAAATTTTTACCTTCAATAACTAATACATTCTTTATAATTGAAACCTCCATGTCTGGATGAATATAAAAACGTGCTTTTGCTTCCTTAAACTTCCCTATAATTTCATCTTTCACTTTTATAGAACTCTTATTAAAAATAATTTCTCTTGAATGAATACATTTTTTAAATAATGAATTGTATCCATTATGTGCGCCCCTAAGAAAGATTGAAGAGTTTTTTTCTATTCTTGATTTTCTTTCTACTATTTTTGCACGTTTAGCAACCCTGAAACTGCTCCATACTTGAGATGAGTCTTTCCCATCAATTTCTACGGTATTATGAGATATAGTTTTTCGTTGAAATAATCTTCTAGAATTTATTTCATATTCTGATATACCAGAATTAACAAATACCCTCTCTTTACCGATTGATAGCTCGAATGATAATGTATCTGCATGACCATGACCTGGAATATAGTCAGGTCCAATATTAGCTACATCAAAAATAAGCTTATTATTATTTGAAATAGCACTAAAATATCCACTGTGATGACAATCAGTTATTTCTACTTTGTCATTGTCTTGATCGAATGTTTTAAATCCTAAGTTTTGAGCATATTCTTGTATAGAATCTCTTGTTGGCGCAATACCATTTACAGAATCATTGAAAAAAGATAATCCTCCGTCCGGATGAGACATATTTTGTAAAAAAATTAGCATTTTTGGAATCGAGCTTTCTATACTAATTAGTAGTTCTGATGATATTTTCTTAGGATATGCTTTACTCAAGTTAAATAAATCTAAAAGATCTACTAACATTAATGAATGATACATTGGGCTGAGTTCAAAATTAGCTCCGTCTGATAAAATTTGTTCATCAAGCTCCTTTATAAGCTCGTTTTCAGATAAAAGAATCCAACGTTTATTATTGAAAATAACCCCTGCAAATATAAGTGCTTTTAAATTTGCGAAATAGTGATTTCCAAGCAAATGTTTTTCTAAATTATTTGATAAATAGCTTGATTGCGAAAAAATATTTTTTAAAACATTTTGTTCTAGATTTAAACCACCAAGCCAAGCTTTCAAAAGATTAACTATTCTGAGCGATGAAGGATATGGATCCCATCCATTTCCTCTAGATATTGGATTGTCCTCAATCCACATATTTATTAAGCTTTTATGAAAAGTACTTTTTTTCTTGGCTCCCTTAGATAATAGTTCTTCAAAATAATGAAGATTATAATTCCATAATTTAGATGGAAGATTTGAATGCCAGTCAAAAGGCAAGTTTAATTTTTTTTGACGATTTAGGAATATAGCTCTTAAGTCTTTATCAATTTTTTCTTCATAAAGCTCTTGATGAATCCATGATTTTGATCTTTGATCAATAATAAAATCTATAACATCAGTAACGCTTGGTTTGAATATATATCTATAGAACCTGAAGAAGATTTGTCTTAATTTTAAATGTTTAATAGTATGAAAATAAAGAAGAATCTTATTCATCTCTAAAATATTTATTAATTAAGTACATTGACTATTTAGTCATAAGCATTTCGGATATTTCTATAGAAACGCGCGCAACTTCAAATATTTGATTTTCTGGGATAGGATTTTCAGTATGATTATTTATGCTTTCTAAAAACTCTTTCACGCAGTTAAGTTGGCCCTTATCTTGTTTCCAAAGATTCATTTTTGAGAACCCTTGCCATCCATATCCTTTGAGCTTTTTATAATTGTCTAATTGCAATATACTTTTATCGCAAAAAACTTCAATTCTTTCCTTTGGAAAAGACTTATCTCCATTTGCAAAGTAGTGGATTGTTCCCATAGACCCATCTTCAAAAACAAGGCAAATAGAACATTTGTCTTGAGAAATCGCATCATATTCATTATCTCCAATTTTTTCAACACTAAACGATTTAATTTCAGATCCTGTCAAAAAACGCATAAGATCAATAAAATGGCATGCCTCGCCAACAATTCTTCCACCGCCTATATCTTTATTTTGAGTCCAATGATCGCTAGGTATATAACCAGAATTAATTGTCATAATAAATGTTTTAGGATTAGGCTTAGAATCTAATAACTCTTTCATTTTTTTTATATGAGGTGAGAATCTTCGATTGTAGCCAACCATTAATTTTTTGCCTGATTTCTGAAATGCTTTATGAATTTTAGCAACATCTTCCAATTTCAATGCGAGGGGCTTTTCTACAAAAACATTTTTATTGCTATTAAGAGCATTGATTACTTGTTCTGCATGCAAGTTGTGTTGAGTTGCAATTACAACGGTATCAATGGAGTCTGAAAAAGCTTCATTAATGTCTGTTGCTGCATTTGAAAAACCATATCTCTTTCCATGATGAACTGCGCTCAATCCTTTATCTGTTACGATAGTATCTAATTTTGCATTAAATTTTCTAAAAGCTGGAATTAAAACTCGAGATGCGTAATTTCCAGCTCCTATA
>MDTG01383951.1_pt1 | contig 16240 bp, 11 predicted proteins | sample 811421 | NCBI WGS metagenome assembly MDTG01 (sample SAMN05326645, study PRJNA326480) | marine metagenome | isolation source: seawater | place: Pacific Ocean: South East | collected 2011 | reverse complement strand
TTGATTTCAAATTGAGTTATGGATTTTGCACCATGACGATTAGATGTTGCTACGCCGTCGGAACCAGAATCTCCTCCGCCAATTGCAACAACATTTTCATCTGTTGCCCAAATACTTTTTATTTGCGCTCCTGAGTAAGATTCCAGTTTTAATTTTTAACTTTTGAGCTTGTGGCAGAAAGAAAATCCATTGCTAAGTAAATTCCTTTTCGTTCTCTTCTACTGGGAGTGACCTCGACTCGCTTACTAAAATTATTACATCTTACTCTTTTTGTAATTATTTTGCTTTTATGTCAACTCCAATATTAACACCACATTTAAATTCAATCCCTTCTGCTTCCATCAATTGAATTCTTCTTTCTCCTTTGGATTTGTCCAATTTAAAATCTGGAATTCCAAATCGTAATAAGCCTCCTGTGGCCAGTGCTCTTTCAAAAACTGAAACCGCGTGACCTACTTTATTTAACTGATCCGCTGGAGCGAAATCTGCGGGGCCAAAACCAACAACTGCAATATTTTTTCCTGTTCTGTTTGCTATATTTTCAGCTTTAACCCAACCTTTTAAAAAGCTTTCTCTTTGATAGATTATTCAATATGTTGTACGGCAACAGGATATTTATTTATTCCCAATGCGCAGGCGCTCTCAGAGGGTGCTGGGGAAATTCGCACTTTAAATTCTGGAGAGTCATTTTTAATAGATAAAATATCGAATGCTTCTTTCCACTCTTTAGTGAAAATCACATCATTAAATTTTGGTATTACATTTCATAGTGGACAGCAGCTGTGACAAAAAGGTACGCCACAGTTAATACATCTTTTGCTTGTTCTTTTGTTTCGTAATCAGAGAATGATTTATAAAATTCAGTTTAGTGCCTCTTTCTGCGCTATAAGCTCTACTTTTTAGGTAACTCCCCTTAAATATTTGAAAATCCATCTGATTGTCGCATTATCTTCTATTTTATTCCAACTACGGACCTTTGTAATCCTTTAATTCTTTTCCACAATTAATTTTGCTTTTACCCTTTCTTCTTTTTCTGCCAAAAATCTTTTAAAATCTACCCTTTTTAACCACTTTCCTTTCAGTAATAACCAAAGAACCTGATTCCTATTACATTATCACTATGTCATCATTTAAAACACAATATCAGGAGGGTCTTAATCCATTTCTGTGCAAAGTTACAACAACGACATCACCATCTGTAAAAGTTATGGAAGCTAGATTATCTCAATGTTCCGTCACAGGTGAATAGTAATCATAAAAAGCGTGTTTTTCCTATGGAACTTCAGGGTTGTTTTACCAAGCTTTAGGAACAAGCATCATCATTACCCGAGGAAAGGACCTACCGCCTAGAGTAAGTAATTCTGAAACGTTATCTAAATTGGAAGAATCAGAACGCTTGATGTCACAAATTGGCATCATCCAATCTAATTTTTCCAAGGAAAATTCAGCTGACTCCAGCAATACTTACTTACTCTGCATCCAATTTACTTTTCCGTTGATTGTATTGATCTTACGGTTGTGAGCTATATATATTTAAAAGCTTGCGCCGATCTCCATTGCAGAAATGTATTGATGGAAAACCGTTAATGAAAAGATGCAAGTGTATTTTTTATATTTTTATTCTATGAGTTAAAGTAATACTGCTGAACTTGATTGGTTCACAAAATACCCATGTGCACAATTTTCTTAGCAAAGCAAGAAGCAATATAAAAGCTATTATCAATTCTCTTCATTTAACTTCTTTTTGTTCTAATTGTATATTTTCTCAAAACTACCAATCATCTCTCTATCGCTTTTGGATGCTTAATTTGGTATATTTAAAAAAAACCTTTTCAACTATCAGCTTAACTCCTTGCAGTTTTACCTATTATTGAATTATCAGAGGGATTTTCTCTATATACCGATAATTCAAAACCTAAACCCTTGATATATTCCTCAAACCTGGATTTTACAATCTATATCAAGTTTTCGTCCATTGAGAAAAAAGTCAATGCTACTCCATGATCTACTTGAGTAGGGATTGAAAAACCATTTTTTTGTATTAGGCTGAATACAAATAATTGGGAATTTATATTAGTATATCATCAAGTTCGACTGTTTCTGACTCACAACCATAACCTACTCTGTGCTCCATATTAACCTATATATCCAAAGCATTTTGAATATGCAGAAAAGATTTTTTCTTTTTTAAACTCGCAACAAATCTGATTCCACATAAATCGTTCCCAAAACTCGGATCTTGAAGTCCTTGCTCCGTTGTTTTGTGTAAGTAAATTAATGCGGGTAGAATTTATTAAAGGGACCGGAAAGATAGACTAAAATTTGCTAAAAAAAGTACCAAACTTTTATATAGTAGGATTACAAGCTATTTTACCCCAATATAAAATGGTTCAAAATAAACGTTTGAAAAAAACTTAATTATCTAGTAGAATAGATTAATCCTAAAAAATTCTCAAACCATATCGGTTCTCAAAACCTTGTATACCCTGTAATCCACCTGTGTGAATAAAGAGTATTTTTTTACCTGATAATTGTCCAGACTCAATTAAAGAATATAATCCATACATTGCTTTACCTGTGTATACTGGATCAAGTTGAATTGAATTTTTTTGCCAAAACTCTCGAATAAACTCAATTAACTTAGGCTTATATTTAGCATATCCGCCAAAATGAAAGTTGGTTTCAAGTTTCCAATTTTGATGATTGGACTGTAATAATTGAAGATTATTCACAATGTCTTCTTCTAAAAAATCTCCTCCTTTTAAAACCGAAAAACCAATTGCAAGCTGATTTTCTTGTAAACTTGATATAATTCCTGAGAATGTACTTCCTGTCCCACAAGCACATGCAACTATGTCAAAATCAACGTTTTGAACTATTTCTTCACATCCTTTCAAACCCAATAAATTTGCGCCCCCTTCAGGAATTATATAGGGACTATTTAAGATGTTTAGTAAGTCAACTACTAATTTACTTTTGTCTTTTTTTTCATATTCTTCTCGTGAAATAAAATATAGAATCATTCCATTCTTTTCCGCGTTTTTTAAAGTAGGATTCATTACTTCTTCTCCACGTATAATTCCATGAGTTTGAATTTTCAATAAGTTCCCTACTGCTGCGGTTGCAGCAATATGGTTACTGTAAGCCCCCCCAAAGGTTACTATATTTTGATAACCTCGAAAAAAAAATTCGTTAATATTATACTTTAGTTTACGCCATTTATTTCCTGAAATCTCAGAATGAATTAAGTCGTCTCTTTGAATAAATAGTTTAACGTTATGTTTTGACAAGAATCCGCTTGTTATTTCTTGAATCAGTATCTTTGGTAAGGTTGGAAACACAACACAAAATTAATTCATTTTATGGGAGAATTTGAGGGGCTGGGAAGAAATCAATTCGAAGGTGAAGATTATTATCTTAATGCACCAATTTATAAAGTTTTTGCGGAACAGTGTTTGTTGAAAAAATCTTATTGTTAAAAAAAGTTATTGTAACCACTATCTCTATGAGACTAAAAAATCTGATGAAAAAAAATGTACTTAACATCAAAAATCCACTCAAAATATTGTGCATTCTACTTTTATTATTGGGATGTGAAAAAGAAAAAAGTAATGATATAAGAAATGATTTAGCTGGAAATTGGATGGTTAATGAGAACTCTTCGCTTTTAGGCTTTAGATCTTACGAAGTAACCATTTTTAAAGATTCAATAAGTAATTCCAGAATTAACATTTATAATTTTTATAAGATTGGGATAAAAGATAGTGTGTTTTCGACAATATCAGGAGTAGAAGGCACTACTCTGACAATCCCATCTCAAACTTCAAAAAGTAATATTATTGAAGGATCGGGAAAGATAAAAAAGGATGAGATTGATATGAATTATTTAATCAATGATGGAAATCAAATTGATACGGTAAGTGCAAATTATACTAAAGAGAATAATTAAAAAAAACTAAACTAATAATATTGACTACTTTTGCACAGAATGAATAAAAAAACTCTTAAATATTTTAAACAAGTTGTTTTTTTAGCCATTGGGATTGCTCTCATTTGGTTTACAATATCCAATTCAAACATTACTTTCGATAAGTTTTGGGAAGGTGCAAAATCAATGAATTATTGGTATTTCGGAATATCAGCTGGTTTTGCCATGCTTTCACACTATTCAAGAGCACTCAGGTGGAAACTCCTAATTAATTCTACTGGGTATGACCCTAAAACAAAAAACGTTTTCGCCAGTGTTTTATTCATGTATGCATCCAACATCGCCTTTCCAAGATCGGGAGAAATTGCAAGATGTGGAACCTTATACAAATATGAAAGTATTCCTATTCCTCAGCTACTGGGAACGGTGTTTATTGAGAGAACTTTTGACTTACTTACGCTATTATTTTTTACAGGAATGTTATTCATTGTCCAATTTGAATTGATCGAAAAAATAATATTTAAATGGGACGAAGAGCGAAAGGAAATTGCAAAATCAACTGCAGGTGCGATAAAAGAGGATGAAGCTATCACTCCTCTAATTCTTTTAATTATTATCGGAGTAATTATTCTTACAGCGATTATTGTATTTAGAAAAAAAATAAAACCTATTTTGAAAAAGATTTATGTGAAAGCTATTGAACTAAAAAAAGGTTTGATTTCAAGCGTAAAGTCGGTAATGAAAATGAAAAAGAAACTCCTTTTTCTGCTTCATACAGTTATCATTTGGACTGGATATGTAGCCATGTTTTACATTTGCTTTTTTGCTTTTGAGCCAACCTCTAAATTAGGTTTAGCTGCTGGTTTAACAGCATTTATAGCAGGTAGTTTTGGTATGGTTGCCCCAACTCAAGGAGGAGTTGGTGCTTGGCAATTTATGGTGATTTTAGCATTAACCTCGTTAAACATCACTCAAGATGATGCTTTTATATGGGCAAATGTTGCCTTTGGTGTAATGACGATAACAATTGCTGTTGCTGGTATAATATCATTCGCAGTTCTTCCAATCATGAACAAAAATAAAAAACTTTCGTAGTAGCTTATTATCAAAATAAGTTTTTTAAATGGAAGTAGAAATGGAATGGATCAAGACAATTGATAAATTGCCTCTAGATGGACAAAGAGTAATAGCTTTTGTACCCGAAAATTATGTTCCTTTACCTGGTTCTCCTGGACAGGTTGAACTAAAACCGATTAAAGTATTAACCTTCATTAAAAATTTTTATGGTACTCACAAGCCTAAACATAGAAATAACTCTACCAATGATTTTTGGAGCGGTGAGGGATTAAGTAATCATTTTTTTCAAGAAGTTACACATTGGATGCCTTTACCAAAGAAACCGGAATAAATATTTATAGATATTCTTAGAAAGGACAAAAAAGCCCATTAATCAGATTATTGGGCTTTTTTCTTCTAAAACTTATTTTTGGCGCAATATCACAAACATAACTATAAGTGAATAACCTCGTCATATGCAGCAGCAGTAGCCTCCATCACGGCCTCACTTAATGTTGGGTGAGGGTGTATTGATTTTAAAATTTCATGACCAGTTGTTTCCAGCTTACGCGCTGCCACTGCCTCTGCAACCATTTCAGTTACATTCGCTCCAATAAAATGCGCTCCCAGCCACTCTCCATATTCGGCATCATATATCACTTTTACAAAGCCATCTTTTGCTCCAGCAGCAGATGCTTTTCCTGATGCTGAAAATGGAAATTTTCCTACTTTAACTTCATATCCTTCTTTTTTAGCTTGTTCCTCAGTGTAGCCAACTGATGCTATTTCAGGGGAGCAGTAAGTGCATCCAGGTATATTATTATAATCAATTGCTTCCACATCCATTCCTGCAATCTTTTCAACACAGGTAATTCCTTCTGCTGAGGCAACGTGCGCCAATGCTGGGCCAGGAATTAAATCACCAATAGCATAATAGCCTGGAATATTTGTTTGGTAGTAATCGTCAACTATAACTTTTCCTCCATCTACAACAATACCAACATCCTCTAGGCCTAAATCTTCAATATTTGCCTGAATTCCGACTGCTGACAACACAACCTCCGCCTCTATAATTTCTTCTCCTTTTTCAGTTTTTATGGTAACCTTGCACAAACTTCCTGATGTATTTACTGATTCAACAGCAGATTTGGTCATGATATTAATACCTTGCTTTTTGAAGCTCTTTTCTAAGGCTTTTGATACATCAATATCTTCATTGGGAACAATATTAGGCAAGTACTCTACAATTGTTACTTTTGTACCAATAGAATTATAAAAATACGCAAACTCGACTCCGATAGCTCCCGAACCAACAACAACTATCGATTTAGGTTGTTTCTTTAAAGTCATCGCTTTTCTATATCCAATTATTTTCTCTCCATCTTGAGGGAGATTGGGCAATTCTCTTGAACGAGCGCCCGTAGCGATAATAATATTTTCAGCTTCGTATTCAGTCACTTTTCCCTCGGCATCCGTTACATCAACTTTCTTACCTGCTTTTATCTTGCCAGAACCTGAAAGAATATCAATCTTATTTTTCTTCATTAAAAATTGAATCCCTTTACTCATCCCATCAGCTATTCCTCTACTTCTTTTTACCATCGCAGAAAAATCTACTTCAGCTCCTTTGACCTTTATACCGTAATCCTCTGCATGTTCAATATATTCAAATACGTTAGCACTCTTTAACAATGCCTTAGTTGGAATACACCCCCAATTTAAACAAATACCTCCTAACTCAGACCTTTCAACAACAGCTGTTTTTAAACCCAATTGAGATGCCCTTATGGCAGTAACATAACCTCCAGGCCCACTACCAATAACTATTACGTCATAATTCATTACTTAATCTTTTAGTGTGATAAAAATGCACAACGAATATACTAACTTTAAAGCAAATTATTGAACTGAACAGATTAACTACAGGACTTATTATTTTAAATTTTAATTATGATTTATTCATTTTCAGCTAATAACAGAGGCAGTAAATTTTTAGATATCGAATTTGTTATTGAAAACATTAATGAAACAGAAATCTTCGTTCAGCTACCAGCTTGGCGACCTGGAAGGTACGTAATAGAGAATTTCGCTAAAAATATTCAAAAGTTCCAAGTTAAATCTTTCAACAATAGATTCCTGAAATTTGAAAAAGTAACAAAGGACTGCTGGAAAATTTATACTGATAAAACAAAAAAAATTAAGATTGAATATAATTACTATGCAAGTCAATTAAATGCCGGTTCTACATGGATAGATGACCATCAAATATATATTAATCCTATTAATTGTTGTCTCTATGTGGTTGGAAGAGAGAACGAACGCTTTAAGTTAAATTTAAAAAACTTCAACCACTCCAAAACAGCTATAAGTTTGCCAAAAAAGCAAGGACATTACATTGCTGAAAATTTTGATATGCTTGCAGATTCTCCTATAATTTTAAGTGATTCAATACAGTACAATTCATATGAAGTAAAAGGCACAAAATTTAATCTTTGGTTTCAAGGTGAATGCAGACCACCATGGTTAAAAATAATAAGAGATTTCAAGAGATTTACAAAAGAACAACTAAAGGTTTTTGGAAGTTTTCCATTTGATGAATACCATTTTTTTTATCAAATCCTCCCTTACAAGGCTTATCACGGAGTGGAGCACAAAAGCAGCACGGTTATTTGTTTTGGGCCTGGATACTCCATTTTTGACGGTAAAAACTATGAAGAATTCCTAGGTGTTTCATCACATGAATTATTTCACGCCTGGAATGTTAAAACGATTCGCCCTTCTGATATGACTCCATACGATTACGCGAAAGAAAATTACACACGAATGGGTTATTTAACAGAGGGATTTACTACTTACTATGGTGATTTAATACTGAAAAGAAGCGGAGTTTTTACTATTGAGCAATATTTGAAACAAATTAATAAAATTTTGGATCGTCATTTTTCAAATTACGGAACTAAAAATTTGTCAGTTGCTGAATCTTCATTTGATACTTGGTTGGATGGCTATGACAAAGGAATTCCCAACAGAAAAAGCTCCATTTATATTGAAGGATGCCTTCTTGCAATTTTAACAGACTTAATCTTAAGGAACAAATCAAAATCTAAAAAATCTCTAGATGATATAATGAAGATATTTTACAATAATTATGGAAAAAATGGAGAGGGTATTCTTGAGAATGATTTTAAAATTGAAATTGAAAAATTAGGTGGTAAAAGATTCATGAAAATATGGGAAAATCATTATTATGGGACGAGCGATATTTATATTTCTCTTAAAAAAATATTAAAATCATTTGGAATAAAAGTTTTTAAAAAACCAAATTCAAAAATCTTGGCGTCTCGTTATGGCATTTTTACTCATAATGAAGGACCAAATGTGCTTTTTTTAGCTCCAGATTCCCCGGCTGAAAAAGCAGGAATTAATATCGGAGATGAAATTATTGCCATAAATGACATCCAAATTCAAGAAAGAAATATAAATGAATGGGCAAAATATTTTGGAAAAAAAATAAAACTGACAGCCAAAAAAAATGGAAGAATAGAAGAAATCGAATTAAATCATGCTACTAAATTATATTTTCCAAAAGTTGAAGTAGCTTTGTCCAACCCTAATAACAGCGAATTAAAAAAATGGCTTAAATAATGAGTAAACATTCTTTGAAGAAAATTTTGATTATAACATATTTCTTTCCGCCTTGCAATTTAACAGCTTCTCAAAGAACTTTTTCATGGGCGAAATGGCTACATAAATTTGGCTATTATCCAGTTGTTGTATCAAGAAAATGGGAAAAGAAATTAAACTCAATTAAGGATGTTTCTACACTAAGCTCTGACGGAATTTCACATGATAAATTTGAAAATTATGAAGTATATTATTTGCCTTACAAAGGAAATTTAAGAGATAGAGTTTACCAAAAATACGGAGATAATAAGTTTGTGAAACTTAGACAATGCCTAACTTTTGCTGAATTAATTTTTCAATACTTCACCTATAAATTAATTCCTTTTCACAATCTATATACGTTCTCAAAAAAAATCATTCAAAATGAAAAATTTGAACATTTAATAATTAGCGGAAATCCTTTTATTTTATTCAAATTTGGCTATTTATTAAATAAAAAATTTGGTATTAAATGGACTGCCGATTACAGGGACGCTTGGTCAACAAGTAAAATTAATGATCATTCGAGTTCTATTTTTAGACGGGTGATACACAAATTAGATAAAATATTTGAAATAAAGTGGGTGTCAACTGCTTGTTCAATAACTGCAAGTTCAGAACCAATTGGGAAATCTATTGAAGCTATTACCGGGGTAAAGAGCTACCCCCTTTTTAATGGAATCTCTTTTGAAGACTTTGATGTTGTTAAAAATACAAATAAGCTTAAGAAGTTCACAATAGCCTACGTAGGAACTTTATATCATGGTCAAAAGATAGAAGTTTTTTGTAATGCCTACAAAAATTTTATCGACTCAACACCTAATGTGAAAACAGAACTATTATTCCCTGGATTAGCTTTTTTTAATGACCAAGAATCGAGGATAAAGTCAGCAATGCAAGGTTATGAGGATTATTTTGAATGCTCGGATAGAATTCCTAGGGAAGAAATTTTAACTCTTGAAAAAAGAGCACATATTTTACTTCATGTAGCTTGGCAAGGTTATGAAGGAATAATAGCAAGTAAAATTTATGAATATATTGCTAGTGGCACAAAAATATTAGTTGCACCCTCTGATGAAGGAGCAATTAAGGAAATTGTAACGTCATCAAAATGTGGTGAGGTAATAACTGAGGAAAACAAAATCTTAGATTTTTTAATCTCAGAATACAAACATTTTAAGGCGGGAAATATTGTCCAAAATGACATAAATCAACCTTGTGTTCAACAATTTTCGAGATTGCGTCAAGTAGAAAACCTTGTGAGTTCAATTTTAAGCTAAAATGCCCTATTCATTCCAATTATCCATTTAAAACTATAGTATTCTGGGTATACATTTGGTGTCCTGTTCAACAATAATGGAAAATCTATTCTAAGAGTCACGGGTTTTGTTGTCTCAAATTGATAAAACCTCTTAAAGCTTATTGTGCCTCCTAATCCAGCATCTAGTCGAGGCTCTGCAAATTTATTCGCATTACTTTCTACAAGATTAATTAATCCCGCATCACAAAATACATAAGACTTTAAAGCAATCCATCTACTGAGTTTTCCAAGTTGATTCAAGCCTAAATATCGATCAAATTCTAATTCTATACTTGCAGAAGCTCCACGTGTTCCATTGAAAGCTGAAACAATATTACCATCAATCAATTCAGGTGCAACATAACCTGCATATCCTCTTAAATTTAAACCTCCGCCTAAATGAAAAGTATTTATATTGTCTCCAAATTGAGTTTGATTTTTTGTAAAAACTCCTTCGGCTCTGGTAAATTTATTTTCATTTATTTTTTCTGGATTAGCCCCTGCTAAAAACAACATGGATTCAGGAGCCCAGTTATTTCCAAAGCCGAAAAAACCAAAAACTCTTGTTTTTAGAAAGAATTTTCTCACTCCTTTTTGATAGATGTTTTCGAATTTTATGTATTCATAATTATAATCACTTAAAATTGCACTTGTTCTCAGGTTTATATTCATAATTCCCTTCCCATTATAAAATTTAAATAGCCTTTTATAATATGTATTGATAGAATTATTTAGTGAGCCGACATTCCAATAATCTGGGTATAAAGCATAGTTTAATTGATTGGCATTACCTCTAAAAATTGATTTTGCATACATGCCAAATTTATGCTTCCGATTATGACTGGTTTTGTGCAAGCCTGTTTGAAATTTATGCACTCCGCCGGTTAATGCAATTCTAACTTTAATTTTAAGCATCTCTGCATGAGCTGGAAGAATATCTTCATACTTAAAATCATATGAAAAATCATCATTTCTATTGATCCAAACATTTTCTCCATAATCGGATTGGAAAAATGTACTATTCATCCAAAATTTAGCATCCACTTTCTTTCGAATATTAAAAAAATTACTTTTCCAATTAAGACCAATTTTAAGGCCGTCATAATTGTTCCACAATAGATCTGGCTTGAGCTTAATAATATATTTGTGTCTGTCTGGAAAACTTCTTAACTGAGCATCAAATTCAATTGCATATGGAAACTTTAAGGAATTGTTAAGAGGATTTATATCTGCTAACCTTCCTGTAGGATCAATTTGAATATTAAATATTCCCTCTGGAACATGCACCGTGGCTTCATATTCAGGATTAAACTTACCCCAACCATACCATTTTGGTAAAGTGATTGCTCCAGTTTTTTTCACAAACCATGAGTTGGGTATATGATAGTTTATTAAGGAATCAGTATTACTCACAATTTCAAAATCAATTGGCATTTGCATCTCTCCAATTCTTTTAAAGGTAATTTCAAATGAATCTTTGGCAATCTTTTTGATGCGTTTAATTTTATAATCGATAATCTTGGAGGTTTCTAACCACTGGTCAAAAAACCAGTTTAAATCGACTTTAGTAAATCGAATAATACTTTTCCGAAAATCTTCAGGATATGGATGTTTGAATTTCCACTCATTAACATAATTTTTCATCGATGCAAGAAATAGTGAATCTCCAAGAACATACTGTAAATTATATAACATAACAGCCGTTTTAGAATATACCTGACGGTACCCCCCGCCATGTCTTATGCTGCCTCCGTCAAAATCTGACGAATGTGTATTTAAACTTGGATCTTCGTGTTTTATTGCTTCATTCAAATATCCAAAGTAGGCTCGCATATCTCTAGATTTGGGGCCACTTTTGAACTTATTCTTGTACCAACTATTTCCTTTTTGATTATATGGGGAATATATTTCTCCATCTATTTTCTCTAATGACCAAACGGTTAAGAATTGTGTAAATCCCTCATCCATAAAAGCGCGATAGGTCTCATTGGATCCCACCATTCCATAAAACCAATTGTGTGCTATTTCATGGGCAAGGAGGCCTTTATAATAAGGATCTTTTCCTGCGTCCAACGTAAGCATTGGATATTCCATCCCATCTCGTGCATCAGCAACCACCATTTTTGGATATTCGTATATCCCAAAATCTTTTGAGTATACCTTGATGACATCCATCGCAAATTCTGCTGCTGTTTTCCAGTTGGGACAATGTCTTTCTTCAACAATTGCAACTGTTTTTATACCATTCCAAACGCGTTCATCAATACGATAGGTAGGATCGGCAGTAAATGCAAAATCATGTACATTTTCAGCATGGTATTTCCATATTTTCCGCTCATCCTTTACCCGTTTAGTAGGGATTGAAAGAGTGTCTCCTTTTCCTTTTTTTCCTCTATGGTAAAAATTTGAAATATGAAGTTTCTGTTTTAGTTCAGAAGGCAAAACCTCTTCTTGATTAACTAAAGTGCCAGTAGCTTCAACGACGTAATCGTTTGCTAAATTTAACTCCACGTCAAACGTTCCAAAATCACCATAAAATTCTTTGTCTAAATGTTGATTAGTGTTCCACCCAAACTTTTGATCGTAAACCGCAATTCTTGGATACCAATGTACTCCATTAAAATGCACATTTCTGCCTTCAACATAGTAGGCTTTCATTCTTCTTCTTGTGCTACCGCTTCCCCAATATGTTTGAAATTTAATATTGAAAACTATTGACTCATTTGAGCGAATTGGTTTCTTAAGTAATACCTTCATGATTGTATTATCATGAATTATTGTATCGATCCCATTGGAACTGGTTAATTCATTTACACGAGTCCCTAAACCATTTTCTTCGTATAATCCATACCTTGGTTGCCTACCATTTGATTTTTGAAGCATGTCATAATAAGCTCCTTCTTGAAAGGCATTTTGATATAAATGAAAATAAACTTCTTTTAAATTGTCTGGTGAATTGTTGGTGTAAATTAATTCCAAATCCCCGCTAATTATTAATTTTCGTTCATCAATTTTTGCTTGAATTGAGTACTTTACTTCTTGTTGCCAATAATCAGAAAATGATTTTTTATTTATCCAATTCAATTGACCATTTATAGTGAGGGAAATACTAAATAAAAGTATAAGACTGAGTATTCTCATGTTAATTTTGTTTAACCCATTCGTGTAGAACAATTAATGCCCAAATTCGCGTAAAAAGATACTCTTCACCTAATTTAAATCTATTTAATAATTTTTCTACCTCATCAAATCTAACGAGCCCGACTGAAACAATATTTTCCTCATTCAAATTGTTATCAACAAGATATTTTAAATCGGTTTCTAACCATTTCTTTAAAGGAACACTGAATCCTCTCTTAGGCCGATCAAAAATATCTTTAGGAGCATAATCATATAATATTTGTTTGAGAAGGTATTTTTGCTCGCCATTTTTCATTTTTAATCTTTCGTCTAAATTTAGTGCAAATTCAACAACACGATGATCCAACAATGGCACACGAGTCTCTAAAGAGTTTTTCATAGAGGCAATATCAACTTTTGTTAATAAATCGTCTCGCAAGTAGTAATTGATATCAAATAAACTTTGTTCCTCCTTTGCTGACAACTTTCTTGATGCTCTTAAGTCTTCATCCATGTATGTTGGATATACTGTTTTATTAATTAATAAGTCTTGAATTTCTTGCTGAGTAAAATAATATTGTTCTTGAGAGAAAATGTGTGACTTAATTTGGTGGACTGGATAATCGAATAAAAGAGAGGCTCTTTTCATTCGACTCCCACCCTTTTTAAGAGCAGAACCTATTGCTTTTCTGCTTGATTTAACTAACGGATTGGATAATCGTTTTGCCCAATTGTAAAAGCCATAGCCATGAAATAACTCATCACCACCATCACCTGATAAAGTCATTGTTACCTCTTGTTTTGCTAATCTGGACACCAACATTGTAGGTATTGCAGAACTATCGCCAAATGGCTCATCGTAACTAGTTATAATATCTCCAACCAACTCTTTAGCATCATCTTCTGTTACCATGAACTCATGATGTTCACTTCCAATATAAATTGCCACTTGCTTTGCAAATTCAGCCTCATTAAAATCGGAATTATTGAATCCAATACTAAAAGTTTTAATTTTTTTAGGAGAAATCGCTTGGGCAATTGCCGAAACCGTTGAACTATCTACACCACCACTTAAAAATGTCCCAAATGGAACATCACATTTCAGCCGGTAATAAATAGAGGACTTGAGCAACTCATCCAGTTCTCTTTTAGCTTTTTTTTCATCTTTGATAACCTCAGGCTCAATAGATGAATTAGCTGACCAATAAGATTTCAAATCAAAATCGCCATGCTTGTATATACCAAAATGACCTTGGGGGAATTTTTCTATTTCATTGTAAATAGTTTTTGGCTTGGGTATATACCCTAAATGTAAAAAAGCATTTACGGCACTATGATTAAGAGTAAATCCTCCTAATTCAGACTCAATGGATTTTAGTCCTTTTATTTCTGAGGAAAAAGAGAAAAAATTGTTATTGTTGAAAAAATATAATGGCTTAATTCCAAGCCGATCGCGCGCTAATAGTAATGTTTTTGAATGAATGTCCCAAAAAGCTAAAGCAAACATACCATTTAGCTCAGATAGAAATTCTGGACCTTTCAATTTCAAACCCTTAAAGACAACTTCTGTATCAGAATTTGTTCGGCACTCAAATTTGTACTTCTTCCTAAGCTCCTCGAAATTATACACCTCACCATTATACACTAAAATGTGCCCACTATCATAGAAAGGCTGATTCGCTTCAGCAGATAAATCTATAATGGATAATCGATTGTGGCCTAAACATCCATTTTCGATGTTTTTCATACCCGAAGCATTAGGACCACGATGAGAAATACAATCATTCATTTTATTTACTAAAAAAGGGAAATCCATTTCAGTTTTAGAAATAAGTCCATTAATACCACACATGAAGCAAAAATAATTGAAATTAATGAATAATCACCTTGAATATACTTTAGTTGTTATTACTTTTGCTGCAAATAATCACACATGAAAAAGGTACTTTTAGTTGTAGGAACTCGGCCTAATCTTATTAAGATTACAAAATTCAAAAAGTGTTTTAATGAATACCAAAATTTAGAGTTGAAAATACTGCATGCTGGTCAACACTATGACTATAAAATGAGTGATATCTTTTTTGATCAATTGGGTATTCCAAAACCAGATTGTGTATTCAAATTAGAAGCGGAAACTGCTGTTGGAAAAATAGCAGAAATGATGGTAAAATTTGAAAACTATGTCACCGAACTCAATCCTGATTTAGTCCTTGTTCCTGGTGATGTTAACTCATCAATGGCCTGCGGAGTTGCTGCATCTAGATTAGGATATAAAGTTGGACATATTGAAGCAGGTTTAAGAAGTTTCGACAGATCAATGCCTGAAGAGATTAATAGATTAATAATTGACGAATTAGCAGATTTGTTTTTCGTAACTGAACCTTCTGGAGTCAAAAATCTCAATGACGAAAAAAAGAATAAAGGCAATGTTTATTTTGTGGGAAATACAATGATTGATTCTTTGATACAGTTCAAGCCCATTTTTGAAGAATCCAAAATTCTTTCAGAATTAAACATCAAAGAAAAAAGCTATTTTGTATTTACTTTCCACCGCCCCGGAAATGTTGATAACAAAAAAAAACTCTCCGAGCTGGTTGAAACGATAAGAGGAATTTCATCTTCTAGTAAAGTTGTTTTTCCAGTTCATCCCCGAACTAAAAATAATTTGGAAAAATTCAATTTATGGACAAAGGTTCAAGATGACAATATCATATTAACTGAACCTGTAGGGTATATCGATTTTATGAAGCTGATTAACAATTCTTCTGGGGTTATTACAGATAGTGGAGGTATTCAAGAGGAAACAACGTATATGAGAGTACCTTGTTTAACGATTCGACCAAACACTGAAAGACCGATTACAAATGAGATTGGCACAAACACACTACTCCCATTAAATACCTCTCTAATATTGGGGAAAGTACAAGAAATCGAACTTGGAAAATATAAAAATGGTGAAATTCCTGAAAAATGGGATGGGAATGCAACTGATAGAATAGTTGGTGTAATTAATAACTTTCTGCAACAATAAGAAGCTAAAAAATGCTCTTTAACACATTCGAATTTTTATTATTTTTTCTTATTGTTTTCGTACTTTTTTTTTCACTTCCACAAAAAAGAAGATGGATTGTTTTATTAGCATCAAGTTATTTTTTTTATGGATATTGGAAACC
>MDTG01185638.1_pt1 | contig 16240 bp, 10 predicted proteins | sample 811421 | NCBI WGS metagenome assembly MDTG01 (sample SAMN05326645, study PRJNA326480) | marine metagenome | isolation source: seawater | place: Pacific Ocean: South East | collected 2011 | reverse complement strand
GGCGACTCTTCCGCGCGTCTTCAGGTGGTAGCAGGTAGCCACTCACCGCCATTCCCGGATGTTGCAGTCGAGGCACCTCAACCAGCTTACCGAGATTCTGCCGGCCGAACAGATCTCCAATCCTCACCCGGCGATCGTTTGTTCCCGCTATATCGAAGGCTACCTTGCCCTCCTTGCGATAGACCATACGGGTCTCCGGACTAGCCAGCGCGTGCAAGCGAACCTGGTAGTCAATGTGAGCTGACTCCGTCGCCTCACTACGCAGAAACTTCCGACGGGCTGGAATGTTCCAGAACAAATCCCGAACCTCTACGAGTGTTCCTGGAGGACATCCAGCCTCAAGCACGTCTCGCAGCTTTCCTCCTTCGACCGTGATCTCAGTCCCGGACACCGCCCCGTGCTCGCAGGTTGTGAGTCTGAACCGTGAGACACTCGCCACCGACGGCAAAGCCTCCCCGCGAAATCCCAGCGTCTCGATAGCATTCAGGCCTTCCTTGTCTCGCAACTTGCTCGTGGCGTGCCGCTCGAGACTGAGGATCGCATCGTCCCGTTTCATTCCGCAGCCATCATCAGTCACCTTCATCAGTGCGATTCCGCCCCGCTGACTTTCGACCCTGACTTCCTTCGCCCCTGCATCGAGGCTGTTTTCCACCAGCTCCTTTACCACGCTGGCAGGCCTTTCCACAACTTCACCTGCGGCTACCTGGCTCGCAAGGGCATCGGGCATGACGTGAATCCGGGGCATCGGCTGGACTGTAAGGACTTCACTGCGCCGCGCCGACTCAATTTCCCTCTCCTCCCCGGATCAGGCTTCCCATCCGCAACCTCCAAATAATTTAGCCTCCCCGCGGCACTCATCCGCGCCGGTTTTTGAAATTTGTGTTCTGAGAATTGAGATATCCCCGGAGCTTGGTGGTTCAATCTCTTGAAGATCCCTCTCTCCCGGGCAAACAATCGCTGGATAAACCGCCCGGCCTGCCTCATTCTGTGCCCGTCCCCGGAATGATCACTCTCACTGAAAACGCAGTAGAAGAACTGAAGGCCCTTCTTGGAAAGAAGGATACCTCTGACACGGCAGGCCTTCGGCTCGGCGTCCAAAGGGGCGGCTGCGCCGGACTCCAGTATACCATGCAGGTTGCCGAACGAAGTGAGGAGGACCAACTGATTGAGCAGGATGGGGTAAGGGTTTTTCTCGCCCCCGACAGCCTGGAATACCTGAGAGGCTGCCACATTGACTTCTCCCACGACTTGTCCGACTCCGGATTCAAGATCGTGAACCCCAACGCCGCTCGTTCCTGCGGCTGCGGCACCTCCTTCGAGGCTAAGGAAGAAGGGGTGGAGCCCGGATACGACCCGGCCCTCGATGGCACCAACTGCTCCTGATCCGATCCTGCCTCTAATCCAATCCCTTTCCCTCCTTGTCCCGGGCTGACGACCTCAAGAAGTTTCTACGGCGGCGCCCACCCTGGTTCTGGTGGACTCTTGCCCAGCTCCTTGCCGGGGCTTTCGCTGTAGCCAGCTGGAGTTTCTGCCTCTTTCTCTTCAGCCTGCCTGAGAGACCCTGGAACTATGAACTGCTTCGGAAGTTCGGCAGGATTGCGCCCGTGGTTGCTTACGACCCCCTCGAGGCTCCGGAAGGCACCAGCTCCGACCCTCAGGGTCTGCTTTCGAAGTTCTATGCCCTCGACGAGGAAGTTCTCGAGGCCTACAACATGCACTACAAGCGCAATTACATTACGAACTTCACCAAGCCCGAGGTCGTCCATTACGTGGAGGGCAGCTATCGTCTCACCGCTACCCGCCCGCTAACCGGGCGGGACTTTTTTTCCCCTGGAGTGGCAGCACGCCTTGAGGCGATCGTGCAGACCGATGAGCTTGGCGAGCCAAGCCCATACCCCGTTATCATTGAGCTCCTTTTACCTCTGAAGTCGCCCACCAACGAGGCCCTCTTCCCTGAAGGACAGTCGTTTGACCTTAAGTTCCTTGAGCATCGTGCTCTCATCCTGCACGCCGAGCGCAGCGGCACCGCCAACGAACCGAAAGTCTGCCTCACCGTCGTCCCCCTTGCCTTTGAGAATTACCTCGACCCGGAAGGAAACCCTCTGCCTCTGAGTGCCCCGGAGCCGCTCGTGGTTGACGCTCCTTTCCCGGTCATGGACGAGAATCGGAGCCAGTAGGCCCGTTCAGGCCGTCCTTTTCTGCAGCAAGACCTACCAAGAGGCGCCTTGGCCAATCCCGCCCCTGCGGCTGGAGAAAAATCTCCAATCCGCCGGGGCCCCTTTCTGCTCAAGGCCGCTCCACCAGATCCTCCGGCCGCTTGATACTTCCATCCAGCCAGAATGAGGCACTCCAGAAGCAGTCACTTACTGCCCCCGCAACCTGCGCGCCTCGGCTGGGCCTACCTCGAAGTAATCCGTCCCGGAGGGCCTGACGGCCTCATCTTCCATCACCTGATACTGGAAGATCTTGATGGGCTTCACGCCTGCGACCTGGGACATCAGGTAGACCCGGATGGTCATCGGCTCCGTTCCCTGTCCCCCGGGGAGCTTACTGGCCGTGAACTGAACCTCGTTACGACCATCACGAGCTCCCCCGATGATTACTTCCGAATCCTTGGTGTTCTGGTAGAGGTGCCGGCTCACTCCATTTACCATCACACGCACTTCCCGTCCGGGACAGTAAACATAGGTCTTGGCGATGTAATTGACCGGGCCACGCAGGACCACCACAGGCTCCTCGATCGCTCCGGCTGGAAGAAACTCTGGCTTCTTGAGATGGTCCAGCTGTCCGGACTCCAGCTGGGCGCGAACAGCCGGCAGGCTAGCAAGATTGACGTAATCTGCGGTATCATACTTCCATCCTCTGGCCTCACGCACGAACGAGAGAACCAGCAGATTATTGGGAGGCTTTCCTCCGACCCCGAAATCAACGGGGCCGAAGTATATCAGGTTTGCCGTTACTCCCTTCGCTTTCACATCGAGTAACTTAAGGGAGCGGGTGTCAGGAGGGGCCGCGGGGAGATTGAAGAGAGTCGAGGAAACCCGGCGCCGCTCAGAGTGAATCCGGTTCACAATTGATGTCCGCCGGTGGGCGGCGGTATGAGCCTGCCAGCTGCTGTAATTCTTGGTGATCATCGCATGACGCCATTGCTGGTAGACCGCATCGAGATGACTCGCCAGGCCCGGAACATCCCCCTGCGCGCTGGCTCGCGAACCCGTAAGGAGCAAAGTAGCCCCCAAGAGCATGAAAACCGTTCGGATCATGCGGGAAACTATGGACATCTCCGGTCGGTAATGAAAAATAAAATCCGCAGCGTCTCATTCCGTCAGCCCCGTGATCGACCAACTCGTCAAGGCACCTCCCATCGGAGAAACGCGCGATCGCGAACTTCTGAAGGACGCCCAGTCCTTCATTTACTTCCACTCCCCGGGCGGTGACCTCGTCGCTCATTTTTTCTTCCCGCCCGGTCACGATCCCGAAAAGGCTGACGCACCGGTAATCCTTTTTCTCCATGGTGGCATGTGGGACCTTTCCATGCCAACTCAGTTCGTCCCACACGCCCACCACTTCGCTGCTCGCGGAGCGGTCTGCATGTGCGTTGAATACCGGGTTAGTGGGAACGGCAGTGCCTCCCCCGTGGAATCCCTCGAAGATGCCGCCATGGCGGTGGTCTTTCTTCGCAAGAACGCAAGCATCCTTGGCATCAATCCGGAAAAGATAATTTTCGCCGGAGCATCCTCAGGAGCCCATCTCGCTCTCTGCTGTGCCACTCTGCCCGAAATTGGCAAGGATCCGGGTGACCACTACCGGCCCGCAGCTCTTATTCTCTTCAGCCCACTGGTGAATACGACCCGGAAAGGAGTCGGCGGTGAGCACTTCCTATCCGAACAGGAGGCGAGGAGTTACAGTCCCTCCGAGTATCTTCCCCGCACCGGCCTGCCGCCGTGCATCATCTATCATGGCCGTAACGATCGCCTCATCCCGGTCGAACTCGTGGCCAAGTTCGCCAAGCGATACGCCAAGAAGAAGAACAGCTGCGAACTGATGGAGTTCGAAGGAGCAGGCCACACCTTTTTTAACTTCAATTCCCATCAACAGAACTACGAGGTCACCGTCCGCTCCGCTGACTTCTTCCTCGTGGGCCTCGCCCTCCTGGAACCAGATCCGCTCGCAGGAGAATTCTAGGATTACCCCCGGGCCCTCCCTTGCCATCATTTCTCAGACCGCGTCCTGTAACTTCGGAAAATGTGTGCTGGGTTCGAGGATCCCTGCTGCAAAAAGTTGCTAGCGGGCATGCCGTTTACAATTCAGATCTACCTGCCTGAACGACAACCAGTAGCAAAGTCTTCGGTCCGTCCGGCGAGGACGAGGCTTGCACGACGGATGCCGATCTGTACCTTCCTTTGGGAGACCATCTTGTCATGATCAGAAATACACTACTCGCTGCAGTCGCCTTCATGGGCCCGCTCGTTGCCGCCTCCGCGCAGGACGCTAAGCCGCCCAACCCGCTGGAAACTCCCTCTCCGAAGGGCGCCAGAGTCTATTTTATCGGACTCAAGGACGGTAAAACCGTCAAAAGCCCGGTAACAATCCGTTTCGGGCTTAAGGGAATGGGCGTCTGCCCGGCAGGCACCTACCTCCCGGATACCGGACACCACCACCTCCTGATCAACATGGACGTCAAGGAGCTCGACGCCAAGATGCCAATCCCCTCAGTGGAGGGCAAATGCCTCCATTATGGAAAAGGCCAGACCCAGGTCACCCTCGACCTCCCCAAGGGCAAGCACACCCTGCAGCTGGCCTTTGCAAACTTTGCTCACATCCTGCATAAACCCGCGGTGGTCTCAAAAAAGATCACCATCACAGTTGAGTAAACCGACCTCATTCTAGCAGAATAATTCGAAAAGGCCGGCGAGCGTTCGCCGGCCTTTTTTTCGTCCAGAGACTGTTATTTCTGCACCGAACGCCTTTAGGGGGCCAGAGCCCTGAGTGTGCCAACATGTCGCATCTTGAGATTCCCTCAATTCCGTTTAATTTCTCCACTTGGCAGAGACTGGCGGTGCAATCTATGCTTCATCTCCCGGGTGGCGCGGAAAATGCTCCCCTCCCCGGCCGCGCTGGAACCAGCCAAATATAGCCCTCGTGGCCCCTCTCCGTCTCCTTCTGGAGACCCTGACCCACTCAAGGCGCTGTGACCAAGGGTTACAGACCTGAGTTTTTAAGACCAAGAATGAATCCCTACCACCCAGAGTTTACTCCCGACTCCACCGGTTCCCTTCATCGCTGGGACAACGAGAGCGATAACTGCGGTATGGGCGCCATCGCCCTCCTGAACGGAGAGCGGAATTACGAGACCCTGGACCACGCGATTACTTCCGTCTGCAACATGACCCACCGGGGTGCAGTGGACGCGGACATGAAAACAGGTGATGGATCCGGTATCCTCACCCAGATTCCCTATCCACTCTTCCGCAAAGTCGTTAGCGCAATGGGGCATGAGCTCGCCAGCGACTCTGACCTTGCCGTTGGGGTGTTCTTCCTACCACGCTCTGACGGGGAGGCCCGGAGCGAGGTAACTGCCGCGGCCGAGGCCATCGTAGCCCGACGTGGGATCACCCTGCTCGGCTGGCGGGAGGTTCCGGTCAATCCGGACGAGCTCGGCGCTATCGCCCAGCAGACCCAGCCCGAAATCCTGCACTTGCTCCTGGAAAGACCAGGCGACTGGGCGGGCGACCATTTCGAGCGGCAGCTCTTCCTCGTCCGGCGCGAACTCGAAAGGCGGTTCGGGGCCACCAAGGGGTTCTACATCCCAACACTCTCCAGCCGACTCATCAGCTACAAGGGACTTGCTCAACCGGAAACTCTGCGGGCTTTCTACTCCGACCTCCAGGACAGCGACTTCCAGATCGGTCTATCTCTCTACCACCAGCGCTTCTCGACCAACACGTTCCCGGCCTGGCCCCTCGGACAACCCTTCCGCATGCTATGCCACAACGGCGAGATCAATACCGTCCGGGGCAACCGGAACTGGATGGCCTCCCGCGAGGAGTTTTTCTCCTCGGAGCTCTGGGGAGACGACGTCGACCTCCTCCAGAATCTGCTGAGCTTCCAGGAGTCTGACTCGGCCTCCCTCGATCATGCTCTCGAACTACTTGTTCTCTCCGGGCGATCCCTGGAGCACGCCATGTGCATCCTCGTCCCGCCAGCCTTTCGGCACGACCCTGAGATTTCTGACCAGCTGCGCGCCTTCTACGCTTACTTGCGCTCCTTTGCAGAGCCGTGGGACGGACCTGCCGGACTGGTCTACACCGATGGCACCAAGGTCTGTGCCTCCCTCGATCGCAACGGCCTGCGGCCCTCCCGTTTCACGCTAACGGAAGATGGACTGCTTTACATTGGCTCCGAGTCTGGGGCCGTTCAACTCCCGGATAACAAGATCGTGCGCCGTGGTCGCCTTGGCCCCGGTCAGATGCTCTCCGCCAACACCTCGACCGGCGAACTGAGACTCGACCGCGAAATCAAGGAAGAGCTCGCTGCCCAAAAGCCTTATGGCCAGTGGATCGAACAGAACCGGGTCGAGCTCAAGGATTTCGTATCCCACGAACCCCAGGTTCCGGCCGAGGAAATCGACCCCCTCCTGCTCTCCCGCTTCCAGGTTGCCCATGGCGTCAGCCTGGAGGACCTCGACATGGTATTCCCGCCCATGATCAAGGCCGCCCAGGAAGCGATCCACTCGATGGGCGATGATATTCCTCTGGCTCCCCTCTCCCGGTATCCGAGGCTCCTTTTCACTTACTTCAAGCAACTCTTTGCGCAGGTCACCAACCCTCCCATTGATCCGATTCGGGAGTGGGCGGTCATGACGCTCGCTGCTGGCCTCGGGCGAGAGCGCAATCTTTTGACCGAAACCCCGGAACACGCGCGCATCCTGCAGATCGAATCCGCCATCCTTTTCGAGCAGGAAATTGAGGCCATCCGTGACCGGGCGGAGCATGGCTTCACGAGCGCAACCATCGATACCACATGGGATTTTTCCGAGGGCACTGGCGGCTTGAAAACAGCTATCGACCGGGTCTGCGCGCAGGCAGAAAGCGCGGTCGACGACAACGTAGAGATCCTGATCCTGACGGACCGCGCGCTCTCCGCAGACCGGGTAGCCATCCCATCCCTCATGGTCACCGGCGCGGTCCACCATCACCTGAATCGTGTTCGCAAGCGGATGCGCGCGTCTCTCGTGGTGGAAACCGGTGAAGCTCGAGATACCCACCAGATCGCCTGCCTCTTCGGCTTCGGAGCCACTGCGGTATGTCCCTACCTCGGTTACGCCACTGTCCGGCAGGTAGTTGCTACCGACAACCGCAAGAAACTGGGCGAGTCCATGACACCCCAGAAGGCCATGGGCAACTACCGCAAGGCCCTAGAGAAAGGTCTCCTCAAGATCATGTCCAAGATGGGCATCAGCGTCCTGAACTCCTACCAGGGGGCACAGATCTTTGAAGCCGTCGGAGTCGGGCAATCCGTCATAGACCGTTGCTTCAGCGGGACGCATTCACGGATTGGAGGGGTTGGTTTCTCTGATATCGCGGAGGAAACCATCATCCGCCATCGGGCAGCATGGGAAACCGACGTTCCAGAAGGTGAAAGCCTCGACCTGGGCGACCCCGGCTACAACCGCTATCGCCGTGCAGGGGAGCGGCACGCTCTCACCACTGAGGTGATCAAGAACTTTCACACTTTCGTGAAGACCGGCGGCGAGGAGAACTACGATGACTACGTAAAGGCCAGCCTCGAAACCACCCCTTCCGCAATCAAGGATCTCCTCGAGTTCGTTCCGGGTCCGGATGGACCCATTCCGCTCGAGGAGGTCGAACCAATTGAGGACATTCGGCGCCGCTTCACTACTGCCGCCATGTCAATGGGAGCGCTCTCTCCCGAGGCACATGAAACTCTCGCGATCGCGATGAATGCGATCGGCGGAAAGTCCGACTCGGGAGAGGGCGGCGAAGACCCCCGTCGATTCAGCCCCTACCCTAATGGAGACTGGGCTCGCTCCCGCATCAAGCAGGTCGCCTCCGGACGCTTTGGAGTGTCTGCTCATTACCTGGTAAACTGCGACGAAATTGAAATCAAGATGGCCCAGGGAGCCAAGCCCGGCGAAGGAGGGCAGTTGCCCGGCCACAAGGTCAACGCTCTTATCGCCCGCCTTCGCCATACCCAGCCGGGCGTGCAGCTCATTTCGCCTCCACCTCACCACGACATCTACTCCATCGAGGATCTTTCCCAGCTTATTCACGACCTCAAGGAGATCAATCCGCGCGCGCACGTCACAGTCAAGCTAGTCGCTGAGTCCGGGGTAGGGACCATTGCGGCCGGGGTAGCCAAGGCCGACGCCGACGTGATCCTGGTTTCTGGTCACGATGGTGGAACGGGCGCCTCTCCCCTTTCCTCCATCAAGAATGCAGGCCTTCCGTGGGAACTTGGAGTGTCCGAAACCCAGCAGACGCTTGTTCTGAACAACCTTCGCGACAAGGTCACCTTACGGACCGATGGCGGCATGCGCAACGGGCGCGACATCATTACGGCAGCTATTCTGGGAGCCGAGCAATACAACTTCGGAACCATTGCGATGATCGCGATGGGTTGTGTGTATGTTCGCAAGTGCCATCTCAACACCTGTCCAGTCGGGATCGCCACTACCAATCCAAAGTTCCGGGCCAAATTCAAGGGGACACCGGAAATGGTCATAAACTTCTTCGATGCCGTCGCCCAGGAGGCTCGAGAACTCATGGCCGAGCTTGGCGTGCGCAAGATGAATGATCTCATCGGGCGCCCCTCCTTCCTCCGACAGCGCGAGGTTCCCGACCACGCCAAGGCAAACACCATCGACCTTGGCGCTGTCCTAAAGGACGTCGCACCCGCTGCGGCAGCTACCAGTGGTGTCGCCGTGAAGGATGTTCCACGCATTCGGCAGGTCGAGCGCAACGACGGGATGCACAAGCCGGCCCTGGACCTCAGGATCCTCGAAGATCTTGTTGCAAAGGTGGAGGCCGAGCATGGTTCCTGCGAGGAATTCCAGAAGGAAAAATCCCCGCTCACTGCCTCACTCAAGTGCCTGATGGACGGCCCCCCAGTCGACCTCGAATATGATGTCGTCAACACCGACCGCAACATCGGCACCCGTCTCTCAGGCCGGGTCGCTGAGATCTATGGCAATCACGGTCTTCCCAACGGTGCCATCAACCTCACCTTGCGGGGCTCTGCCGGACAGTCATTCGGCTGCTTCCTGTGCGGCGGCATCCGGCTCAATTTGATCGGGGAGGGCAATGATTACGTCTGCAAGGGCATGGCCGACGGTGAGGTGATCGTATACCCACCAGATACCATGTCCCCCGAGTTTGAGGCCGCTTCCAACTCGATAGTAGGAAACACGGTCCTCTATGGTGCCACGGGTGGAACTCTCTTCGTCAGCGGCCGGGCCGGAGAACGATTCTGCGTCCGTAATTCCGGAGCTACTACCGTGGTAGAAGGCGTCGGCGATCACGGGTGCGAATACATGACCAACGGCCGGGTGGTCATCCTCGGCCTGACCGGCAAGAACTTTGGGGCGGGCATGTCTGGCGGCACAGCCTACGTCTATGATGTCGACGGGCGCTTTCAGTCCCGGCTGAACACGGAAATGGTCGTAGCCCTGCCCGTAAAAAGACCCCGGGATATCGAAGAGGCCCGTGAGCTCATCACTCAACATCACGAGCGCACTGGATCCACCCGCGCCATGTTTCTGCTCGATGACTGGGAGGCCGCCGTCAAAAAGCTTATTCGCGTAATTCCAAAGGAGCGGGCCGAACTCGAACTTCAGGAGTCCAAGCACGAGAACGCCAGCGAACCGGTGTCCGTGAAGTAGCAGCGCCAGAGCCAGTTGACGTGGATGCTCGAGCTGCTTCATCGCCGCCGCTGGCGCGCGGCTCTTCCACGGAAATCCTTAACCACATGAGCAGTGACCACGAATCCAGCCCCCTGGCGAGCGAGGATACCTCAGTCGAGGTCCTCGAATCCCCACCGGGGAGGATGCGCTGCATTCTGGGTAAGCTCCGCCTTGCTACGGTCGGCCTCCTCGCCATCAGCATCATCGTCGTAGTCGCCCGCAACTGGGAACCGATCCCGGTTGACGCAATGGGCCGCAAAATTGAGATTCCGCTCTCAGTGCTGGTAATCCTTACCTTCCTGTTAGGAGCCCTGGTGGGCTTCCTCCTCGCCTTCTTCCGACCCTGGCGCAGGCCCTGAGAGAGCGTCGGCTCCTGACCGCACTCGGGCAGGTATTCGGCTGACCGAACCGGGAAGCAGTTGCCCTTCGTCTCCTTACCCTGTTTCCTATCGTCATGTCCTTTTCCCAATCGGTAAGCCGCTGGTGCTTCGGGACGTTCTCACTGGAGGAACTCTGCGAGCGCGGTGCTGGCATGGGCCTGCGTGGAATCGACCTCCTTCACCCGGAAGAAGTCCCCATTATTAAATCCTTTGGACTCACCTGCCCCGTTACTGCCGCCCCAGAGCACGAGAGCGGGCTTGGCTGCATCGAACGCGCTTTCAATCGTCTCGAGCATCATGACACCCTCGAGCAAATCTATCGGAGCCTCATTCCGGCAGCTGCTGAGGCAGACATCCCTCACGTAATTACCTTCAGTGGCAATCGCGAGGGACTCTCCGATACCGAAGGCCTGGATAACTGTGCAGCTGGACTGGAGCGTATTCTCCCGATCGCTGAAGAATATAATGTGGTCCTCGTAATGGAACTTCTCAACTCCAAGGTCGATCACCCCGACTACCAGTGTGATCATAGCTCCTGGGGGGTATCCCTCTGCCAGAAACTAGGACACCCCCGCTTCAAACTCCTTTATGACATCTACCACATGCAGGTCATGGAAGGCGACGTGATCACTACCATGAGAAAATACATCGAGTATTTCGCTCACTTTCATACCGCAGGCGTGCCAGGTCGCCATGAGCTCGGCGCCGGGCAGGAACTCAACTACCCGGCCATCGCAAGCGCCCTCGCCGCGACGGGCTATACGGGCTTCGTAGGTCACGAATTTGTTCCTACCGCGGAGGACCCCTTCCTCTCTCTCGCGGAAGCGGTAGCATGTTTTTCCGGGGCAGGCCCAACGGGATGCAACGGGAATGCCTGATCCCCTTTTTGCCAAGCTCTGCGCCATGAGTATTCGTTCTTTGCTTTTTTCCTTCTGATGAGATCCCTGCTTCTTCTACTTAGCACGCTGGCAATGTCCGTCCTTCCAGCTGGCGCCATTCCAAACCAGGTCGGGGGATTCCTCGCCCAGGCCGAAAGCCCTCTGAACGCCACTGAGATCGGTGAGCAGTTGCTCGATCCCGCCCTCTGGGCGGGCGACTTGGAACTCCCCGGGAACTGGCGGCCGGAGGCCCCGGTCGGGACCGTTGCGGCCTCCTATCTGGCCGCCCGTCCCAAGGTGTTTGGCGTTCCCGCTGTTATCGTGCAGGCACGCCATCGAAACGGCCAGCTCGACTCGCTGGCCATTACCTTCGCCGATGCCGGATCCTACTTCGGCTACCTCGACGAGAAATTACCTTCAACCCTGAGCCGCCGCGACCGGGAAGCCGAACTCAAGCGCCGCCTCACTGAGAAACAAAGGACATTCGCTTCCTTTTTCCGCGAGACGACCACGACTCTCAAGGACGCCCTGCGCGATCTTGCTGACAAACGTCCCCGGGAGAACCAGATCGGTAAGACCCGGACCCTGCGCGCCGACGTAATCGACTACCGGAAAGAGGACCTTGTCCTCCGTCTCATCGTCGGCGGTGAACGCCTGCTCCGTGTCATTATCCAGCCCTCCTCCTCGGCTACCCGCGACTGGCTCGATCCCGCGAGGTCGGAACTGTCTGACCGCGACCTGGGACGCTATTACGAAGCCCGGGTTGCCCGGAAGAAAATCGGGGACGTTCAAATCGATAACCTCCCAATTGTCCCGCAGGGCTACAAACCCTATTGCGGTCTCAACACCCTCACGATGGCAGCCCGCTATTTCGGCCTGCACCTCGACGAGGATTGGCTTGCGGTGGCAGGCAGGTTTCAGAATACCGGTTCTGCCGCAGGATCACAAATTCCACGGCTCTACCTTGCGGTCGCCCGCGAGGCCAAACTCGATCTTCATAAATCCAACGACTTTACCTTTAGTGAAGCCAGAGGATCCCTTGCCCGTGGGCTCCCCGTCGTGGTTTGGCGTCGCTTTTCAATTGAACGAAACCGCATTCACAGCGAGCAGACCGTTCAGTCTGCCCGCAACCCTTCGTTCCGTATATCCCGCCCGGACTCCGCCACCCGGGAGACCTGGCCAGATGAGAAGGCGCCTCTCCACGCCTCGGTGATTGTCGGTTACAATGCGGAGCGCGAGGAAGTTCTGTTCGTCGAAAGCTGGGCCGGGATGGAAGCTCCTCGTCGCATGCATGCCGAAGAACTTGCTGCTACGGCTTACCTCACTTTCTATTTCAGGCAGTAGGAGTTCCACCACGAGGCGAGCGCCTCCATTCTGACCGGGATGTCTGGGACAGCAAAACCCGGATTGCCCATGGGACTACGATCCATGGCGCTTCAATTGACTGCCGAACCCATGACCGTTTGATTACGTTGCCATGGCAGGGCTGGCCGCTGCGGGCAGCAGTGCCCCTTGACGCGAGGTTACCCCGTCTTTCAAGGGCGGCACCGGGTTGGGCGGGGGCGCCCGTTAACCTGCCCCTAGGCGAATGCACTGCCAGGCTCACGGGAACCATCTGAAGCGAGCCAGTTCTTCTCAGGACGAGCTTCAGGCGCCCGCCAGGTGCCCCACCCGGTCGTTAAGCCTGGTGGTCTGCGGGGCGGAGCAGGAAAATGAAGCCGAATTGCTCATCAACGTTCGCCCGCTATTCTAGCAGAATCAACCCAGAGAGGGTGAAAAGCGGCCCAAGGTAAAAAGCCGTTTGCGATCCTTCCCCCCCTGGGCTACCATTCGTCCGTCTACCGTGTGCGTCAAATACTGGCTCGCGCCCGGACCGATGCTTTGACAAAGGGGGCAGCCCCGCTGGCTTGAAACCACGCCTTTATTGGACGGCTTCAAATCGGTGGAAGTCTCCAACCTATTGGGCTACGGGAACGTGGCTCGCGAAGTCAGGGACGGCACGGCGGATCAATCTGAAAACCCGCTCGTTTATCCGAGCGGGTTTTTCCTTTTGCGGGCTGGCTGGGAGCGGTTGCCAGAGCAAAGCTCCAGGCAGGTCATCCTGTAAGCATTTACGCGAAGTCGTCCACATCCCAGTCGACCCGCATCCATTGAATCCGTTCCCCCTCGAAGTAAAAGCGGCCTCTGAATAGTTCGCCTTCCAGCATTCGTGGCAACCAGTACTCGTCGTCCTCCCACATGAGTTCATAAGGAATCCGGTGCCGATGGGTCCATAACGGAACGGCCTCGGGGGTTTCACATGCAGTGCCTTCGTAGCGCCGGGCCATGTAAACGTGCACGAAAATATCGGGCAAGTCGTTCATCGCGAAGGAAAGCTCACCCATTTTCTTCGGGTTCAGCGGGGTAACCTCAAGCTCCTCCTGAGTCTCCCGCACGGCGGCCTCAAGTGGGGTTTCTCCCGGATCGATCTTGCCTCCTGGCCCATTGATTTTTCCCGCCCCGATACCCCGCATCTTGCGAATCAGAAGCACTTCGTCACCATCAAGGATAAACATCAAAGTAGCCCGGATGTCCGGTTGCCAGCTATCCCAGTCAATCGGTGAGGGATTGTCCCCCTCTTCACATTCTCTGCTCATCGGTCGGATTGGTATGCTTCCATGCCCTCGCAGGTGCACACCAAATTCCGGTCCCCGTGTACGTTGTCGATGCGTCCCACTGAGGGCCAGAACTTGTGCTCCCTCAGACGCTCCACTGGAAACGCCGCCCGCTCTCTCGAGTAGGAACGCTCCCAGCGATCAGCGATCACCACTTCTGCCGTGTGCGGCGCCTGGCGCAGAACGTTGTCTTCCCGATCCACCCTTCCGCTAATTACCTCCTGGATCTCCCCATGAATCTCAATCATGGCCTCGCAGAACCGGTCCAGCTCTTCCTTGGACTCCGACTCGGTAGGCTCGATCATCAGGGTTCCCGCAACCGGCCAGCTCATCGTGGGGGCATGAAAACCGTAGTCGATCAGCCGCTTGGCCACATCTTCCACTGTAATTCCACTCTCCTTCTGGATGGGACGCAGATCTATTATGCACTCGTGGGCCACCCGGCCCTGCTTCCCGGTGTAGAGGACCGGGAAGAAATTCCTCAGGCGGTATGAAACGTAGTTTGCGTTCAGAAGAGCGACCTTGGTCGCGGTGGTCAACCCATCGCCTCCCATCATCCGGATATACATCCAGGAAATGACATTGATGGAAGCACTTCCCCACGGAGCCGAAGCAATTGCCCCAGCTCGGCGGGAGAGGGTAGCGTGTCCGGGCAGATAGTCGACCAGGTGCTTGGCAACCCCAATCGGGCCCACCCCCGGCCCTCCGCCCCCGTGGGGTATGCAGAAGGTCTTGTGCAGGTTCAGATGGCAGACGTCGGCGCCGATTCCGCCCGGGCTGCATAAGCCTACCTGGGCGTTCATGTTTGCACCATCCATGTAGCCCTGCCCGCCATGCCGGTGCACCGTTTCGCAGACATCGAGAATGCTCTCCTCGAAGACACCGTGTGTCGAAGGATAGGTGACCATCAAGGCTCCCAGCTCACCGCTGTGCTTCTCACACTTGGCCCGGAGGTCGTGCAAATCAATATTCCCATCGTCGTCACACTTGACCGCCACCACGCGAAATCCTGCCATGACGGCCGAAGCGGGATTAGTCCCGTGAGCAGAGACTGGAATGAGACAGATGTCCCGCTGGGCTTCCCCACGGTCGTGCTGGTAGGATCGAATAGCCAGCAGCCCAGCGAACTCTCCCTGCGAGCCGGCATTCGGCTGCAGGGAAACCGCGGCATAGTCCGTGATCTCCGCCAACCACTTTTCGAGGGAGGAAAGCATTGCGCGGTAGCCCACGGTCTGCCCCTCGGGAGCAAAGGGATGAATGGCGCCTACTTCCGGCCAGGTGACGGGAATCATTTCGGAAGCTGAATTGAGCTTCATCGTACACGATCCCAGTGAAATCATGGACTCATTGAGAGCCAGGTCCTTTCCCTCCAGTCGACGAAGATAGCGCATCATTTCCGTCTCGCTGTGATAGAGATGAAAGACTTCGTTATCGAGGTAGGATGACTTCCGCTCGAGAGCCTCAGGAATTCCGCGGTCTGCCTCTTCCATGTCAGACAGCCCAAGACAACCGAGGAGCTGACTTACATCTTCTTCTTCCGCAGTTTCGTCGAGAGTAACTCCTACCTGCCCATCCGGAAAGAGGCGCAGGTTGTAACCCTTCTCTTCCGCTGCCCGGACAAAATCTGTTCCATCGTCTTCCAGCGTGAATGTGACCGTGTCAAAAAAGTGACCTGTGCGACACGTAATCCCGCCCTCGCGCAGTCCCCGCACGAGGCGCCCCGTGAGGGCGTGAATCCGCCCCGCGATCTTCCGCAGACCTTCCGGGCCGTGGTAAACCGCGTACATCGATGCCATCACCGCCAGCAGGACCTGGGCTGTACAGATATTCGAGGTAGCCTTGTCCCGTCGGATATGCTGCTCGCGAGTCTGGAGGGCCAGCCGGTAGGACCGAGTTCCCTCGCTATCGACCGAAACACCCACCAAACGCCCTGGCAGTTTGCGCTTCAAGGCGTCACGACAGGCCAGGTAAGCAGCGTGAGGACCACCGAATCCAAGCGGAATTCCGAAACGCTGCGTCGACCCGACGCACAGATCAGCTCCGAAGGCACCGGGCTCCTTGAGCAGGGTGAGGGCAAGAGGGTCGGCCGCCACCACCAGCAGCCCCCCAGCCTCGTGAACCGCTGACGCGAACTCTTCGTACTCGTGGAGCTCCCCAAGCGTGTCGGGATACTGAACGAGCGCGGCAGAAAGTTCTCCATCGACAGGTGAGAAGCTCTGCCACTCTCCAACCTCAAGGTGCACGCCAGCCGCCTCTGCTCTCGTGCGCAAAACATCAAGGGTCTGGGGGTGACAGTTCTGGTCTGCAAAGAACGTGCGAGCCCCGGGCACCGCTGCCTGCGCCATCGTCATCGCCTCTGCAGCGGCCGTCCCTTCGTCGAGGAGCGACGCATTAGCCACATCCATC
>MDTG01343689.1_pt1 | contig 16241 bp, 18 predicted proteins | sample 811421 | NCBI WGS metagenome assembly MDTG01 (sample SAMN05326645, study PRJNA326480) | marine metagenome | isolation source: seawater | place: Pacific Ocean: South East | collected 2011 | reverse complement strand
TCGAGGGTCCCATGCTCGTGAAGATTTCTCGGAAAGAGATGATAAGAATTGGATGAAGCATACTCTAGCTTGGATAGATAATGAGAACAGGACAACTATGATTGATTACAGGCCTGTACACGAATATACCTTGAGTAATGAAGTTGCTTATATACCACCAAAAGAAAGAGTATACTGAGGTTTTGCATGGTTGAATTAGCACTCCCAAGAAATTCTAAAATTACAGAAGGAAAGAAGTGGCCAAAACCTGAAAACGAGGACAACGTTCGAGAGTTCAGAGTTTATAGATGGAACCCCGAAGATGAGAAGAATCCATCGATCGATACTTATTTCATTGATACTGAAGATTGTGGGCCAATGGTTTTAGATGCTCTAATGAAAATAAAAAGTGATGTTGATACTTCGCTAACTTTTCGCAGATCATGTCGTGAAGGCGTTTGTGGTTCATGCGCAATGAATATTGATGGAGTTAATAGATTGGCATGCACAACTGCAATAGATGATGTAAGGGGATCTGTTAATATCTATCCCCTACCTCATCAAAAAGTTATAAAGGACCTTGTGCCCGATCTTAAAAACTTCTTCGCGCAGCATAAGTCAGTAGAGCCTTGGTTGCATACAAAGAAAGAGGATCCAAAAGAAGAGTGGCTTCAGTCAAAAGAAGACAGGGAACAGCTGGACGGCTTTTATGAGTGCATAATGTGTGCGTGTTGTTCAACTTCATGCCCAAGCTATTGGTGGAACTCTGATAAGTACCTTGGCCCCGCAGCATTGCTGCAAGCCTACCGATGGATTATTGATAGCAGGGATGATGAAAGAGATGAGAGGCTTGATAAATTAGAGGACCCTTTTAAGTTATATCGTTGCCATACTATAATGAATTGCGCAAAAGCCTGTCCAAAAGGCTTAAATCCTGCTAAAGCAATTGCGAGTATAAAAAAGATGTTGGTTGAAAGAAGGGTTTCTCGATAACCTAATAAGATTATTCTCCTTTAGGATCAAGTATTTGCTTTCCCCGATACATTCCAGTTTTTATATCTAGATGATGAGGCCTATGTAATTCACCTGTTGATTTATCTTCAACGTAAGCCTGATTTTTTAGGGAGTCAGTGGATCTGCGCATACCTCTTTTTGATTTGCTGACCTTCGTTCTTGGCACTGCCATAATCAATGTCTCCAATTTATATATTCAAATAAGATTTATTACATATACATATTCATTTATTATTTGTCACCATTAATATATATTAAAATCAAATTTTTTATTAATGATTGAATTTATCTATTTGAAAGATTATGACTCAAGATAAGGACTACAATAGATTTAGGTCGGAAATAGATGAACTTCTGATAAAAAAGTTAGATGTATCTGCCTTCCCTGCAAAAATTATTGATCCAATTAAGTACATATTTATAAATAAAGGTAAGAAAGTAAGATCAATAATATTAGCAGAGTCGTGTGCGCTATTTGGAGTCAATTCTACGGAAATTCTTCATTTAGCATTAGCCTTAGAATGTATTCATACTTACTCATTAATTCACGATGACCTTCCTGCAATGGATGATGATGACTATAGGAGGGGCGAGCTGACACTGCATAAGAAGTACGATGAGGCAACGGCAATATTAGTTGGTGACGCACTTATATCACTGGCATTTGAATTAATCTCTGAGGACAACAATTTTTCTTCAGATTGCAGAATCCGCTTAATATGGAATTTGGCGGTTTATAGTGGTGGAAAAGGAATGGTCGGTGGGCAAATTCTTGACCTAGCACTCAGGCCATCGGAAGCATCAATTGAGAATATTAAAAAGATGCAGCAGATGAAAACGGGGGATCTTTTTTGTTTTGCGTTTACAGCAGGGCCAATTATAGCAGGTAGCGGGAAGGATGATGAAGAAAAATTATTTCACTTTGGAAAACTGTTTGGTCTGATATTCCAAATAAGCGATGATCTTATTGATGTTGAATCAACTCTAACTGAAGCAGGAAAATCTGTTAATAAGGATAAGAACATGGACAAAGCCACATTAGTTGATCATTACGGAGTTGATGAGGCTAAAAATCTTATGAAAATTTATATAAAAGAAGCAGAGATTACGCTAGAAAAATACGGATCTAAGGCAAAACCACTGCTTGATTTATGCAAAAATCTAGCAGATAGGAGATCATAAAATAATATTGTCAATTAATCTCGTTGTTCCAAGCTTTACAGCACCAAGTAATACATATTCATCTTTTTTGTATTTATACACTTCAATGCTTGAGAGATTATTGGTTTTTCTTAATTCGAAATATTCAACATTTAGACCAATTTCACTCATCCTGTCCATTTCCATTTGTACTATAGTCTCGGGGCTCATGTGGTTTTCACGAAGTTTTTTACTGGCATTTGATAGCGACACATACAATTTATTAGCCTTTGAGCGTTCATCCTGATTTAGATAGCTATTTCTGGATGACATAGCGAGACCATCATATTCACGAATAATAGGGGCCATAATTATATCGACAGGCATAAATAGTTGACGGACCATATCTTTTATTAGAATAAATTGCTGGTAATCTTTTTGTCCAAAGATCGACATATCTGGTTGAATAATATTAAGTAATTTATTCACAACAAGAAGTACCCCATTAAAATGCCCTGGACGATATTTCCCACAAAGCTCACCCATTAGAGAGGGGTTATTAATTACAATCTGACTTCTTTCTTGTCCCTGATAAATTTCTTTAACATCTGGGCAAAAAACGCAATCAACTTCTAATTTCTCTAATAATTTTATGTCAGATTCTATAGTCCTTGGATATTCTTTAAAGTCTTCTCCTGGTCCAAATTGTGTTGGGTTTACAAATATGGAAACAATAGTTTTTGTGGCTCCATACTTCTTAATCTCACTTATAAGGCTGAGATGCCCATTATGTAGATTTCCCATCGTTGGAATGAAACCAACTATTTCCTTTTTTTCTTTCCAAGAATGTATTTCAGCCTTTAAATCAAATAAATTTTCAGGGACATATAGCATTTCATTTGAATGAATGTTGATCTGTAGGATACTCTAATGTTTTAACTTCTTTAATATATTGCTTTATAGCATCTTTTATTGTATTTTTTCCATCCATATAATTCTTTGAAAATTTTGGTAATTTTCCGGGTGAAATTCCTAAAATATCATAAAGTACAAGTATTTGACCATCAACTTCGGCCCCAGCACCAATTCCAATTATTGGTATCGTTATTTCATTTGAAAGTTCTTTAGCGGTTTTCGATGAGACGCACTCAAGTAGCAAAAGATCAGCACCCGACTCTTCTATTCTTTTGGCTTCTTGAATGAGTTCTTCTGCTTCATTTGAACTTTTTCCCTGGACTTTGTACCCTCCCATTTTATTAACTGATTGGGGTCTAAGACCAATATGGGCACATATCGGTATGTCTGAAAGGGCAAGTTTCTCAATTATATTAATTTGGGACTTATTTCCCTCCAATTTTACCATTTGTGCTCCTCCATCCTGCATCAGTTTCTTTGCGTTATCCATTGCGACGTCAGCATTATAAAAGCTCATAAAAGGCATATCTGAGATTATGAAAGAATAGTCAACAGACGACGCAACAATCTTTGTATGATAAATCATATCTTTAATTGTTACTGGTACAGTTGTTTTATGGCCTTGAATTACCATACCTAAAGAGTCACCTACTAGAATGATTTCCGTTCCAGCTTTATCTACCAAATTTGCAAAAGCTGCATCATAGGCTGTTAGGCAGGCAATCTTTTCTCCCTTAGATTTTAGCTGTCTAATTGTATTTAAGGTTACCGATTTTAATTCACTATTATTGTACATTATCTGAACCTATAGATTTCTTTTTGTAGTTCTCCTCGATATAATTATACAGAATTTTTTTGAAATCATCTGATATATTTTTACCTCGGAGTATTTTGAACTTATTTCCATCGATAAAAACAGGCGCTGCGGGTTCCTCGCCTGTGCCTGGAAGTGAAATTCCGATATTTGCATGCTTTGACTCTCCTGGGCCATTCACAATACAACCCATTACGGCAACTCTTAATTGATCGACCCCCAAATAGAGTTTACGCCATTTTGGCATTTCTTTTTCGATATATTGTTCAATATCTATCGCTAATTCTTGGAATACAGTCGAAGTTGTTCTGCCACAACCAGGGCAGGCCACAACGTCCGGTCGGTAAGTTTTAATACCCAAAGATTGTAATATTTCTTTTGCAACCTTAACTTCCTCAATTCTACTCTCATTCGGTCTTGGCGTTATTGATACTCTAATTGTGTCACCAATATTCTGATTTATTAAAATTGATAGTGCTGATACCGAGGATACAATTCCTCTCATACCCATACCTGCTTCCGTTAGGCCAAGATGTAGTGGGTAGTTTGTTTCTTTTGCAAGACACTTATATACTTTTATAAGTTCGGCCACATTACTGACTTTAGCAGATAAGATGATTTTTGACTTTTTAATTCCAATTTCCTCTGCCCGATTCGCGGAGTATATAACTGATTTTATGAGTGCATCTCTTAAGATGGCTGTAGAGGATTTTTTTACCTGGGAACGGTTATTCTCATCCATCAAACTAGTTAATAATTCTTGATCAATACTGCCCCAATTCGCGCCAATTCTTATCGGTTTATCATTCTTACATGCAATTTCTATTATCTCTGAAAATTGCTTATCCTTTTTATTTTTAAAACCAACGTTTCCTGGGTTTATTCTGTATTTATCAAGTGTCCTTGCACAATCTGGATAATCTTTTAATAATTTATGTCCAATATAATGGAAATCTCCAACAAGAGGAATAGAATATCCTGCTTTTTCAAGATTATCCCTAATGTGGGGAACAGCCTTTGCCGCTTCATCTCTATCAATTGTTATTCTGACAATCTCTGAGCCTTCCTCATATAGCTCAATTATTTGTTGAGTTGTTTTTTTGATATCAGCCGTGTCGGTGTTGGTCATTGATTGAATGACGATTGGTTCATTCCCACCAATAAATACATTTCCTACTTTCACAACAATTGAATTTCTGTCTTCTGGCATCACATTTGAATTATATTAAAATGTTATAGAATATATATATATGAATTAAGTGATAAAAAAAATAACCAATTTTAAATTGATATATGGTTTTTTTTTAATTTTCTTATACTATGTTATTGTTGGTATTACGAAAATGTAATTATAACTCTGGAGACTGACCCAAACCGGGAGTTAAATAGAGACCTTAATCATAGCTATCTCTCCTTATTTACTCCTAAGATATGAATAGAAAGTTTAACATGCTACCTGACCTAAAGAGACATAAGATTAATAATTATTTCAATGTTAATAAACCAAAAAGGGGTATAATGCTATGTGGACATGGAAGTCGAAGCGATTCTGCAGTACAAGAATTTTCAGTATTAGTCTCGAGATTAAAAACTTTGCTTCCAAACATACCGATAGAATTTGGCTATTTAGAATTTGCAAAGCCTATCATTAATGAGGGATTAGATAAGCTTAGAGACGCAGGTGTTACTGAGATAATTGCGTTACCTGCGATGTTATTTGCTGCAGGCCATGCAAAAAATGATATCCCTTCTGTTCTTAATACATATAACTTCAAGCACCCAAGACTAAAAATTATATATAGCAAAGAATTGGGCATAGATAATCTTATGATTATGGCTGCATCTGATAGAATTAAGGAGTGTATAAAAAAAAATAAATCGAATATTGATAAACACGACTCTATGCTTTTGGTTGTTGGTAGAGGTGCATCTGACCCAGATGCTAACTCAAATATATCAAAAGTTACCAGACTGCTCTGGGAAGGTATTGGTTTCGGTTGGGCTGAAACGGCATACTCTGGTGTTACATTTCCACTTGTAACACCAGCCCTAGAGAAGATTGTTCAAGTTGGATACAAAAGGATCATTATTTTTCCTTATTTTCTATTTACAGGAATCCTCGTGGATAGAATTTATAAGTCTGTAGATGAAGTAAGTAAAATGCATAGTAGTATCGAATTCATAAAGGCGCCCTATCTGAATGACCACCCAAAAGTGGTTGAAACTTTTTGTGACAGGATAATTGATGCAATCGAAGGTAATATCAATATGAACTGTCAACTTTGTAAGTATAGAGAACAAGTATTAGGTTTTGAAAATGAGGTTGGTTTAGCTCAAGAAAGTCATCACCATCACGTTGAGGGGGGCGACCACTCACATCACCATGATCACTCACATCACCATGATCACTCACATCACCATCCATACCCACATGCAGATCATCCTTTGGGCCCTGTAACTTTGAAGAAATAGATATTTATGCAGCAATATATCCGAAAGCCAGCTGAAATATATAAGAAATCGTTTGATATAATATCTACTGAGGTTGATCTTAGTCGTTACAGTAACCAAGAGAAGAATGTAGTTACAAGGATAATACATTCCTGCGGTGATATATCAGTTATGGATGACATTTTTATTTCCAAATATGCTATCAGAAGCGGAATTGATGCATTGAGATCAGGAGAAAAGATCTTTGTGGATAGCGAGATGGTCAAAGCTGGAATAATTAAGAATAATTTAGTTAATAATAAAATCTTTTGCCACATTGGAGATGATGATGTTCTTGATATAGCACAAAGCCTAAATACAACAAGATCGGCTGCGGCTGTCGAGCATTGGAGAGATAATATATCAAATTCTATTCTTATCATCGGAAACGCTCCAACTGCTTTGTTTCGGGTGTTGGAAATAATAAGTGAAGGCAATTTAATTCCAAAATTGATTATTGGAATGCCTTTGGGTTTTGTTGGCGCAATTGAAGCTAAGGAAGAGCTCCTAAATTACCATCAATCGTATGGTCTAAATATCATAACAGTTTCTGGAAGGAGAGGCGGAAGTGCGATGGCTTGTGCGACAATTAATGCGATAAGTTTAATGATCGATGCCAAATAAAAGAATACAGCTAATTGGATTGGGTGCTGGTGGGTTAAATACTTTACCCTCAAGTCACAGAGATATTGTTCTATCTGCAGATGTAATTTTTGGTGCTAAAAGACACTTTACAGATATACCTCGAAACATGAAAACAAGACCATGGTCAAGTAACATCAGGAATGACCTTGAAGAAATTAAGAACTTAAATAATAAGAAGATCTGTATTTTAGCTACAGGAGACCCATTTTTTTATGGAGTTGGCAATCTAGTTATGGAATTTTTCTCAATAGATGAGGTTGAGGTGCTTCCTAGTCCTTCCATATTATCGCTTTGTTGTGCGAAAATTGGTCAAAATATAAAAGATGTAGAAGTAGTATCCCTTCATGGTAGAGACTTTAATAATATAAATAGTTATTTACAGCCAAACAGTAAATTATTTGTGCTTTCTCACGATAAAGATACACCAAATAAGATCATAGAGTTATTGAAGTCCTCTAACTTCGAAGAAAGCACAATATATATATTCGAGAACATAGGGAAAAATGATGAGAAAATTACAAAAGAAGTTGTGAAGGATTGTCCAAATTTTAAATGTAATAATCTCAACTCAATTCTCATTGACTTTTGTATGGCAAATAAAACCAACGTTCACCAAAACTCAGTCGGGCTTTCAGAAGATTTCTTTAAAAATGATGGTCAAATTACAAAAAGTGAGATTAGGGCCATAACAATTTCAAAATTAGAGCCATTAAATAAGTCAATAATATGGGACATTGGAGGTGGCTCTGGCTCTATATCGATAGAATGGGCAAAGATAAATCGTGATGCAAAAATATTTACAATCGAACAAGATAAGAAGAGAGTGGGCTATATCCAAGAAAATATAAGGAGATTTGGGATTAGAAATATAACAGTTTTACATGAAACAGCACCAGAGATATTCGAAAAACTTGAAACTCCAAATAGAATATTTATTGGCGGAGGGCTATCCTCCAAAAATGGTAACGAGATCATAAAAAAATCAATAGAACGCCTCTGTGAAATGGGGATTATCGTTGCAAACGGAGTCACGGCTGAAACCGAAGTACTTTTGATAAATATGTATAAGGTATTTGCTGGAGAGTTATCAAAGTATTCAGTCTCAGGTTTAAAGAAAATAGGCAAATTACATGCATGGGATCAACAAATGCAAGTCACACAATGGAAATATAAGAAAGACTCAAATGACCGGTAAAGCTTATGGTATTGGAGTTGGTCCAGGAGACCCTAAATTATTAACTTTGAAGGCTATTGATTTACTACAAGAGTTGAAAATCATATTTTATCCATCATTTGGAAAAAAAAATATCGCATTGGATACCTCGCTTTCATACATAAACCCTCACTCAAAATTGATTAAAATGGATATTCCTTTATCACCTTATGAGTCAAAAATAGCTGCATATCAAGAATATGCAGACCAGATGAAGGAATTTCTAAATAATCATATTGACGTTGGCGTATTATGTGAAGGGGACCCCTTATTTTTTGGCTCTTTCATTACGATTAGAGACTTATTGAAGGATAGTCACGAAATAAGGATAGTTTCGGGTATTTCCTCGATAATGGCTGCTTTTCCTCACATAGATGATTTTATGGGACAAGGTGATGACTCAATTAGTATAATTACAGCATCTGCAGAGGAAGATGTTATAAAAGATAAGATTTCCAAGTCAAATACTACAATAATTATCAAAGTAACAAAGCACTTCAAAAGAATTAAGAAGATAGTAAATGATTTAGGTTTGACTCATACTTCCCACTTCATAAGCCAAATCGATCAGGAGCAACAATATTCAGATCGTTTGAATAATGTTTCTGAAGATGTAATTGAGTATTTCGCAATAATCATAATCAAAAATCCTAAGTTAGGCTTATGAAAAATAAAAAGACGGCCATCCTCGTTATATCAAAAATAAATCTTGATCTAGCTGAAATCGTCTCAAATAAAATTAAAGACGGTCAGATCTACGCAATGAATATAACAGACCCAAGGGTAGATTTTTCGTTTAACAATTTATCAAGGCAAATCCGATTACTTCAAAAAAAGAAATCAAATATTATTGCAATCTGTTCCATACCGATAATCATCAGATCATTAAATGCAGAGCAACCAGAAAAACATGATGGATCCCCAATAATTGTTTTGTCACCAGATGGAAAATATGTAATACCACTGCTGGATACACATGCTGGTGCGAATAAATTGGCCATTAAGCTCTCAGAAATATTGAAAGCTGTACCGATTATCACAACACAAAGTGATGCTATTTTGGGTATTGCTCCCGATGATCCGCCAAATGGATTTGTATTGAATCCTGATTGTAATTACAAAGCATTTATTTCTGAATTGCTTGAAAGTAGGAAAGTCAAAAGCATGCCTAAATGTAGCTGGCTTAAGAACTCTAAAATCAAGATATCCAAATCATCAAATTTAGAAATAAAGTTTTCAATAAGTTCATCTTTCAAGCCAAATCAAAGATTACTTATTTATCATCCCCAAAAACTAATTATTGGAGTTGGAACTATATCTGGGGCTTCTTTTGAAAAACTGAAAGAATTGGTCATGGAAACACTCGGCAAGAAAGATCTATCAATTCACTCGGTCAAGGCAATTGCATCAATTGATCTCAAAAGAAATGAGTATGCAATTAATAAGTTGGGAGAGTATTTAAATAAGCCAGTTATTCATTTCAAAGCAAGCGAACTAGATAGTATTAAGGATCGGCTATCAAGTGCATCTGAGTATGTTTTTAGAACTGTAGGGTCACATAGCGTTGCCGAAGCTGCCGCTCTCCTCGCAGCCGGTAAATCATCTAAATTAATTATAGAAAAAAATAAATCATCAGAAGCAACATGTGCAATTGCATATAGTCGGTATGTTTTAAAGGAACTCCCATGCTCAAAAGTAGGAAAGCTATCAATTATTGGTCTTGGTCCCGGAAGCGACTATTGGAGAACTGTCGAGGTCAACAATATTTTAAATGAGTCAACTCATTTTGTTGGTTTCGCAGGCTATCTTGATCAAATTAAAGAAAGAAGATATAAAAAATTCTATCCTTATCCCATTGGCGAAGAGGAACAAAGAGCATTGAAGGCTATATCTTTGGCAAGAGATGGGAATAAAGTAGCATTAGTATGTTCTGGTGACCCCGGCATATTTGCAATGGGGTCAATTGTATATGAGATTTTGGATAACGAAGATGATGGTTTGTCTGATATTGATATAAAGATAACACCTGGGATATCTGCATTTCAAGCTGCATCCTCTAGAGTTGGTGCGCCATTTGGTAATGATTTTTGTATAATATCTTTATCAAATTTGCTAACTCCTGAAAGCGTTATTAAGGAGAGACTCGATGCAGCTTTAAAAGGTGATTTTGTTTTGGGTATCTACAATCCTACTTCACTTAAAAGGCAGGATTTTTTTAAAATCATTCTTGATCGGATACGATCTATTAGATTAAACGATACTCTTGTTGTAGTAGCAAAAAATGTTGGAAGAAAAAATGAGTCAATAGAATGCCTGAGACTCGATGAAGTTCAACCAAATTGCATTGATATGTTTACGCTATTAATAATTGGTTCAACTCAAACTAAGAGTTATACAAAGCAAAAAGAGACTATTCAGGTATACACACCTCGAGGCTATAGATTAGAAAAAAATAGGGATATAATTTGATGATATATTTTATTGGTGCCGGCCCTGGAGATCCAGATCTGTTGACCTTAAAGGCGCACAAAATACTGAGTCGAACAAAAATGTGCTTGTTTGCAGGCTCGCTTGTGCCAAAGGAAATATTATCAATTGTGCCAAACGATGCAAAATTAATTGACACCTCTGACTTGACAATCAAGCAGATTGAACAGCTATACGTTAGAGCGAAGGAATTGAAAATGGATGTGGCCAGGGTTCATTCAGGTGACGTGAGTGTTTATGGGGCATTATCAGAGCAAATAAACCTCCTTCAAAAACATAGTATGGAATATCAAATAGTCCCTGGAATACCTGCATATGTTGAAGGTGCAGCGCAATTAAAAACGGAACTAACTGCTCCAGGGCAAGTTCAAAGTGTTGTATTAACAAGAACCTCATTTAGTTCAACCCCCATGCCAGAGGGCGAGGACTTAGCAACCTTTGCCAAAACAGGGGCTACTCTTGTCATTCACCTCTCCATAAGAAGGCTAAATTATATTTATCGAGAGTTGAGTCCGATTATCGGAGATGATGCAGTTGTTGCGGTTTTATACAGAATCGGATGGCCAGATCAAGAAATAATTATAGATCGATTGGATACTATAACCTCTAAGGTAAGAGAGAAAAAAATAACAAGAACTGCACTGATAATTACTGGGAAGAATTTCAAGAAAAAATCAGATATAAATAGCGTACTCTATGACGAAAATTTTAATCACTTATTCAGACCAAAATGAGTCAATAATTCCACTCTAATATTCTGCAATGATTGCTTCTTTCCTAGAATATCATTATAATCTCTGCTAACCATTATAACCGGTATATTCAAAATCCTACATGCATGGATTTTAGCATATGTCTCCACACTTCCACTATTACGCGTAATAAGATGAGTTATATTATTATTTTTCATATTGAGTAGTTCACTCGAAACAGAAAATGGACCACGACCTGTGATGTATTTCTTACCTTCACTGATAAATCTTCTATATCTATCAATGGTTCTTATCATCATCCATTTTTCGCATCCTAAAAAGATTTCTAGATTTTTTTTACCAATTGTAAGAAAGATACGAGAATTTTTTGGTAGATTATTCGCTATGAGACCAGCCTCCTCAAAACTCGAAACCTCAATCCAAAAATCAGATGGATTCTTTTTCCAAGTAGGTCTGTGAACTTGGTAAAGCATCACATTAAGATCTCTTGCTGCAATTGAGACATTTTTCGATATTTGCCTTGAGTAGGGATGTGACGCATCAACGATAGCATTTATGGACTCTCCTAATAGATAATCTTTTAATCCTTCTATTCCGCCAAAACCACCAACCCTACTTGAATAATTACCGATCCTTGGTCTGGCTGTATTGCCTTGTAGTGAAAGTATTGGGGTGAATGTACCTGATAAATCTTCAGCTAACCTGTAACTCTCGGATGTTCCCCCAATTATTAGTATTTTATGCATTCTTGGTCTCAGTTTTTGCTAATATATTTCCTGTTCTGTCCACAATCATAATATCAATACCAATTGCATCATTTTTTAGAAACTCTAGAGCCACACTCTGCGCTGAGCTTGCAACATTTTTTGCGAGCTCATACTTCTTTGAACCAAGCATAGATAAACACTGATTTGCTGTTGTGATTTTTTCTAACTCCATATTGTTTACTTTAACTAAATCTAGCTTTTTGATCTCAAATTTTAGCTTTTCTAAATTTACCTGACTTCTACTTGAATGTAAGTCCATTTCACCCTGTGATAGTTTTACCAATTTTGCAAAGCCCCCTGCGATTGTAACTCTAGGAAGAGTATGTTTTTTTAGATATTTTAGCATCCCACCAACAAAATCACCCATATCAATCATAGATTGAGCAGGCAAATTGTATTCATTTTTTGCCGCTATTTCTGAGACTGAACCAGTGCATGCGGCAATGTGCTCTGCATTTGTCTTAATTGCCACGTCAATCCCTCTGTGTATTGAATGGATCCAAGCAGAGCATGAATACGGAATTACAATACCTGACGTACCTAGTATTGAAATACCATCAATTATACCAAGCCTTTCATTCCATGTTTTCTTTGAAATTTCTTGCCCTTCTGGTACCTCGATTATAATATCTATATCTAAATTATTTTTTGCTATTTTTAGTTCCTTCAGATTTTCCTCAATCATTTTTCGTGGACCAGGGTTTATAGCTGGTTCACCCACATCTATTGGTAACCCTGGTAGGGTCACAGTACCAACGCCATATCCAGCCTTGAAGGAGATACCATTTTTATCATCCCTTTTTACTATTTTAGAGATTATAAGCAATCCATTAGTAACATCTGGATCGTCCCCAGCATCTTTTATGACCCCCGCACTCACAGATTGATGATTGATGTCTTGATATGCTATATTAAATTCAGGAGATTGACCATTGGGCAATTTTATAGTTACTACATCTGGGCATCTACCCGTCATAAGCCCTATGAAAGCTGCTTTTGAGGCTGCTGTAGCACAAGCGCCAGTTGTCCATCCTCTACGTAGATTTTTTTTTAACATAAGACAATAATAATTTTAAATTTTCTAAATGCAAATATTCGATAAATTAAAATTACCAAAATTCAATCCCGGCGAGGTTTGGCTTGTTGGAGCAGGCCCGGGCGATGTAAAATTATTAACAATATTCGCTGTCTATGCCCTCTCAAAGGCAGAGGTTATTATTTATGACGCACTCGTCTCTGACGATGTTTTGAAGCTTATAGCGAATGATGCCATCTTAATCTATGCCGGCAAGCGAGGAGGTAAGCCATCCCATACACAGAAAGATATTTCGAAACTTATCATTCAATACGCAAAAGATGGGTATAGGGTGTTAAGGCTAAAAGGCGGGGACCCCTATGTTTTTGCGAGGGGGGCTGAAGAGTCTTTTACACTGAATGAGAATAATATCTCCTATCGTGTTATTCCAGGAATAACGTCATCTATTGGTGGAATGGCATCGGCATCTATTCCAGCGACATCGAGGCATACTAACTCATGTATTTTATTTCTGACTGGTCACAATACAAATGGTGAAATGCCAGACGATTTAAATTGGAATGCTATATCAAAGATACCTGTCGTCATAATGTACATGGCTATAAAACACTTACCAGTAATTGCCGAGAGATTAATTAAAGAAGGCAGATCAGTTGAAGACCCGATTGCGGTGATACAAGACGCAACATTAAAAACAGAGAGAGTTTTAGAGTCAAACTTAATGAATATCAATAATGATATCGAAAAAAACCATATAAAGGCGCCAGCAATTGTCGTTCTGGGTCCAGTTGTAGGGTTAAGGTCGAAACTTATAAAGAATGTAATAAAAGATGCAATCAACTAATTTATGTATTTCCTCATCTATGACAGGCAGTGGAAAGACAATTTTTACATCCGCTTTGATTAAATCGTTAATGAACCGAGGTCACATTGTTTCTTCCGGTAAAATTGGACCAGATTATATTGACCCAACATTTACAAGGCACATAACAAATAGAAGTGTATTTAATTATGATACATGGGCTATGACTGATGATAAGATCAAATATCTAATGAATAAGTCTTCAGAAAGTGCTGATATTCATATTATTGAAGGTGTAATGGGCCTCTTTGATGGCACAAAAAATCAGTCATCATCAACTGCTGAGTTTGTAAAAAAATTTAATATTCCAGTCTTGCTTATTCTAGATGCAAGCGGCCAATCTCAGACTTTGGCTGCAATATGCAGAGGTATAATTGACTATGATAATGGAATAAGTTTCATTGGTGTTATTCTAAATAAGATTTCCAGCGAAAGGCACTTTGATTTAATAAATGAGGAACTAAAGAAAAGTAAAATAAATGTTTTAGGGTATATTCCAAAATCAGATGATTTCGTTTTTCCAAGACGTCACTTGGGACTTTTTTTAGCGGAGCATATTGAAGATTATCAATATCTGATAAATAATACCGCAAATATACTTGAAAAATATATAGACATTGATGAGATAATAAAATTATCAAAGATACAAAATGATGTTAAAGGGGGTATAACTAAGGACTCAAGCAAAGCATCTGTATGTCTCGGTCAGAGGATTTCAATTGCGAAAGACCAGGCTTTTTCTTTTATTTACGATTGTACATTGCACCGATGGAAAGAAGAAGGACGTGAAATTTATTTCTTCTCACCACTCGACGACCAAGTCCCTCCTGCTGATTGTACAGGTATATTTTTACCTGGAGGTTATCCGGAATTATATTGTGAAAAATTAGCAAACTGTAGCAAATTTATCAGCTCAATGAGGCTTGCAGCCGATCAAAAAAAATTCATATATGGAGAATGTGGCGGATATATGGTGTTAGGGGAGTCGATTATTGATAAAGACAATAAAGAATATGCTATGCTAGGACTCCTAAATCTAGTCACAAGCTTCAACAAAAGGAAGTTAAATCTTGGCTATAGGAAGGTAATATCAAAAGAACCGAACTGCTTTAATGGAGAGGATGCTTATATGTGCCATGAATATCATTATTCATCGATTGTAAAAGAGAGAGGTAAGTATCTTTTTGAAAGTATGGATGATGATGGCTTGCAAATGAAATATGGCTTAATAAATAATAATGTGTTTGGCTCATTTTTGCATGTAATTGACAATAGATCTACATTAACTGGAGATGAAAATGATTTATGAATATCAAAATAAAATACCACAGATTGATAATAAAAGCTGGGTTGCACCAAACGCAGTAATAATAGGCAATGTGACTTTGGAGGAAGAGACGAGTATCTGGTGGAATGCAGTATTGAGGGGTGATAATGAAAAAATATATGTAGGTAAAGGCTCAAATATACAAGATGGGTCTGTCGCTCATACGGATCCAGGCTTTGGTTTATATATCGGACAAAATGTTACGGTCGGCCACATGGCCATGATTCATGGTTGTACAATTGGTGACGGCTCACTGATAGGAATTGGGTCAATAATCCTCAACGGAGCAAGAATTGGGAAGGGTTGCTTGATAGGAGCCAATTCTTTTATTGCAGAAAATAAAGAAATTCCAGATAACTCCATTGTGCTTGGTGCGCCAGGAAAAATTGTTGGCGAAGTTCAGGAAAAACATAAATCCATGATGGATAGGGCCCAACAGAGCTATGTAAGAAGATCTGTTCATTACAAAACAGATTTGAATGACATCACACATAATTTCGAATTTGAGAAATTGGATTGAATTTTTCTAAAAATTGTTGTAATACTAAAAAGTAGAGATGTTGTATTTAAATAAGGAATGATGCCATGAATAACAAATTAGTAATTGGAGTTATTGTCGCGGTTGTGGTAGCTGTAGCTGCATACTTCATCATGCAACAAGCTGGAACAGATAGGTCTGCTGACTCAAGTACAGGGGGCGAGCTAATGAGAACAAATCAAGTAGAAGGCCCGGTAGAGATTGGTAGTAAAACTGTTGAGATTGAATTACTTGATGAATTTGCGACTTACGGTCAATCATATTAATTAATAATTTTATAAATAGTTATAAATAAATTAGG
>MDTG01053943.1_pt1 | contig 16242 bp, 11 predicted proteins | sample 811421 | NCBI WGS metagenome assembly MDTG01 (sample SAMN05326645, study PRJNA326480) | marine metagenome | isolation source: seawater | place: Pacific Ocean: South East | collected 2011 | reverse complement strand
TTTGGATTAGGAATGTACCTCCCAACTCCCTACACATTACCAATGTTGATTGGTGGAGGATTACGGGACAAATGGGAAGAAAAGAGACTCAAACCTATTGTAGAGGAAATTCGTGAAAAAGACGGTTCCGCAAAAGCAGAACAAAAACGTGCTCTAATGTTACTAATGACATTTATGATAGCAGCAGGAGCACTAACCGGCGAGGCATTCTTTGGAGTTGAATCCGCAGTATTTGCTGTTACTGATGAAATGAAGGCAGAGCACACATTTACGTCCGACGATTGGACAGAAAGCTACCTCGATGAATCAATACTAGGGGAATACGACTACGAGGCAAATTTCTCATCTGCAGTTACATGGGCGACCAATCTAAACGCTGCCGCTGCTGCAAGTAATGACACGTTACCGTGTTCTTCGATTACAGAATCTTCTATAACATGTAATGTGAACTTAGCAGTACTATCTTGGTATCCAGCGGCTAGGATTGTCGGATTTATTGGAGTGAATATAGCTCTCGCAATAGCAGTGGTAGCATTGTTCGCCCGAGCCGGCGTCTTGACATTCGGAAAATCCGAATCTGATGATGAAATTCTCCATGCAGAGATAGTGAAGTGAGTTAACCCCGATGGTTCGCGGCCCAGTTCCTATTCATTCTTGGATTATACTTTCTGCAGCAGTAGTCGCAGTGTCTAGCGCAGGTGCAGTTCTGCAATCAATAGACGAAGTTCCTCCGTTACTGAGAATGGGGTGGAGATTGCAGGCTACCGCCCTCGTTTTATTTCCATTTTGTATTTTTCAATGGTATCGCTTAGACAACACTGCAAAAGCCAATATAATGAAACCAAGAAACTTGTCGATTTTACTTTCTAGTGGTTTATGCCTTTTTTTACATTTTGCAACATGGGGTTGGTCGTTGGATCATACATCTCTCACTCATTCGTTGTTGTTTGTTACTGCCCATCCGTTAGTATTCGTGATTGGAGCAGCAATTATTGGCCGTCCCCTTGTGAAAAGACAGTCATACGGAGCCTTGATTGCTTTTGTAGGAGCGGCATTATCCTTACTGAGTATTAATGAGGAAGCAGACGTTACTTTGATTGGAGATATAGCAGCATTCGCGGGGGCAGTTGCGATTGTTGGTTACTTATCTGCAGGTCGTGAATTACGCTCATGGATGCCATTATTTGTTTACGCATTTCCAGTGACACTATTCGCAGCAATATTGTTAACATCCTCCTCAATTATTTTTGAACAGTCAAGTTGGGATTCTATCAGCTCGATATCTACTTTTGGTTGGATTGACATGATTTGGTTACCTGCCATTGCATATCTTGCGATAGGACCTGGATTAGTAGGACATACCGGTATAAATGGCGTTCTCAAATGGCTTCCCCCCATTGTAATTTCTGTTTCGGTGCTCATCGAACCAATATTGGGTACATTCATCGGGATAATGTTGGGAACTGCGGAATACCCTGGTAATTGGACACTAATAGGTGGATCGATCATATTGATTGGACTATACGTAGTGATTACTGCTGAAAGTCCTATTGTGGATGACACCGAAGAATGATACATGAAATACTACACGGAAGAATATGGCAGTCATCCTACTGACCAATGATGATGGTATTGAATCGGGCTATTTTCTCTCTTTAGTTGAGGAGTTACAAAGGCGAGGTCATCGTGTTTTAGGATATGCTCCTATGAATGATCAATCTGGTCGTTCAATGGCTCTAACTCTGAGGACGGATATACTAACGGTCAAGAGAGATGATTTGCTAGAATCTATGAACTTAGATGACAGTCATCCCATGCCTTCATTGTATTCAATTGATGGAACTCCTTGTGATTGTGTAATTCTTGCTATTGATGGATTCATTACACACAACGGCGATCCATTACCTGACCTATGCATCAGTGGAGTTAACGCAGGTCCTAACTTGAGTGTAGATTTAATGCATTCAGGTACAGTATCCGGGGCTAGAGAAGCATCCTTGTATGGAGTTCCATCTATTGCATCTAGTATAGCTAAACATGATCCGGACCTTGATCCAAGTCATGCTGTAAACATTACAGTTGACTTAGCAGAGAGATTGTTGGAAATTCTCCCTAGCCCACTGCCTAATTTGCGTAGGCCTAATCGTTCGTCATCCGCAATCAGTTGGGACGGTAAAGACTCCACAATTCTAGAAATGTTTACTCATGGGGAAATTTTTCTCAACCTAAACATCCCCGAGAATTGCACTGGTAAAATTGTAGCATCCATGGTTGGAGCCAGGTGGTATGCTGGAGCATGTAACATCATCCAAGAAGGAGATAATACACTACTAAGAGTAGGAAGTCTGTCGATTACGGACGACAAAATAGAGGGAGTTTCAAGCGAAACACTCCTTAATGGAGACGCAAGTTTGACCTGTTTGGCATCTTGGCCTCAGCTTCATCCACTAAATGTGGGAGATCAAGCATTACTTCAAGCAAATATTCCTACAAAATCAGGTCTACCTAGGTGGGCTACTTTGCAGAATCCAGCATATGGTGAATAATAGAAATACAGGAATGCCCTTGGAGCCATTTGGCACCTAGAGAGATTCTGGTTAAATTCTGCATTAACTTATTCTCATCATCTGTGAATGGTTTGTCATCGGATAGGATAAACCCTAAAGATTCGTTGTCATGTAAATTTGGATTAAATGGTGTTCCCTCTGCGTCTAGAACGTATATGCTTCTATTTTCTTTTTCCCATTCACGAATAGTATGAACAAGGTTGCCACCAGAGTGCCATATTCCGGTAGTTACATTTTGTTTGTATCCAATTGGGGTAACTGGAATTTTCAATACTTTACCTATATGTCCAGAAATAGCCCGTTCATCGGGGTGAACACTTCTAATCAATGATCCATCGAAACCAATTCGTCTGGCTGGACCTGGTCCTCCCAACAGATGTAGTACTACTTCCGAATCTTCTCGAATACCGTGGCTTAAGAACAAAGCCGTATTTACAGCACGTGCTAAAACATCAATTCGGCCAGATGATCCAGCAAGGTCGTTTAGATTTAGTTTACCTGACGATTGTGCTCGATGACCAACTATGGCGAAAATACGACTCATCTAATCACATCGGCAAATCCATGTCATCCATGTCGCCCATCATGGATTTCATTTGTTTACGTAATTGCCTATTACCCCTTATGCCTTTCATCATTTTCTTGCTTTTATTCCATTGAGCGATTAATTCCCGGACATCCTTCTCATTGACTCCTGACCCTCTCGCAATACGGCGAATTCTCTCAGCTTTCAGTATAGTAGGTTCATCCTTTTCTTTGGAAGTCATTGAATCCATAATGACTCTAAATCGTTCTAAATTGGATTGCATTTGCTCCTTTTGGGCTTTTCCCATTGCACCCAATCCACCAAACATACCCGAAGGTAAATGTGAAAGAATCCTATCCACTGTCCCTATCTTAGACATCATTTCCATCTGTTGGGACATATCATTAATTGAGAATCTACCTGACATTAGACGCTCCGTAAGGCGCATTGCTTCCTCTTGATCTAGGTCACCGGGAGCTAGATCAATTAGTCCTTTGATATCCCCCATTCCGAGTAGTCTTGAAATAAATCGGTCTCCTTCAAATTGTTCTAGGTTCTCAATACGTTCTCCCTCACCAATGAATACAATTGGGGAACCAGTTGCAGCAACAGCAGAAAGGGCCCCTCCTCCTCTGGCGGTTCCATCGAGCTTTGTAACAATGACTCCCGATACGCCCACTAACTCGTGAAATTTAGCAGCGACAGGACCTGCTGCTTGTCCAACTTGTGCATCGATGACTAGCAGGCTTTCTGTTGCTTGGACAATATCGGCAATATTCATTAATTCCTCTTGCAACTCTTCATCTAATTGGTCTCTACCAGCGGTGTCAATGATTACAACATCTTTGTTCGCCATTTTTTGCATTCCTGCTTTAACTATTGACGCAGCATCAGTGTTATCTGGATCACCGTAAACGTCGATGTCATGTGTTTCCAATAATTGATTCAACTGAGCATATGCCCCTGGCCGATGAACGTCTGCTTCAATTACACCAATGTCCAATTTATGTTTACGCTTCCACCATGATGCTATTTTTGCAGTGGTAGTAGTTTTTCCTTGGCCGTACAAACCGACCATAAGTATTCTCTGATTAAACGGTAGAATTTCTCTAGGGGTCCCAAGTAGTCTAACTAATTCCGCGTAAATGATATTCATAGCATGGGTTTGTAATGTAAGCCCTGGCCTTGGTTCATCATCTCTCATTCGTAATTCCAATCTGTCAGTAATTTCTTTAGTTTGGCGAACGTTAAAATCTGCAGCTAATAATGCTCTACGTAGGTCTTTTACCATGCCTCGTAATTCTTCTTCATCAATACTACGTTTTCCTCTCAGTCTACTTAGTGCGCCTTGAATACCACGCCTCAGACCTTCGAGTGCCATGGATAACCGTAGGCATGGTTGTGTTTGAAGTCAACGGAATATTACTTGGGGACTTGAACAGTCAAAATATCATCATTTAATTTTGCATTAACAGAGTTTGAATCAAATTCCCGTCCAATATTCAATTGCTTTTCTTTATCATTCAATCCTATTAGTAAGACTCCGTCTTCTCCCCGAAGTGACATCTCTTCCTTATTGGCTCCCGGGAGATGTAGTCTATATTCGGTGTGATCATCATTTTCATACCTAACTTCTGACCGAATTACTCTATACTGCATTGGATTCCCGATTAACAATTCAACCTCATTTGGATCAAATGGTTCTATTGGACCTAACATGTGACTTCCAACTCTTCTGAGATGATCTATCCCATGAATGTCCGTCGATTCTAGAGGTATTTGATGTACACCTACGTCGTCGTATCTATCCCTTAATTCATCCAGATATCGTTGTTCGATATCTCTCCTACTTTTGAGGAAGGGATGATCGAGGTTAGGAGTGCATCGATTTACTATCACTCTATCAACGAGTATGTTATGCTCAGATAATGCACTAGTCGCTCGTATTGATTCTGAGACTGCCATTCGTTCTGGAATTGTTACTAATGAGAACGTCGTAACTGCATCATCTGACATGATTCGTCTAACATGCTTGACCCTGCGTTGGAATTTTTCTATTTCAGAGCGGATTTCTTGTTCTTTAGAACCACCCATTAACATCATACGTATCCCTCCCGTTAACCTCATAATTTTAAGGATTTTATCGGTCCATCCATCAAGGATTTCTGGTAGACCCAGAAAACGGAGAGTGTGACCAGTGGGAGCAGTATCAAAAACAACAACATCATGTTTTGGATTTTCAACATGTTTGAGTATTGTTTCAAATCCGAGGGCTTCATCCATTCCTGGTAACATAAGATCGTTCGAAGATAGTGAGTTAGTCTGTTCATTTATTTCATTAACGGCATCGTTTCCCAACAATGCACCTAGTCCTGAGCTGCCAATAGCACCACTCAACATAGGCATCAATGTCTCAATACTTTTTTCTGGGTCTAACTCAAGTCCTTCCAGATTTGGAACATCTTGAACAGGTGTCGGTTCTGATCCTAATTTGGTTTCTAATGAATCGGATGTTGAATGGGCAGGATCACTGGAGATTAATAATGTTCGAAGACCCGAATCTGCTAACCAGACAGCCGTTGCTGCTGCCATAGTTGTCTTTCCAACACCGCCTTTGCCGCCAAAGAGTAACAACCGCACCATACCACTGCGAGAAGAAACCCCCTCTTTGAATGAATGCCATGTGTGGATTATTTCATGGATGTGCATCTCGGAGGGGTGTGGAACCAACCAACCTCCCTCAATGGCAGTTTCAAATTGCTATGCTCGTAGGTCTGCTAGTATTCCCTTTGATTTGGGCAAGAGGAATGCGAAGATATTCTCCAATTCAGGATTTATCTCAAGCTTACAAAGCCCTAATTGTAGGTTTCATTGTTGGTGCGATATTAGCCTCTGCTCTAGATGTCTGGGTGTTTCAATCTATGTATACCGATCTCGCTGAGGAGGGAGGTATATTCATTTTGGAAATATTACCCATTATTTTGTTAGCGGGTTGGGCTGAAGCTGCATTATGTATGTATCTATCAGCACGGGCTGAAAGAAAAGTCCCATCATCTGCAACCACGACTGGTTATGCATTCGGCATTGGTAGTGCTGCAATGCTAACAGCATATGCTTGCGTTCGTGCTTTTGACCCCCAAATTGCAATCGTAGGTGCTGATACCAGTGGATTCGGGATTCCAACTGTAATATTGGGATTCGTTATTGGAATTACCAGTGGATTCACATTAGCACCCATGGGTTCCGCACAAGGGTCAAATGTAATTGTGGGAGTTCGCTTTACACCTCTTGTCCTCACAGGAATTATTCGTGCATTTGTTCGCACAGCTGTATTCATTGCAATACTCAGTAGCCCACTAGTCCTAACTCCAATTATTATGTTTGCAATGTGGGCAGATGCCAGAGCCCAAAACCTGTGGTTGCCCAGTAGTTTAACACCATTACAAAGAAGAGTTGAACGCCGTATGAAGAATAATCAAATTAACTCGAAAATCATAGATAATGAAGAGGAATAAGCAAATTACCCCAATTGTATGCTGAACATTCATGAATCATCGTATCAGGAAGTAGAACATGCCTCGTTGCCCGCACTGCATGGCGCCCATGTCGGGACGCTTCAGTATTTGCGAAACATGTGGTAGAATAGTGTCAGGAGCATCTGGCCTTCAATCACGTATATCTCGTTCCACAAACATTGGTGGTAATGGTACTCATGATATCGAAAGATACTCCATGAAATCAGTAACCAGACGCGGTCCACCACCTGGTGCAGCTATGGGCGGACGTGCACCTCCCGTTGTTCCAGCGGAACTTCGTCGACGACAGGAACAATCTAGAAGACAAACGGAGGGACAATTGCCCAAGCGCCTAATTCGGAGGCAAAGGGAAAAAAGAAATGCTACTGTAGCATTAGCATTGGTAGCAGTGTTGTTATTTACCCCTGCACAAGAACCATTGATGGATGGTTTCGACCAATATTTCAATGATATTTTTGACCTCATGACACCGAGTCATGAACATCCCGTGGAATCAGAATTTACTTTCAGATCCACATATCAATTTGAATCCGGCCCCAGTCCTACAGGTTCTGATTTCATGTACAAACTTCCCATACCTATGCCTAAACGTACTTCAAACGGTTTTGATTCAGTAATGTTTACTTCTACGGATGGCACACAAATTCCATCGGATGTAATTCAAAATGTTATTGAAATGCGAGTTGGAGTTTCAACCCCTACAGAGACCATTCCTCTTACTCCCGGTTCAGTAAGAGAGAAATCATCTGCAATACAGATGTCTGATGGATATTCTCAAATCTGGTGGCCAGCCCCTGGTGGTACTGGTAGCGAAGACTGCCAATACGGTAGATGTCTAATTTGGGAAGGTACAATTCCGGCAGCCACACAGAATGAAATAGATAACAATCCATCAAATTCGATTGCTACATTAATTGTTGATTATACCATCCATTCCTACGCATATTCATGGTGGGATGAGGCAGACATACCAACTTCTGTTCTTGGAATGACGGGAGGTAATGGCATCTCAAAAAGTACTTCTGGAACATTTGCAGACTTAGATGACACCGGGATTGGCTACTATACTAATGAATTTGGTGACCAATCAAAATTTTATGACCGATCATCTGACGGATCAGACTACGCTATCAATGCCGACTCGAGTATCGTCAATGAAATTGCAGATATGATTCACTCATCACTTCCTCCCGAGGATCAAGATAATGTATTTGCCTTCAGCCACGCTGCTTTCATATGGGTAAGGGATAATATCCAATACTCTGAAGGTTTAGCGTTAGCAAGGAGTGGTCCAGATTGCATTCAAGCACAGAAGGGGGATTGTGATGAACAATCTAATGCTTGGATGAGTATCGTCCGTACTAAACGAGTCCCGACGTGGTACGAAATGGGCATATTGGGGTCTGGCGATTTTTCACAATGGGAAGCGCATGGTTGGTCAAACATCGCATTACCACTTAGTGATGAAACATGTGCAGAAAGAAATATTCAACCAACCTCCTGTTATATTGTTGGAGTTGTAGATGTAGTAAATAACAAATGGTTGCTATATACGCCCACAGTTTATTCTAATTTCGTTCAAAAAGCCACCCATTCCGGGGATGATGTAGATAGTGTTTACACCAGAATCTACTACGGTCCGTCAATGAAGTCTTTTGAACACTCATATTCGACGGTCGGAACCCCATCTTTAACAGATGGAACCTTCCTAGTGAATTGGCAGGAAGGAGAATAACACTCAAGACCCCCTCCGAGGGCCGGATGGTGAGAGAACACGATGAAGGTCGTAATTATCGCTGGGGCCGGGGAAGTCGGCCGGGGTGTAGCTCAGGCTCTTATTTATGAACGTAAAAATGTAATTTTAATTGATTCAGATCCAGATGCGCTAAAAGCCGCTCAGTCTCTTGAATGCCTATTGATTGCCGGTGACGTAATGTCCAGAGAGACATTAAACCATGCTGGTATTCAAAATGCAGAGTTGTTGATCATGGCAACCGATTCTGACGAGAGGAACATTTTGGGCTGCTCATTTGCCAAAGATCATAGGAATAACATGGATTCAGTAAGTGGAGAAATGGTGACGATAGCTCGAGTAAATCGAATGACCGTAGCAAGAGAAGATTCCTCAAAAGTTTTTCATCGCTGGTCACAAGTAGACCACGTGGCCAATGCCGATAAAGAAATTGTTGATGAGCTTACTGCAGGATTGATATCTCCACACATTCTTCACACTGCACCGATGGGAAATGATGCTTATCTGTCTGTTTCAAAGATTACCGAGGGTAGTTTATTGCTCGGTAAACCATTGATTGATGCAGCAGATGAAATTGATGGCCTACCAATTCCCGTAGGAATCGTAGGGGCTGGAGGAAAATCATCAATTGTTGATGAATCAACAATTGCTGAATCTGGGGACCTACTACTATTTGCTGCTACTGGTTTACATGTTCAGAACCGAATCTCAAATGCATGTGGATTTACCTCTCAGCCGTTGGTAGATCAACCCCGTGTCATCATATTTGGAGCAACATCTATTGGTACTGACTTAGCAGGACATTATTTGTCCTCTGAATCATATGTTACAGTTGTAGAACCCGATCTCAATGTCGCAAATGACCTTGTTGGTTCTGATTTAGGAAATCAGAGGAGATTAGACGTCATTCATGGGGAACCAGGTGATGTAGAATTGCTAAAGGACATAGGAATGTCAGATCATGATATTGCCATTAGTACACTAGATGATGACAATGGAGCCATCGCAATAGCCATGAGAGCCGTAGATGAAGGAGTAAATCGAACAGGGTTAATTGTAGATGACTCGACATTGGTTGATACTGTTCGCAGAATAGGGTTAACCAGAGCAGTGTCTAGACGGGAGGTTTCTGTCAGTGCAATCATGGAACATGTACATTCGTATGTTGAAGGCAAATTCCAAATTATCAGGCAAGCAAAAGAATTTGTTGCAATGTCTGTAAGTTTGGATCATAACCATAGTGTGGTCGGTCAACAAATCACAAAGTTAGAATCTAAATTCAAAGGGAGAGCAAAGGTAGTACTGCTGGAAAGAAATAGAGATGGCATGGGGCCTGTAACATTCACTCCAGATTCTGAAATGGTGTTGGAGCCAAATGATCGTTTGATTATTCTTCTACTACGTGATTCTATTCAGGCAGTAGAAGCTAAATTGAGGTCGTAACATGCGTTTAGCACCGATTGCTAACCTCATGGGTTGGACACTGACTGTAGTTTCAATACCAATGTTTGTGATAGGCTTATCCTCATTCATCTTACAAAATGAAGCTACGGAATTCTTTGTACGGGCATTTTTAGTTCCTGTAATTCTTGGTTTGTTGACTGGTTTGCTAATGATCACAAAAACAAGGAATAGTTTCGATCAAGACGAAGGAGTTCGAGATCGGGAGGCAGTCACAGCTGTGGCACTAGGGTGGTTGATTGTCATATTCTTTGGTGGAATCCCATATTGGTTGGGCGGTATGTTTCACGGACCTTATAGTTACATCGAAGGGAATTCGACCCTCTCTCAGATATCATTAGGGCTTCTACATTCATGGTTTGAATCGATGTCAGGGTTTACTACAACTGGTGCTACTGTAATTGATCCCTTGACTAGTCCGTTGTGCGTTGGCGTTTCGGACTGCATAGGTTCTCAACCACGGTCCTTACTCCTATGGAGAAGTACCACACAATGGCTCGGTGGCATGGGGGTTATTATGCTGAGTATTTTGATCTTGGGGAGATGGATAGGGGGCGGTTTAACGTTAGCAAGAGAAGAATTAACAGGACCTAGTTTATCCCGCTTGGGACCAAAATTGCAACAAACTGCGGCCTTTCTTTGGGGGGTTTATACAGTTCTAACTTTAGTTGAGTTTGGTTTACTATTTTTCATTGGTAAAATTGGAATGTTCGACTCTATTAATCATGCATTAACTACCATGGCTAGTGGAGGATTTAGTACACATGATGCTGGAATTATGTATTTTGATTCCTTTTTAGTAGAATCAATAATTGTGTGTTTTATGATTTTAACAGGATTGAATTTTAGTCTATTCCATATTGCATATCACGGAGGTCTCAAGGAGGCATTTAGAGATCAGGAAATGAGAATATACCTTTCTGTGCTATTTCTCGCATGGCTAGCGATGACATTTAGCCTAGTCACAGCAGGCGGTCAAGGCTTTTCCGAATCTGCGCGCTCAGCATTATTTCAAGCAACATCCATAGGGACCTCAACAGGTTATGCTTCTGCTGATTATGCTGTCTGGCCAGTTTTGTCTTTGCTAACATTGCTATTCCTAATGATAGTTGGTGCATCAGCAGGATCTACTTCTGGTGGACTCAAAATTATGAGATTAAAAATAGCATATGAAATAGTTAGGCAAGAGATAGGCCGAATTGTTCAACCAAGACAAGTTCGAACTATCAGAATGAACGGAGAGGTAGTAGATGAAACGAAAGTGCAAGTAGTCCTAGGGATGCTATCAGCATGGGCTGTAGCTGCTGTTTTAGGCACTACCTTGATTGCTATTGTTGAATATGACCTTGATTTGACAAGTGTAATCAGCGTTGTTATATCGTGTTTAGGAAATACTGGGCCTGCTTTAGGTGTTTTTGGTCCCACTGCAACTTGGGCTAGTATGCATCCAGTATCGATGTTCGCAAGCACCATCATGATGTGGATAGGGAGACTTGAAATATTGACAGTATTGGTAGTTTTCAACCCTCGTGCTTGGAGGTTATAGTGTCAGAAATCTGTCAAACTAAATTGGTTAGAAGTAGATTCAGATTGTTTATTTTCCACTATATTTTGTTCTACTGAAACAAATTCATTTCGGTCACTTTGATAATCTTCGTATGAACTGTTGAATTTTTCTAATATTCTTTTACCCTGAGGACTTGAACGTTTGATTCCATGCAGGGCAAGATGATCATCTGCTTCTAGTCCAATCATTACTGATAGTTCAATGTCCTCGGGATTTTTAACTATCTCATTCTCATGCATTGCAAGTAGGATTGGATACAAACTATCTCTGGAAGATGCAAGGCTGGTTCCCACATAGTTTGCTAATCTATCATTTGCTCCTCCCGTTTTCCATGCTTCTCTCCCCCTCCTGAGGGTATCGGGGTACGAAATATCTGCACGTTCTATTGATTCTGGATGTCTTACAGCCGATCCCAGTAACTCAAAACACCAATACCAAGCACGATATGCTCGATTAGAGAACCCTATACCAAGTGCCTTATCTGCCCTTGCTAGCGCCCGAATGGAAATTGCAACATCATTGCTGTCAGTCCTGTTTATTCCGTTGTTCCATGTAATCCATTCATTTAATTCAGTGGGCGTCTTATCTAGGTCTCTAGCTATATTGGCAGCATCACGAGATGATGGTGCTCTGTACATGGATTTTAGTCCGTCAAAAATCTCGACGTGAGAATCCCTTCTTCCAATCTCAACTTGTTCTAGAGCAGAATCCAAATCAATATGGGAATTTTTTACAGAACACTGAAGATCGTTAATGAGTGCTCGTAGGTCTCCAGAATTACCTCGAATAATTGCTTGTAGTGCTGCAGATTCGATAGATACCCCTTCCTTGCTCAAAATTCTTCTTGCAATCGTCTCCAAGTCAATATTATTCACCCTTCTAAATTCAATAATATCTGCTAGACGTTGTATCCTTGATTGGTTATTTCTCCAATTTCTCCGCCCAAACAATCTCATTTTATCATTGCAAGTCATGATGATGGGTTGTTTAGATATTGAAAGTATTCTCAACAATTCTGCTTTTCCTCCACTATCTCCGGACAAACCACGGTCATTTTCTGGATCTGAGGCTTTCAAAATGGTATCTTCGGCTATTTTTCTGAACGATCCCCCTAGGTGATCTACCTCATCAAGTAAAATTAGAGTTTTAGATAATCCTGTCCCTCCACTAGTCCAGCTTTCTAGGGAAGAATGCATTGCTCCTCCGAGGGCTGCTTGTCGTAGAACAGATGCGTTTCTTTGTTCGGACGCATTCAATTCGACAACATTCCAACCGAACTCTTTTGCGGTTGCCAAGGCGATGGTTGTCTTACCGATTCCTGGTGGACCTACTAGCAAAACCCCTCGCTTATCTGGAATGCCTTGATTCCAACTTTGAAGCCAATTTTCAACTCGTTTTCTTTGGGCATCGTTCCCAACTAATGTAGACATTTGATTTGGTCTGTGGCGTTCACTCCAATCTGAAGCAGCGCCTACATTGCCGTGCTCCATGAATTGAATTCAAGTCGGATGTTTTTGAATATTGGTCAAATTAACCAATCTTCAGAATCACTCAATGTTCCCATTGTCATTCTAGTTAACAATTCATTAACATGAATTCGGATTTGTTTCTGATCATCACGCTTTCGGATAGTTACCGTATCATCTTCCACACTTTGATGGTCTACTGTGATTGCCCAAGGGATTCCTATTTCATCGGCCCTTGCATAACGTCTTCCTATGGATTTGCCAAAAGCATCAATCGTTGGTAGTATTCCAGTGATTGCACACAAATTCTCATAAATTTGTTTGGCCTTTTCTGGCATTCCATCCTTATTGAATAGAGGTAGGACAACAGCGTTGTATGGTGCCACGTCCTCGTTCAATCGCAAAATATCGTAATGTTCGCCTTCTTTTTCTGTCCTGTCAAATGAATGATCAAGAATATGCCAGATTATACGATCAATTCCAAAAGCTGGTTCTATAACGTGGGGAGTAAACCATTCTCCTTTGATTGTTTTCTGGATTCTTCTGGATTCAACCATTCCTTCGGTAATGGTAACGGAACTACCGTTGGTAAGTTGGAGATGGAAAGGTAAAGCATCGGGAATCGTTTCCAAGTTTTCCAGACATTCCACTACTAATTGTGCGTTCTGTCTAAATTTTGGACCTACTACAGATTGAATAGGAATCCATCTGGTTTCATCTATAGTAATTGGTTCATCAAATTCTCTCCATGCCTTCAGATCACTTGACGTCGATGCTTTCGAATGCGCGTCTAAATCATAACACCCTCGATGGGCGATACCTACACATTCAATCCATCCATAACTCCCATGAATTTCACAATCCCAGCAGTCACTTGCATAATGTGCCATTTCATCTTGTTCATGCTGTCTAAATCTAATACGCTGGCTGTCAATCCCTAGTTTTATCATTAGTTCATAGGTCTCTAACATGAATTTACCGACTACAGGATGGCGTATTGTACCATTTTCAATTGCTTCTGCAATTGACGTTCTTATCAATTCCGTTTTGCCATTGCCTGGATCAGGTATTAATTGGATTTTGTAAAATGAATTTACTACTTCTACTAGGTCAACAGGTGCATCAGGATCAATAAAATATTCCAACTCTGCCATATTGAATTCTCGTTGCCTTATCATTCCTTGCCTCGGACTTATTTCGTTTCGATACCCTTTCCCGATTTGTACTGCTCCGAATGGTAATTTTTGCCTAAAATGTCGGTTCAAAATTCCAAAATTCGTAAACATTCCTTGGGCTGTTTCTGGACGGAGAAATGCTTGGCGACCTTCTCCTACAGGTCCTACATTTGTAGAAAACATTAGATTCATTGGCATAGCACTGCTCCATACGGTTTTGGAACATGTTGGACAAGGTATATCATGTAACGAAATAGCTTCATCTAATTCTGCTGCGGAGAGTGAGTCGGGGTTAGAGATAATATCTTCCAGTAAAAGATCAGCGCGTGAAACTGCTTTACATGATTCACATTGCACTGCGTGATCGTTAAAAGCTCCCACATGACCACTTGCTTCTAGAACAGATCTAGGAGTTATTGTAGGGGAATCTATTTCGACAATGTTACCTAAGCGAAGCCAATGATTTAGCCATTTTTCTTTTACCAATCGAAGAATCCTAGCGCCTACAGGACCGTAATCGTATAATCCGGCAACACCACCATATATTTCGAAAGCTGGGTAAACAACTCCCCGTTTTTTGAGCGAACTCATCAGGGTGCGAACCCGCTCTTCATCAACACTCATCGAGCCCTTCTCAATACCTATGCTTCTCAAGTGTTACTGAATTATTTGTAATAAATGTTCAATCTGCTTAAATTTCTTGATTGTGGGTCTTATCGACCGAGAATTGGTAAATTATCGTAGTTTAATGCATATGGTTATATCTTGGACCGTACCCACTGAAGCCACTAGTATGGAGGAAGTTATTGTGAATGAACCCCAATACGCTAGTAAGGTTGCCGAAACCGACGAACTGTTGGAGTCACTTTGTCAACCAGTCCGGGACTGGTTTAAATCTAAATTTCCTGATTTCACAGATCCACAGAAATTAGCAATTCCAGTCCTTCAAAACGGGGGACATCTGTTACTTTGTAGCCCAACTGGTAGCGGAAAAACCCTTACAGCGTTTCTGAGCATAATAGATGACCTTGTGAAAAGGGCAATGAATGGGAACCTGTCTAAAACAGTACAGTGTGTCTACATTTCTCCAATTAAGGCATTGGCTAACGATATTCAAAAGAATCTTATCGAACCTTTGCGAGAAATCAAAGAGGGTTTTTTACCAAGCGGGTCACAAAATATTGTTGTAGGATTAAGAACAGGGGATACATCACAATCCGAACGTCAAAAGATGTTAAAGAACCCCCCCCATATACTGATTACCACACCCGAATCCCTTGCTTTGGCGATCGGTTCCTCTCGATTTAGGCCTATTCTTCAAGACCTGCGTTATTTGATAGTAGATGAAATGCATTCGTTGGTTCCGACTAAAAGAGGGACACATCTTGCTTTGACCCTTGCTCATTTGGATCACTCTATTTCTAAACCTGTACAGAGGATTGGTATTTCTGCTACCATGGAACCTTTGAAAACAGTAGCAGAATTCTTAGTTTCATCTGATTCTAATTCTAATGTTCCAGTCACTATTGCACATATTTCTGGCTCAAGACGATTAGATCTCGATATCCTGTTACCTACGGATAGGTTCAACAATACAGCAATGAAAGATATTCTCGATCGTAACGTTGAGGTGATTAAAGAATTAATTAACGCTCACAATACAACCTTAGTATTCGCAAACACCAGGCGGATGACAGAGGTGCTAGTTCAGAAACTTAGAGCCATTCATGTAGAAGGTATAGAAGGTCATCATGGTTCGATGGATAAGAAAATTCGGTTAGATGTAGAACAGAAACTCAAACGCGGTGAGTTGAGAGCCGTCGTATCATCTTCAAGTCTTGAAATGGGTATTGACATTGGTTCTGTGGATATGGTCATCCAGGTTGGGTCACCAGGAAGTATTGCTACAGCGTTACAACGCATTGGTCGTGCAGGTCACCATGTAGGTGGGGTTCCAAGAGCCCGATTATTACCGACCGGCACACATGATTTACTGGAATTAGTAGCATTACAAAATTCGATATTGTCTGGTAAAATGGATCAGCTTAGTTTTCCTGAGAAATGTCTAGATGTCCTCGCGCAGTACTTAATCGGCTTGGTAATTCAAGAAGATTGGGACATTGACGAGGCCTTCGAACTCGTGACCATGGCTTGGCCATACCGTGATTTAGACTACGACGATTTTATCGAA
>MDTG01017489.1_pt1 | contig 16242 bp, 11 predicted proteins | sample 811421 | NCBI WGS metagenome assembly MDTG01 (sample SAMN05326645, study PRJNA326480) | marine metagenome | isolation source: seawater | place: Pacific Ocean: South East | collected 2011 | reverse complement strand
TGACAGGATGCGAAAAGATGGACAGGGAGAATTCCTCAAGATACTACAACTCGCATATAATTGGTCAAATGACCATTCAAGGAAAAGGCACAAAGATGCGTTTCAATGATCAAGAAGCCAAGAAGCCTATGGCTGAATCGGCACGCGTATAGACCATGGAAGGCATTCAACTGCTAATTGCCGCGTCTACCGGACTGGGTCTAGCTGCAGCCTCTGGATTCAGGGTATTTCTGCCCCCGTTCCTGATGGCCGTCTGGGTTAGGCTTGGTTTCCTCGATGTAAGCATAGAGGGTACTGAATTCGAGGCTTTTTCGTCCGACGTGTCGATCTTGCTTCTCGCCGTGGCTTCATTATCCGAGATAATGGCTTACAAAATTCCATGGATGGACAACATGCTTGACTCTCTCGCGACTCCCATGGCGGGTCTCGCCGGAGGATCTGTGGTTGCTGTATCCATGGAAGGGGCAGATCCATCCATTCAATGGGCTCTTGCAATTATCGCGGGGGGAGGTGCGTCCCTATCAATTCAATCCGCGACGGTTGCAGGAAGGGGACTATCTTCGATGTTCACGCTGGGTCTGGCGAATCCATTTTTCTCCCTCTTCGAGGATTTCACCTCCATTTTACTGATTTTGTTAGCCTTATTGGCACCACTGCTGGCTCTAACGGCATCGCTGATGCTAATATTCGTAATATTACGGAGGAAAATGCAAGAAACGGTCGACTATCCGGCAATAAAATTAGGCCGGCAATCAACATAACCGGCGAGAAAAGACTCTTGTGTAATCCTCATGATTGTTTGATTAGGGGGAAATGACGTGCAGTTACTTCCAGTATTGCCGCCAGAAACGGTCAGGGATTACTTGGTTGTGGTTCTTACCGCTGCATTCATCATCAGGATTTCCATGATAATCGGTCCACTACGACGGTTAGCAACATCAATCGATGACGATATCGAGCACAGAAGCACCGTCTCGAATCTGATGAATGTGAGCGATATATTTCTGAAACCCTCGATCCAGAGCCTCGGCAAATCCTTCATCCTCAGTGAAGTATTCATTCTCTTCGCACCCATGCTGATTGCTCTTCCAGTAATGACGTTGGTTGGAGCAAGAGAGATACTAGCATCTGAATTGTCTCCGATGTCTTATCCCATTTTCGCTGGATTCCTTGTCCTTTGGCTGGCTCGAGACATACGCAGGTCCTCTAGGCTCAGGGCATTCTTGGATGTGACACACATACGATTAGAGGGGATGTGGATGTTCGCCGAGGAGGAGTTCAGGTCATGGAATTTGAATCAAGATTTCAGAAGGTCATGGTTCCTCAATGAGCTCCAGCAGGCTGATCTGAAAGAGGCGGTTGAAGGTGAGAATGGGATATTATCAGGTTTCGCGGGGCTGTTGTCTAGAAATCCGATTGCCGTTGCTGTTGTAAAGCAGATAAAGCGTGGACTAGACTCCAATATCCTTGCGCCATTCTCTGAACAAATACACTCCACTGTGATGAGTGTAATCCGAATGAGAATGAATCAGATAGTTGGAGAGCAGCTAGAAGATTTTCGTCGGAAGTCTCCGATGAGAAGGGCTAATCTTCTGTTCGAGGCTTTGCTTCCAACCATGTTCATATCGGCACTTTTGATGCTACATGTCGGTGGAATTTGAGAAACAATCACTCCGATCACCTGTAATGAGATATTTTACACATGGAAACAGCGGGTAGCTGACTGGTTTTGAAGCCGCTAGTACCCTTTAGGCAGCATCATCGATCGTTCCGATGGAGTTGCTAAAGTCAACCAAGCCATCCCCATTATTATCTGAATGAATGCAGTCACAGCGATAGTTTCTCTGAGATTCAAAATATCATATTCCATGACCAAACCGGCTCCCAGTGCGGAGAACCCCATCATCCCTGTCAAAAGGAAGTAATCCGAACCGGCCACCCGACCACGCCATTCATCCTCCGTCCGCTCTTGGAGGAGGGTAGTGCTGAGTACCCAATTTATGCCACTACTCCCGTGGGATATGAAAACCAGTGCAAGTATCACCCAAGTCCACTCAACGGCTGATATGATTAGATAGAATACACCTGATATCAAAATAGACCATCCAAGAAGAGAAGGCCGCAGCCTATCCGATCTCATGAGTCTTCTACCTATCACGGGCCCAGTTCCGGATCCAAAACCACGAGCCATATACAGTATTCCTATCGACCCAGCAGCAACTGAACCGAATCCTGCTTCCATGCCGATGAGTATCAGCAGGAATACCTGGGCGCCACCGCCAGCAGCCCACATCGCTTTGGCAAAAACAACTCTCCTTATTGGCGGATTTGATTTGAGGTGTTTCCAACCATCCACAATTTCCACGAGACCGGTCAGTATTCCCCCCTTGCCTTGTTCATCTTGACTTGGCCCTCCAAATGGCAGGCTGGCGAACATCATAGCGGAAATTAAGAATGTCAGCGTATCGATCCAGAGCGCCATTTCAACACCCAACTGGGAGATAGTCAATCCACCCAGGCCTGCACCTATGCCAAGAGAGGCAGACCACCCAGCACTTCCCATTGCATTAGCAGTCAGAAGCTCCTCCTCGTCGCAAATATTCGGAAGATAAGCATATTCTGCAGGGTCGAATAGCACCCTTGCTAATACCAATGTCGAGGTCAAAGCGTACACTGACCAAAGACTGCCCAGCAAATCAAATGCCAGAAATGTCGTTAGTACCACGAATGAGGAACCGTTAGCGAGAACCATCAGACCTCTTCGAGAATATCTATCAGCAAACATTCCGGTTAGCGGTTCTAAGGGCGCATGCGTCAGACTGCGAACTGCCATCACGCCAGCTATGGCGAGCGGAGAGCCATCCGAGACTTCGCCAGCTAGTAGGAACATTGAGATTATCGTGAACCAATCTCCGATGAATGATATCATATTTGCAGCAAAGAGCCTCCTGAAAGGACGATTCCTTTGGAGTAGTTCCACATATCCTATGCTAGCCACAGCCTAAACCAGATGGAACAGGTTATCATCTCATGCATCAAGCCAACTGCTATGTGTTCTCAGCGTTGTAACTGGAATTATGCGCGAGCGGCGTTTGGTTTGGATCGACTTAGAAATGACCGGTTTATACCCTGATGAAGGGGACTGCATAATAGAAATTGCCACAATAGTCACAGAAGGGGATCTTACGCTAGTCGCAGAGGGCCCAGTACTTGCAGTAGCCCCCAGCGATTTGAGCCGTCTTGATCGCATGGACGAATGGAACATGAAGACTCACACGTCTTCTGGATTAGTAGATAGAATATTGAAGGATGGGGTCGGTATCTCAGAGGCCGAATCTGAAACACTGTCCTTCTTGAAGGAGCACTGTCCACCGGGACTTCCACTAGCAGGCTCTTCAGTGCATCATGATCGCCGATTCATAAGAAAAGAGATGCCAGCTTTGGACGAGTTTCTATCGTACCGAATAGTCGATGTATCGTCATTCAAAGAGGTCATCAGGAGATGGGCGCCGGATCATCCTAGGCATACGAAACCCCCGAACCATAAGGCTCTAGAGGACATTAGGGGATCTATAAGCGAACTACAGTATTATCGGGATTCTGTTTTCAAAATATGATGCCAATTCGGCGATACTTCCTCATTCTATCGGCATGCCGAATGAATCAGTCAATACTACATTTATCGCTAAACCACGTTTGTGAAAGGCAATCAACTCCAGCCCATGTATCCTGTGTCCTGTTACAGCACGTCCGATCATCGGCCGATCCTTTTCATCTGGTAGCTCAGTAAGAGGCCTCCTTACGCCTTCCACATCATCGAACCAAGGAGCTGCTCCTTCTGGAGAAAACCAAACTCCAAGAATCAAATCTACCCCTTCGGTAAATTGTGCAGCTTCTGCATCAGCCCCGCTTGGAACTGCTGGGGCATTAGGATGTGTGTGTAACCAATGGGTAAACCTCCCTCCACGAGGACCCCTATCTTCTGAAAATAAACCATCGACCCACTCTTCCGGGACATGATGTACTTCATATGAATCGCCACGATTAACAAGATGCGGCCTTCCAACCAACATGCCTTGGCCTGCAAATAAGTCAGGCTCGTTTGATGAACCGATATAACGAGACAATTCCTCTGAATAATCCGTTTTTTCGGTATCTACGTCTAATCCCACCAAAATCTCATCTGGAAGCGATCTGAATGTCCAATCCAGTATTTCAGACAGTGAATCCATTGAAACAGCCATCAGGCCAGCATATGCATCTCGATTTTCTAAGGACGTGAGGTTGTATCTTTGAGCTGCAGTAAACAGCCAATCAGGAAGCGCCTCACGCATGATTCAAACCACTCCCGCCTCATTCATAGTCGTAATGAGGAATCAGATTTACATCCAGTACCACATGATCCCATCTTGGCGCATAACTCTTGACACGATGCATCGCAGCCCGATGAACTTCAAATCCATTTGAAGCAGCCTGAATTTCTGATATCCAATTATTCGAATAGTGTTCATATTCCCCTGAGGCTGCTAATCCATGCAGATGAATCATGCCTCCTTTTTCAGACATGGCTCCAACAGCAGCATAAATCGCAGATGTTGCATCTGGGAGAAGCCCTAAGATTATACGATCGACCTTGAGATTAAGCGAAGTCACCGTTTCCATGCAATCTCCTTCCAAGACAGTGCATTGAGATTGAACGTTATTCTCATCAAGATTCCATTTCAGCGCTTCTATTGCGGCATAATTCCACTCACAAGACCATACGGTGACGCTGGGGTCTGCCAATAGGGATGGAAGAGTGTAATAACCAATTCCCGCAAACATATCCAGTATTCTCTCTCCTTTTTTTGCTATTTCACGCATCCTCCTTCTCTCATTGACATTTCCCGCGCTCCACATGCATCGTAGAATATCGTAGCCATAGCGAATGCCGTTTTCCTTTCGAACGGCCCATCCTCCTCTCGGACCCATAAGCAAAGGCTCAATCAAGGGATTCCTAGTTGGTCCTTCGACCTCTCCCTTGCGGAAGACCCTCTCCACCCCTAGGGATTTAGCCACGCAGATCCACAGGGATGGCTCAGAAACAGAGTCCCAAAATTTGCTTATGAAGGCCGAGGATGGAAGAATCACGACGTCGTCGAAAATCTCCCACTTCTTTGGTACGTCAGACGGAAGAGGAATATCCTTTGAAAACCCACTCTCAATCAATAGATTCCTAAGACCTTCCTCCAAATTGGAGTGAGGATCGAAACGAGTCATAGGCAGACGGGAAGGCGCGATGATAAAGACGGTCACCCCTCTGAACAGTACTATGGGAGGGAAATCCACGTCAGTTTTTCTCGTCGTCATAATGGCGATATCGACGGTCAGTGCAGATCCGCCGCCGGGCTCACCAGAGGTTCAGAATTCAATTTGTGACACTAACTCAACCCCGGGAGGAATTTGCGACGATTACGACTCAAATTTGGATGGTAGTATCGGCCAAGATTGGTCACAAATAGCAGTTCAATTGTCTATGGAAAGTGCGAGTGAAATAGAGATAGAGATCTTTGTTGCTATGCACGAGGTAGGCAGATCACAGCTGGGCCTGCAAGAAATAGACCTCGAGGGAGACTCCGGGCCTGAGGACGGAATTCCCGCTGATTATATCAGGAATTTCTTCGATGAAGAAACAGGCGATGGGAGAACTGTAAGTGACAGGATGTTCGACGAAGTAGATCGAATGGTCACAAATGTCCTCGGGGAGAATTTTGAATCTATAGGCCAACCTGTTACGAACACAGTCAGCACCATACCGAGGACACTTTCCTCGAATTTGCAGTGCACTGCAGACTCATCAATAGATTCTGCAGATGAAGTTGAATTCAGAGACAATGATCCATTCTGGCCCCCCATTTGTGTCAGATCAGCACTATCGGTGACAATCAATGCCTCCTCAATTGGTATGGACGAAACCAGAGGAAACCTCGATAGAACCCTTCGCGGCCTCTTGATAATGGGCGCTTCGGTAGATCTCAAATTCGACCTTTTAGTCGAGCCAGGCCAGTCTCTGGAGATGTCCCTCACCCCACCTCAATATGCTGAAGCAATTTCAGCTAGACAAGGCACATTGATTGTAGACCAAGATATCACTGATTCAAGAACACAAGGATTTGCCGTAATCGACCAGGACAGAACAGGAGAAAACCCGATTCAACCACCTTCTCTTTTGACATTGGATACAACAATTCGCCATCTACCGGATGAAACTCCCACTGTTGATCTGAGTCAGACGGATGAACCTGGGTTATTCATCAACCTAGTCGTAGATGCTGTTGACACATCTAATGCCAGATTCGGCCTAGATATCGCTCTGCATCACTTGGATTCTTCCACTCTAGAGGCATGGTCAATCGACATTGAACAGGATGGAGTTGATGTCCCATGGGTCACTGCTGACGGACTTCGACTTCTAGACGAGGAAACAGATTTAGGGCTGAATCAAGTCATAAACGGCATACCAATGGAAGAGATATCCAAATCCCTCAGCGAGGTCCTTGGAAATGACATACAATTGGAGACACCATACTTTTCTCAGACCAATGAAACCGGTGGACTTGATTTCATCCATACGCCTGGTTCAACTTGTTCAGAGACATCCCCTTCTCGATATTGTCTGGCTGGCCCCAATTCTATGGGAACGACGTACCCGATTCTAATATCAGCATACAGTAACCCAGCTCCAATAGAACTCTCGAAAACATTCGCACGTCTTTTAGAGAATAGCGGCATGGACCTTGCACAGATTGACATTTCTGCATTCTCAGACCAAGATTTGGCAAGGATGATGTCTGTACTATCAGTTGATCTCTCTCATGATGTCGGTTGGATAGCAGGAAGCCTTCCAGACATACTCCCTGACTCAGATTTGAAAATACGAATAAATCTTCCAAGTTGGGTAAAATCGAAAATTGGAAACCCGTCGACGCTCATACTTGATGTATCTGAGGAAGACGCAATCCAACAAATCAGCGTTGAAGGCACCAGACAATTCGATTGGAGGCATGCGATATGCATGAATTCTACCCCATGTACAGATGATAGTCAAGACGTGATTTGTAAATCCTCACAGTCCACCTGTGTCTCGGCTACGGTTGACTTTAATGTAGAAAAAATATCTATTCGGGAACTATCATCCTCAGCAACAGTTGACTTTGACCTTCACTTTACCATAGACCTCTACAGAATCGATGTGGACTTCGGCATCGAGGGGGTGGAAATCTCTCCAATGCCCTCTGATCTGATGAGGCACGTCGTTAGCGTGGGAGACAAGGCAGAAGGAGGAATATTGAATGGGACTGAATTTAAGCGAATAGACTCCCCATTTCCTAATGACAATCATCCAATAGATCTTGACATATCCAATGAGGGCATGCAAGACCTTGCTGAAGAGATGACAAATAGAATCCGTTTACAAATGATTGAATTGGGCAAAGAAGAGGGTTCTGAAATTGAATTGGGAAATCTGGGCACTGTCACTCCATCATTCGATCTCTCAGACGCCCCCCTCGCTCTTTTTATAGATAGATTCGACTCATTAGAGTCGCCAGAATTGTCTGATAGGCAACCACTTCGAATCGGCGGCTCTATGTCCGATGCCCAAGTTAGAATTTCGCTTGATGACGATGAACTCGGAATCAGGGTGGCTGAACAAACCGCATTTACAACATTCATATCCACAATCAGAAATTCTGTCTCTCCTGGAATAAGCATGGACGGTATTGGGCCATTTTCAGGAGCAGTCAGCGTCGTCCCATTGGATGAAGAAACTGAACTTGGAACAATAAGGCCAGTAGTAATCGAACGCATCAAACTTCCCAAATCGATAGACGTTCTCGTGTTTGAGAGTAGCATGCAAAGAGCATACATAGAGAGATCTGGAGAATATACGACCCTTGTCTATATGACTCCAATTTTCGATTGCGAAGTTGCCCAAGAACAATTTCCATGTGAGACCAAAAAAGATACCGTCGAACTCTCAATCATGATATCTTGGTCACTGGTTTTGACAGAGGTCATTCCATATTTACTTGCAATCTCGGTGATTCTTGGTTTACTTATCTGGAGAAGACGAGTAAAGCGGATACTCAAGCGAAAAAAGAAAGCGGATGCGCTTGAAAAAGCAACCATGGAATGGATTGAATCCGTCGATTAGTCAATCAGTATTTTCTGAATGACTCATGAATCCTTCTCGCTAGCTCTTTTCCTATCCCCTGTATGGCCCTCAACTCCTCCAGACTGGCATGCTCTATACCTTGGATTCCCCCGAAATGCCTCAGAAGAGCCTGAATTTTCTTTGCCCCAAGACCCTCCACGTTCTCCAGCGGGTTTCTCAGACTTCCCTTCGATCTCTTCTTTCGATGATATGAATTTACGAATCGATGTGCTTCATCTCTCGCATGTACAATCATCCGGCCTTTCCTATCTAGAACGAATTCCCTACCATCCTCTGTGAATACTGTCTCTTCTCTTTTCGCCAGGGCGATTACAGGGAAAACACCAGCTAGATCATGAGAATCGAGCATTCTAAGCACTGCAGATAAGTGGGTCTTTCCACCATCCAAGATGACCAAATCTGGCCATTCATTCTGATGTTTCAACCAACGCTCTACAACTCCGGTCATCATTCGAAGATCATCCGCAGCTTCGTCCTTCACACGATAGGTTCGATATTCTGACTTCTCAGGACGACCATTTCTGAAAACGACGGATGCCCCTACTCGCGACTCCCCAAGAAGCTGTGCCATATCGAAGCACACAACATGATTCAGTCTGCTCATTCCGAGCAACTCTGCTGCATCCTCGGCGGCTTGTTGTTCTACCTTTCCCGAAGATCTGCTCTTCGCACGTTCAACGTGTAGCTCAGCATTCCGATCAGCCAAGCGTCTGAGTTTTGCAAGTTTCCCTCTCTCCGGAACACGAACTTCCACGGCAGCACCACGCCTTTCGCACAGCCATTTTTTGAGGTCTCTACCGAGATCCTTCGGTGTAAGGAGAATCTTTGGGGGCCTTTGGCTGGAATAATGCTCTGCGACAAGTAATGATACCGATTCCCCAACGTCCCCTCTGTGTATCATCGGATAGGTAACCTGCCCTTGGATTACTCCTTCATCGGCTTGTATGATTACTGCGTTCCCAAAATCTCCTCTGTGTGCGAATCCTACAGCATGTACCTCAGTGTAGAATCGACTGCGTATGATTTGATCTGAAATTGTTTTTTGAATGACCGCTATCATATCTCTGAAACTTGCAGCTTTCTCATACTGCATGGTTTCTGAAGCGATATCCATATTCTTTTGAAGACCCTTGATTATTGAGGCAGCATCACCGTCAAGGACACTTTGTACCACTCTGACTCTGCTGTTGTATCCCTCAAGTCCTCCATGATCTTCGTAACCGAAAGGTACATTGTCCCGCTCATCCCGAATTCCGAAATGCCTTCTTAGCAGTTTTATGACTCTCTTGGCTGCACCAGCATCTGGAAAAGGCCCCCATATCTTCGATCCCTTTGGGGGTCTTCTCGTGTAGATGATGCGAGGATATTCGTGTTTCGTGATGGCGATAAATGGGTATGTCTTGTCATCCTTGAACATTGAATTGTACCTTGGTTTATGCTTCCTAATCAACTGTTTCTCTAACACAAGGGCCTCATTTGGGCTTCGTGTTACAATGAAATCGACATCATCAGAACTTGAGACCAATTGTGGAATCATCGCTCTGTCTGGATTAGGAGAAAAATATGACCTAACTCTGGTTCTGATATTCGTTGCCTTTCCAACATACAGAACCCTTCCTGAATCAGTCCTGAAAAGATAGACACCAGGAGCTTCTGGAAGGTCGAGATCACGAGGTTTGAGTGGCATCTTCGATGTTCCCTAATAGGCCAAGGGCCATGAAGTGATGGCTTGACCCCCACCATGTGCTGACAGGGCCCGAGGAGAGGTTGTTGACCGCTCTCGCAAGTGTAGAGGTAGATAGAAATCTACGCCGAGACTTTCCTCCGGCACTTTCATTGCCTGCCTTGGCATTAAGATTGGGAGTGGTCCGTTCGGCCCTTCACGTGCCAGCAGCCTCTCTCGAATCAAAAGGATTGATACAATCAATCAAGAGCAATGTGATTGGGGCCACAAGGAGAAGAACCGTGCTCTTGTTGACGCAAAAAGGTCTAGAATTACTAGACGAATTGAGCATACTACATGACATCCACAGACGTGCTCCAACTGCATTTGGAAGATCGGCCGATATCGAGGCTCTCCAAGGCATACTTTCCGAGCCTGGAATTGTGACTCTAACTGGACTACCCGGCATTGGTAAGACAACCCTTGCACGGGCTGTCAAGCATAGCCTGGAGAAAGAAGGCAAGAAATTTGAGTGGTGTACGGCTAATGCAGCGACTGATATCAATCAAATTATGAAATCATGGACTAAATTTTCCATTGAGGAATCTCCAAAACTTTCCGCATCAAGACTTGAAGAGAATTCTATTTATGTCCTTGATGAGGCACAGGAAATTCACAAACGGCATGCAGAGCCAATCAAATCTATGATTCAGAATGCTCCTCATGCGACTATGCTGGTCATAACGAGAACTCCTAGCATCTTCTCAACGATTCCTTCTGCTACCCGGTACCCGTTAGAAGGAGTAGATATCGAGGCCGCGTCCAAAATAGCCCCTCATTTAGAACAGAATCGTGCAACACAGATAGCAACCGCCTTGGGAGGGCATCCTCTGGCAATCGAGTTGTGGAGAGAGGGAGATGACCTCCCCACACCTGAAACTCCAATTGCCGAGTTTGTGACTTCTACCGTCTTGAGCAGATTGAGCAAATCCTCAGTGCAAGGTCTTGACAAATTATCCTTGGAACCATTTCCCATCCAGAGGAACAACTCCCTCTCCGATCAAATTATCGATATTTTGGATGAGGCAGCAATTCTGAAATGGGGGGAGTCTGGTTTTGAAGCTCATCATCTGATCAGAAATGTACATTCAGCGGCTATGGACGAGGTGACAAAGGCATCGATCCACGCCAATCTGGCTGCTCATTGGTCTGCCATCCAAGGCCATGAAGCGCGAGCATTCGAAATGCATCATAGAATTGCTGCAGGGCAAAGCCTCGACCAGGATCTCGCTAAATCTGTCTCTAAGGAATCCGAATCTGCCATTGCCGCTTCATTACTCAGCGACGCACTGGAAAGAGAGAATAGGGACGATTTACGCATTCTGTCCGCAAATATTGCGATTTCAAGAGGAGAAGCCAGTGCAGCAAGAGAAATAGCAAGTGATATTGCGGAAGGCCTTGATCGTTGGAAAATAGAACTTGAATGCGCCCGTATGAGCGGAGATGATAAAGAGCGTTCCAGAATAGAAAGGCTACTTCTCGATCAGCTCCCCGACTCTGAGAAAGCGAGAGTATTGGTGAGGGGGGCTATCGCAATGCATGATGATCGTTTACCCGGGCCTTTAGATCAGGATTTGGGAATCAGGCTTACTAAAAGGTTGAACCAAACAGAGGGCATATCATCCGAAATGAGCCCTTCTCTTTTGGCTTCAAGGTTGATTCTTCGATATATCATAGCTTCAAGTTCCAGTGATGTAATTGAAGCAGCCTCACTCAGATCATCAATAGTTGAAATTCTTGGCGAGGGTCATCCCCGATTGGAGGAGATAGATCTGAAAATCACATTACGCCCTTGGAACAGCATAGCAGAATCGAGGCTCTTAGAATCTATTCAATGCACAGCCGGAAGATATGCGCGACTGAAGAAGATTCACTGGGGGCTTGACTCATCTTACCCCAAGATGCCCAAATGGCTCATTGAGGCTCATGATGCTGAGTTTAACCTCGAAGAGAATGCTAATACGCCTGAGCATAGAAGAATTGATGCATTCGCATGGTATTGGAGCGGAGCTAACCATCCGGATAATCGGATACGGCTATGGTCAGAAGCAACTCGAAGACTCAGGGCGGCGGGTTGTGTTAGGGCAGCTTCAGAACTTCTTGATGAAATCCATATTGAAATCAGATCTCGGCGCCGATGAGCGTTCGTGTATCGGTAATCCCCTCGATTGCACGGATATCTCCGATTACTATTTTTGTAATTTTACCCTCATCACTTGCTTCTACTTTAACTAAGAGATCGTGACTTCCAAAGACAACCCATCGACCGGATACGCCGTCAATTGAGTCCAAAGCATTCCTGACGGAAATCTCACTACCGGGTTCAGTAGTTATGAGCACAAAACCTACGGACAAACTTACACCTCTGCGGAAATTAAAGTTTCAGTTTTTAAGACACCCGGAATCGCTCGCATTTCTTCAATCAGAAACCTGGTCATTGCCCGAGAATCTTCAAAATCAACCCTCGCAACTAAATCATACTCCCCATACACTGAGTGAGTTTCTACAACTGATTCCATCTTGAGAAGACTCGCATAAACGTCTCTTTCTTTCATTGGAAGGGCTTTAATCAGAACAAACGCGGTCTCGATAAAAATCCCCTCAATTCCTCGGAATGAAAGTCCGTTTATCATGCCTCCCTACAATTTGTACGACGCACATGTCATGGCAAAGCATACAACGATATCATGCTGTACTGGCATAGTGAGGTTGCAAGCGGAGCCGAATCCGACCCCTCGATGGCCCCTCGTCATCGTCGGGTTAATTCTACTTTCTTTGGCTCCGGCGGTCACTTCTTCTACCACAGTTATCGTATGGTCTGGAATTGTAAATTTACCTGATGGAGCGGTGATTGATGATGATCAAGTGGTCCAAGTGCTACCGGGAACGGAAATTAGAATCGGAGAGGGAGAATCAATAGAAATTGAGGGCAGGCTTTCCGTTCAAGGAACAGCAAGCGAGAAAGTAATGGTAAATTCGATTAATGGTAAACACAATGGAATACAATTCGAACCCCTCAGCCGAGGTTTGGGGTCATCGATTTCATATCTAACAGTTGCAAATGCTTCACGAGGAATAATAGTCATAGATTCCGATCCGATAATGAACAACATTACAGTAATCAATGCTGATTTTGTGGCAGTTGATTTATTCTCCTCCGCAAATCCACAGATCAACAATCTAACTGTGCTCGGAGGCGGCCAAGATGTACACGGAATGTCGGGAACATGGCGATATGGTATTGGCCTATCGCTGGGGAGCGGGAGCGCCCCGATAGTTAACGGCCTACTGGTTGACAACTTAGTCACTCGAGCACTCAATGTCTGGGGCGGCTCTGGAGGGGTAATCAGAGACTTATCAATCACTAATATAAGTGGAGCAACTCTTGCTGTCTCCTCAGGAATATGGGTTGAAGACTCTGTTCTGTTGATATCAGATACAGAGATAGAGAAATCGGATAATGGGGTTTTCGTACGCCACATATCCGAGGGATTCACAACGCGTCCCACCCTTGAGAACATTTCCATCTCCAATTCGAAGTATCGGGGAATAATGATTGAGCAATATAATCGTTCCAAATGGAACGATCTGAATGTGAATGCAGTTATCAGAAATGCTACTGTTTCAGGAACCGGAGGCCCCGACTCAGAAACACAGGGCCTTGCCAGTTCTGCTGTCGAACTCAACACAAGTGGCGCAATTATCGAAGGTTTAGATCTAATTTCGAATCACGCTACGGGACTTAAGGCATACATGATTGATGGTACATCCGTATTCAGAGATATCGAATCTTCCGATGACGGCTCAAGAAACCCTGGTTCTGGGCCAGGGGAAAAGGCTGGCATCTATCTCAGAAGTGCTAGTTGGCCTGTAACTTTGGAAGACGTCAGCGTGACGGGCGCGCAAGGATCCGGAATCCTACTCTGGAAGGGAGGTGCAACAGGATACAATTGGACAACTACTCAGAATGGTGGCGTGGGCATCGATGTCAGAGAATTCCATCCAGAGGTAGTAGGACTCACATCTTCGATGAATCAGCTTTCTGGCGTACGAATCATGGACTCATCTAATGTTTGGATAGAGAATGCTCTTACTTCCGGAAATGGAGCTATGGGGGGCATAAATTCAGATAAGGCAGGATTTTCATTCATCCGTTCAAACGATTTTATCAGTTCGGGTAAGAATGTGAGTTGTGTAAATTGCACATCCAATAGCGATAAAGTAGGCTTTTCTATAGTCGACAGCATAGATCTGCAGTTGACTGGAATAAGCTCTGTTTCCCCCTTATCCGGGCTTGCAATATCTGGGGATGGGACCGACCTTCAGAGAAATGGACCGATCCTAATCAACGGAGCCAATCTGCACACGGATTCAATCAACCCTGCTGTGGTAATGCAGTCGATCGACGCCCATCTTGTTGACGTTTCGATATCCGGAATATCTGGAGGGCTGGAGTGGACTCCCTCTGGCCCGTCAGAATCCAGCATAGTCAACAGCCATATCACCGGAGTGAGCGGATGTGCTTCGTTCTCCGGATTCAATTCCGTAGTTATCAGAAATGTAGTTTTCAATTGCACCACTCAAAGTCCGCCTTTATTCCATTCCTCAAACGCATCGCTAAGCAATGTCGAATTAATCGGTCCACCCTCTCTAAATCTCTCATCAGGGAGTATCATAAATTGGATTTCTTCATCCCCCATCAGCGAGCCATCATCAGACGATTTTGACGATCTGTTGAACGTCTCTTGGATGATTCAAGCAGAGACTGTCAATCAAAACGGATACGGAATACCATATGCAGGGTTGAACCTCTCATTTGATTCACATCAGCAAGGCCAGGATCTGATCATGCCGTACTCTGGCAGATCAAATATTGGCCCATATGTGGGCCAAACCTGGAATAATAGTGCAGGCTGGTCTTCCGTAGCCAGTGTACAAGGCGTTTGCTCATATGGCGGCTACAGTAACTCAACGGATATCATGCTCTTGAACCAGGATATTTCATTGATATGTGAAATTGATCTCCCAAATCAGCCGCCATTCATTGTTTGGGACTCGCCCAAAGACGGATCGATATTTGGAAGTTCAGACAGGGTCATCTTGAATGCCACTAATTCTTGGGACATGGATAACGACTCACTCACATACTTGTGGACAAGTTCCATCGACGGGATTCTAGCGGGGCCATCCGCTATATCTTCGTTTATAATCGCGAATAGTGGGCACGAGGATTCCCCGAATCTTAGTGATGGCCAACACATCATTACCCTAGAGGTCTGTGACACGACTGGTCTATGCTCAATCGATCAGCGTTCAATCGAATTACTCAACCTCCCGCCTTCTGTATCTGTGGAAGCATCACCTCAAATCTCTCCGTTCGGAGTGATGAGTCTCGGCATGACAAGAAATGCGACTGTCGATTTGTCTGGAACTTATGATCCAGAAGATGATGTCCTTCAATGTTGGATTCAAACCAGCTACGGTGCGAACATTTCCTTCAGTCCGCCATGCGATAATGTCTTCTCGGTCGGCTTTGACCAATCAGAAGATGCATTCACCGCAACAGTATCTGTGTATGATGGGTCAAATCAGCCGGTTTCATGGACCTTCACAGTTGATCATTTCAATGAGCTACCTGAAATATATCACTCAATCACCCGATTAGGAACAACCTCTGAGGATATGTTGGAAATAAGCTTCGAAGGAACCTCTGACCCCGAAGGAGATACATTGCATCTTTCAATAGAATCTGACTTGGATGGACTCATATGGTCTGGAATCGAGGAATTTGATGGGAATTCATGGCAAGGACGACTTTCGAAAGGGATACACCTGGTAACTTTGAGTGCATGGGACAACAACCCAGAGAATGCGGGTCGAAAGTCCTATCATCAGGTAGAAATTGAAGTCACAAATTCAGATCCAAGGTCCGTTATTGCATTTCCACCAGAGGGTTACACGACAGACTCTTCAAATCTGATTGAATTCAGTGCAACTGGATCAGGCGACCAAGACTTGCACTGCATGGATCTCCCTCAAGAGGGATGGGGTCTGCTGTGTTCCCTAAGAGGGTCCTCAAATGATTTGGTCAGTGTCGTGTGGAATATCGATGGCCAATCAGAGCCGCTATCAACCGAGTGGAGTTTTCAGTCCCGGCTTCCAGAAGGACAACACATTCTGACGCTCACGGTGGATGATGGATTGGGTAATCCCGCACATTCGCATGTCAATCTCTCTGTTACTCCCTCTGCTCCTGTCATCATCATAGACAGCCCAGAGGACGGCGCAATATCAAAATCAAATG
>MDTG01446228.1_pt1 | contig 16246 bp, 13 predicted proteins | sample 811421 | NCBI WGS metagenome assembly MDTG01 (sample SAMN05326645, study PRJNA326480) | marine metagenome | isolation source: seawater | place: Pacific Ocean: South East | collected 2011 | reverse complement strand
TAATCGTACTCAATTTGTGCACCGTTTTGCATCAATCTCCTCCTACTAATTTTATATACAAGTCACAATACGTCACTTATGAAAATATCTTAACTAAAATGCTCTAAATATTTACTTAATTTTAGTACAATTTAAGAATAATATTTAATAAAAAATAATATTAAGCGATAAATCTAAACTTATGGGAATTATAAAGTTTGAGATAAAGAGTGTATTTCTTAATATTTAAAGAATTATAAGTTTAAGTTATAGTTTTTTAAATATTGATATTTGTCTAAAAGAGATAAAATTTGTCCTATTTCGCTATATTTAGGCTATACATATAATCATAACAATTATCAAAACCATAATAGATAAAAGAAAAATCTAAATTTTATTTTATCTAAGCTAGTAAATTAATTTTAATCATAATTTCATTTGTGAAGTTTTTACAAGTAAAAAAATAATTATTTTTTGTCATTTTCATGCTACTTTGATGAAGCAATTAATTACTATAATTACTTCCAGTTTTTGATAGCTATTTGAGTCTCTCTTTGCATAGTTTTTTTCTTTAAATCTTCTCTTTTATCATGAAGTTTTTTACCTTGTGCAGTAGCAATTTGAACTTTTACTTTATTTTTTGCATTGAAATACATCTTTAAAGGAACAATAGAGATTCCATCTTTAGTAACTTTTTCAAAAAGTTTTGCAATTTGTTTATTATGTAAAAGAAGTTTTCTTTCTCTTCGTTCATCTGGTCTATATGTTACATGAGCTGTATTTAAATGAGAAATATGCATATTAAATAAAAACACTTCCCCTTTAATAATACGAACAAATGAGTCTTTTAAATTTGCACGTCCTTCACGCATAGCTTTTACTTCACTACCCTCTAATACAATTCCAGCTTCCATTGATTCCATGATTGTAAAATCATGAAAAGCTTTTTTATTTTTGAAAACTAAATTCTTTTTTTCTTCTTTTTTCTTAGCCATTGTTTACCTTAAAAAATGAACTTCCACTACCACTAAAATACCAGTTTTTCTTTGCATACTCTTTTAATTCTGGTTTTGTAGTAATAGCAGGTTCATATAAATCATTTGCTTCATATATATTGAACTCTTTTAAAATATCTAAAGAATTCATTGATAATAAGCGTTTAGCATCTTCTTTTGAAATTTGTTTATAAAACTTTTCTCTAAAAACTTTAAATATTTCACCTGTATTACACTCAATTTTTGGTGTAATAGTTTCAATATCTAAAACTTCTTCATCAAATTTTTCTACAATTTCTCCAATACCTCTTACATTTGCACTATCATATTCATAAACAAAAAAAGGAACATCAGCACCTATTTTCACTGCAATTTTACAAAGTTCATCTTTTGATAGATTTAATTCACAATATTTATTTACCATAATAAGAAATGTAGCAGCATTTGAACTGCCACCGCCAAGTCCAGCAAACTCAGGGATATTTTTATCTATTTTTACACTATAAGTATTAAAAAATTCTTCAACACCTTTGTATTTTTTTAGTAAAATGTATGCTTTATATACAGTATTGGATTCTAATTTACATCCAAAATCTCCTATAATATCCATAGCCTTCTTATTAGTTTTAACAAATGACATATTATCGTACAAATTATGAACTCGTACAAATCTGGATACGAGTTCATGATAAGTATCTCTCTTATTGGCAATTTTCAAAAATATATTAACTTTTGCATATGACTTATAGTTTGTCATCTTGTTACCTTATTCAATAAGTAAGTTACATCTTTTTCTATAATTTCAACAATACTAAAAAAATCATCAAAAACAATTAAATATTTTCCATTTTCTTTTGTTTCTAAATAATCAATAGAGATTTTTTTACCATCAAATAACCACTGTTTTGTACCTAAGTAATTATTTACAGGAATATCTAAATAATCTAAAGGATTTAAATCTTTTTCATTTTCATAAAAAAATTTTCCCTCGTTAATTCTTTCTAAATAAGATAAAGTTCCTTTTGCATTTAATCTTTCACACAATATTTGTGCTAATGATCTTATATATGAACCCTCGCTAACACTTGCTTCAAAAGTTATAAAAGGATGATTATAGTTTATAAACTTTGTATCTAAAATATTCATTATAGATTTTTTCATTTCAAACTCAATTCCATCACGTGCTAAATCATAAGCTCGTTTTCCATCAATTTTCTTTGCTGAAAATTTTGGAGGAGTGTATTCTATTTCACCTTTTAGTTTTTCAATCTCTTTTATTATATTTTGCTTATCTAAAGTTTTTGACTCATTTATACTTGTTACATTTTCTATATCAAAAGAATCTGATTGAACTCCTAACCAAATAACTGCTTTATATGTTTTTGGAGTTTTTGAAAGATATTTAAATAGTTTTGAATATTGTCCAAAAGCTACAATTAAACATCCACAAGCAAAAGGATCAAGAGTTCCAGAGAATCCTGCTTTTTTATTTTTGTATTTTCTTTTTATTCTATTTAAATACGAATTAGAAGATGTAAAAATTGGTTTTTTAACAACTACTAACTTATTTAAGGGTTCTTTATTATAAAGTCTTTTTTGCATTATGCTCTTGTCTTATTCTATATTTTTTCAACAAATGATGATAAAATATCTCTTGATGTACCACCAAAATTGATTGTAAGCTTATAATCTTTTCCAGCTTTATTTGCTTTTTGAACTCTTCCCATACCAAAAATTTTGTGCTGTACTAAGTCACCTTTTCTATAAGCTGAGTGTTTTTCAATTGTTAAAGAACCTTTAATAAGTCCAGATTCACTTAAAAATCTACTTTTTTGTAAAATTGCTCTTTTCCCTTTATAAAATCTTGAATGCACAAAAGATAGAGTTAAGTTATCCATAGCTCTTGTAACTGCAACATAACCAAGTCTTCTTTCTTCTTCAATATCAGAACCATCTCCTGTTAGCGGGAAGAATCCTTCTTCAAGTCCAATTATAATCAAGTTTCTAAATTCTAAACCTTTTGAAGCATGAATACTCATCATAGAAATAGCTTCATTATTATATTCACCATTTTCACTCTCTAAAGCAATTTCATTTAAAAAGTCTTTTAACTCTAAGTGAGGATTTTGAATAAAATAGTCTCTAATATATCCATAGAACTCATCAACATTTCCTTGTCTCTCAAAACCATCTGGAACATTATCATATGAAGCTCTGTAATCAAATGTATCTTCAAATGCATCTAAAAACTTCATCTTTGATTCTTCTAAAACATCTTTTAAATCCATTATTGAAGCTTCAAAAACTTTTAATGTTCTTGAATTTTTCTTACCAACAATTCCTGCTAATTCATCAGCATTTAACTCTTGAATAAGTTGAAAAATTGGTTTTTTTGTTTCTATTGATTTTGCTTCAAGTTTATCAATTGTTGTTTTACCAATACCACGTTTTGGTTTATTCACAATTCTTTTTAAAGAGAAGTTATCATTTGCATTTGTTAAAATTCTAAAAAATGCTATTAAATCTTTAATCTCAGCTCTTTCATAGAACTTCATACCACCTACTAATTTGTAGTTTAATCCAGCTTTATTAAAGCCTTCTTCAAGCGACCTTGAAAGTGCATTAACTCTAAATAATATTGCTATATCTTTTGCATTAGTTCCACTATCTAATAATGATTTAATATCATCAATTATTTTTCTAGTTTCCTCATTTTCATCATGTGATTCATAAACTTTTATTGAATCACCTTTTTTTCTAGTTCCTTCTAATTTTTTACCCAATCTATCACGATTGTGTTCAATTAATTGATTTGCATGATTTAAAATAGTATCTGTTGATCTATAGTTTTTTTCTAATTTCACTACTTTTGTATCTTCAAAATCTTTCGAAAAATTTAGAATATTTTTTATAGTTGCACCTCTCCAACCATAAATACTTTGATCATCATCCCCAACTACACAAAGGTTATTGTGAGTTGAACATAAAAGTCTTAATAATCTATATTGAAGTTCATTAGTATCTTGGTACTCATCAACCATAATATATTGATATCTTTGGCTTGTTTGCTCTGCTAATTTTTGATTCTTTTTTAATATTTCATAAGGCAATAATAACAAATCATCAAAATCTACTAGATTGTTTTTTAAAAGATATTCCTGATATTTTTGATATACAAGTGCAATTTGCTGATATAGCTTTAATTGAGCAGCTGCAATTGCTTCTGTTGGTGATATTAATGTATTTTTATATTTAGATATTTCAGATACTAAAAGTGATGTTGTAATCTCTTTATCAATAGATTTTATAATTCTTTTTTTATCATCTGTATCGATTATGATAAAGTTGTTTTTTCTTCCTAGTTCACTCATATGAAACTTTAGAAATAATAATCCAAATTTATGAAATGTACATAATAAAGGTGGAGTATTTAAAAATGCTTGATTAATTAAGCTGTGTGCTCTTTCTCTCATTTCAGAAGCCGCTTTATTTGTAAAAGTTAAGGTTAATATTGAACTTGGATCTATTCCTATAGAAATTAGATAAGCTAATCTTGTCGTAATTGTTTTTGTTTTCCCCGAACCTGCACCTGCAAGAATTAGTAGTGAACCATCAATGTGTTCAGCTGCACTTTTTTGCGAATCATTTAATAATGATAATAAATTTTCTGACATTTCTTCTCCCATAATATATAATTATAGCATATATTAAATAAATTCATTATTCTTAATTATTCTATATATAAATAAATGTTATGATAATCATAAATTATTTCACGGAGGATATAATGCTAACAGATTTTGCTAAATTGCAGACTTTTTTAACTGTTGTTAGAGAAAAGTCTTTTTCAAAAGCTTCAGCAAAACTTGGTATTTCACAACCTGCGGTTACACAACAAATGAGATTTATTGAAGATTATTTAGATATTCAAGTAGTTGATAGAAAAAAGAATGGTATTAGACTTACAAAAGAGGGTCAAATGCTTTACTCTATTGCTTTAAAAATAGAAAAATGTGTTTCTAATGGAGAAAAAGAATTACTAAAGATTATGAATAAAGATGTAACTTTTGTATTTGGTGCATCATTTATTATTGGGAATTACATATTACCAAGATTTTTAAACAATCTAAAAGAGAATATTAATAATGAAGTTTCAATAAATGTTTCAGTTTCACATGAAGCTATTGAAGATTTATTAGATAAAAAAATTGATATTGCATTAGTTGAAAACTATGTTGCTAATGATGATATTATTTATAGAGAATGGATGGAAGATGAAATAGTAATATTTTCCAATCAAAAATTACCAGCAAAAGCAAAAGCTGAAGATTTATTATCATATAAATGGGTTTGTAGAAATCCTGAATCAAATACAAGAGCTATTTTTAAAGAAAACCTTGATAAAGCTGATTTTCCTGATTGTGATACTTTTGATGTTACAAGTGAAGTTACAAGTGCAACAACTATTGTACAGACTGTTTTACATTCAGACAAAACTATGACACCAACTGTTTCTATTGTTTCAAGAAATGCAATTGAATCATTACTTAAATCAGGTGCATTATTTGAATCAAGAATAAATAATCAAAAAATGGTAAGAAAACTATATATTGCATATAGAAAAGATAGAAAACATGATGCCTTTATTGACAATGTAGTTGACTATCTACTTAAAATCAAATAATTATTAGGATTAATTCCTAATAATTATCTTATAATACACATCCTTATATAACTACTTATATATGTACTTAAAATTAAAGGCATAAAATGGATGCAATTGATAAAATAGAACTTACATATCTTACAATTGAAGATCATAAAAAAATAGTACTTCTTATGAATGATGAATATCGACATTTAGATGATTCATCTTGGACTTTAGAAGAGTTTACAATTCTTCTAAAAAAATTTCCAAAAGGACAAGTTGGAATAAAAGTTGATGGAGAACTTGCTGCATTTGCACTTAGCATTGTTGTAGATTATAACAAGTTTGATGATTCACATACCTACAAAGAAATTACTGGAAATTATTCATTTAACACTCATGATGATAATGGAGATACACTTTATGGTGTAGATGTTTTTGTTAGCAAAAAATATAGAGGGTTAAGACTTGGACGAAGATTATACGAATTTAGACAAGAGCTTTGTGAAGAACTAAATCTAAGAGGTATTATATTTGGAGGTAGGCTTCCAAATTATAAAAAATATTCTAAGGAATTAACACCAAAAGAGTATATTTCAAAAGTTCGAGAAAGAGAAATTTATGACCCTGTATTAAATTTTCAACTATCAAATGATTTTTATGTAAAAAGAGTTTTAAAAAACTATCTAGAAGGGGATATTGAAAGTTGTGAATATGCCTCATTATTAGCATGGGATAATATCTATTATTCAAAACCTTCAAAGGCTCCAATGCAACAAAAAACTGTAATAAGATTAGGACTTATACAGTGGCAAGTAAGACCTTATAAAAATATTGAAGAAGTTCTAGAACAAGCTGAATATTTTGTTGATGCAGTATCAAATTACCGAAGTGATTTTGCCCTATTCCCTGAGTTTTTTAATGCTCCTTTAATGGCTGCATTTAATCATTTAGGAGAAGCTGAGGCTATTAGAGAATTAGCTAAATTTACACCTAAATTTAAAGAAGAGTTTTCAAGATTAGCAATTGCATATAATATAAATATTATTACAGGAAGTATGCCTGAACTAGTTGATGGCGATTTATATAATGTTGGTTTCTTATGTAGACGTGATGGTTCAGTTGAAAAATATGCAAAAATGCATGTAACTCCTGATGAAAAGAAAGTTTGGGGATTAAAAGGTGCAAATGAAGTAAAAACATTCAATACTGATTGTGGAAAAATTGGTGTTCTTATTTGTTATGATAGTGAATTCCCAGAATTAGGAAGAATGCTTGCAAATGAAGGAATGGATATATTATTTGTTCCATTTTTAACTGATACTCAAAATGGTTACTCAAGAGTAAGATTTTGTTCACAAGCAAGAGCAATTGAAAATGAGTGTTATGTAGCAATAGCTGGTTGTGTTGGTAACCTTCCAAAAGTTAGTAATATGGATATTCAATATGCTCAATCTGCTGTATTTACACCATGTGATTTTGCATTTCCTGCAAATGGAATAAAAGCTGAATCTACTCCAAATACAGAGATGATTTTAATTGCTGATGTTGATTTAGAATTGCTAAAAGAGTTACATAGTTTAGGAAGTGTTACAAATTTAAAAGACAGAAGAACTGATATATATGAGATTGAATTAAAAAAATAAAACCTTAGAGTATATACTCTAAGGGTTCAATTTCTAATTAAAATTAATTAATAATTAAAACCAACTTCTTCTAAAGCTGTTCTAATTTTTTTCATTTGTGAGTGTTTATTTCTACACCAATCAGGTGATAATAAACTATCATCATCAATTCCAGCTGTTATTCTTTGAACTGAAATATTTGAAGGTAAATCAACAATTGATTTTACAACTGTATCAATATATAACTCTTCACTAATTGGAGTAAATCTTCCTTTTCTAAACTCATTTGTAAGTAATGTATTTTTAACTACATACAAAGGATGAAACTTAACAGAATCTACATTTAATTCAACTGTTTGCTTAAAACTCTCTAGCATCATCTCTTGAGTTTCATTAGGAAGTCCATATATTAAATGTCCACAAACATTTAAACCTTTTTCTTTACTTCTAGTAATCCAATATTTCATGTTTTCTACACTATCACCACGATTAATAGTCTCAAGTGTATCGTCATAAAAAGATTGTATTCCATACTCAATCCATATCTCTTTATCTTTTGATAAATCTTTTAAATAATCTAAAATTTCATCAGTAACACAGTCTGTTCTTGTACCAATACTAAGTCCAATTACATTATCAAAACTTAGAGCTTTTTCATATAAAGCTTTTAGTGTTGAAAAAGGCGCATAAGTATTTGTAAAAGATTGAAAATAAACAATATATTTTTTAGTTCCAAACTTGTTTTCTAATCTTTGTCTTGTTGCATTAAATTGCATTTCAAGCTGTTTTAGTTGATTATCTAAATACGGATTTTCTTCTATTCTTGGGTTTAGTTTAAACTTTGTTTTCTTTTCTTGTAAATTAGGAGAAAAGGAATCATTCTCACAAAAAGAACAACCACCTTTTGCCACTGTTCCATCAATATTTGGGCATGTAAACCCAGATATTGAGATAGGAACTTTATATATTTTTTCACCAAATTTACTTTTGAAATATCTTCCAATAGTTAAAACATTTTTTAATTCATTCATTTTACTCTTTTACGAAATAATCCCCGTCAAAGCTTTCTAATGCATAGTTTCTATCAGATCCAATAGCTGTTACTAAATCATCTACAGATAAATACTCTAAAGAATCTGCTTCAATATACTTGCATACTTCATCTTTATTCATATTATTAGAAATTAACTCTTCTTTATTAGGTGTATCAATACCATAATAACAAGGGAATTTTATTTCAGGAGAAGCAACTCTAAAGTGAACCTCTTTTGCACCAGCATCTTTAAGCATTTTTACAATTCTTTTTGATGTAGTACCTCGAACAATTGAGTCATCAATTACAAGCAATGTTTTACCTGCAATTAAAGATTTCATAGGTGAAAGCTTCATTCGCACTTTCAAGTTTCTCATCTCTTGTGTTGGCTCAATAAATGTTCTTCCAACATAGTGATTTCTTATTATTCCATACTCAAAAGGAACTCCACTCTCAGCAGCATAACCTAAAGCTGCAGGAACACCTGAATCTGGAACAGGAACAACCATATCATACTTAATAGTTGAACTAGCATCATTTTTAGCTAATGCCTTACCCATTTGTTCTCTTGTTCTATATACATTTTTTCCATCAATTACAGAGTCTGGTCTTGCAAAATATACATATTCAAAAGCACATGGTCTAAATTCTGGTTCAAAAAGTTGAATTGATTCTGGTTCTTCAAAATCTTCACTAAAGATTAACATCTCTCCTGGATTAACATCTCTTATAAATGTAGCATCGACTAAATCAAATGCACAAGTTTCAGATGCAACAATATAACCACCTGATTTTAATTTTCCTAAAGATAAAGGTCTAATACCATATTTATCTCTAATTACAAACTGTTTTGATCTTGATTGAACAATAAAACAGTATGCTCCAACAGTTCGCTCTAAAGCTTCTTTAATTCTATCTCTTAATCTATCTTTTGTATTCTTAGCAATTAGATGAATTAAATTCTCAGTGTCCATTCCTGTTTGATAAATGGCACCTTTATCAATTAAGTCATTTCTCACTTCTTCTTTATTGATTAAATTTCCATTGTGAACAATAGATATTTCACCAAGTTTATACTTAGCAAATACAGGCTGAGCATCTAAAATAGAATCTCCACCTGCAGTTGAGTATCTATTATGACCAATAGCCATATTACCTTTTAGTACTTTTAATGCAGACTCTTTAAAAACATCTGAAACTAAACCTCTATTTTTTATCGTGTGAATTTTTCCATCACATGATGAAGAAATACCAGTTGCTTCTTGACCTCTATGTTGCATTGCAAACAGAGCTAAAGATGCTAATCTAGCAGCATTATCATTACCATAAATTCCAACTATTGCGCACATTTATTTAACCTTATAAAAAAAGAAAAAAGTGAAAGTGATGCACGACTGCAAGAAGCAAATACTGCTTGCAGTCAAAATGTCTTTTTTCTCTTAGTTTTATTTTATTTTATTATTTACTTTTTATAGACCTAAAGCATCATTGATTGAGTATAATTTTGGTTCTTTTGCAATTATCCATTTAGCAACTTTTATAGCACCTTTTGAAAAAGTGTTTCTAGCAGTTGCAGTATGATTTAATTCTAAAAATTCACCATCATTATATAAACCAACAGTATGACGACCTACGATGTCTCCACCTCTTAATGCCATAACTGCAATTTCATCTTTAGTTCTTGCACCAATTTGTCCATCACGTCCAGAAACTCTAACTTCATCAAGATCTAAACCTCTAGCATCAGCTGCATGTTCAGCAAGTGTTAGAGCTGTTCCTGAAGGTGAATCAACTTTATGCTTATGATGTTGTTCTACAATTTCAATATCAAAATCTGCCAGTGTTTTAGAAGCAAGAGCTACAAGTTTATTTAAAACAGCAACTCCTAAACTCATATTAGTAGCATATAAAATAGGTACTAATTTACTAGCTTCAATTAATAAGTTTTGTTGATGTTTTGTAAATCCAGTAGTAGCGATTACTAAAGGTTTTCTTGCACCATTTTCTACAACTTCTGTTAATAAAGCTTCAGTAGCACCTGGTGCACTAAAATCAATAATTACATCTGAAGAATCAAATAATACTTTCATATCATTTGTAACAACTGTATCTTCAGGTAATTGTTTTGTTAATTTATCAAAAACATGAACAGCACCTACTCTTGCTTGCTCATCATGCTCTAAATCATCAATTAATAATGAACCAACTCTTCCTGTACTACCTAGAATTCCTACTTTAATCATATTTTATAATTTCCCTTTTATCCAATATATTCAATAATATTAACAGCTGCAGTTGCACCATCGCCTGCTGCACAAACTACTTGTTTAGAAGCTTCAATTCTAACATCACCAGCTGCATATAATCCTGCTACATTTGTTCTCATTCTTAAATCAACAACAATTTCACCAGCTTTATTAGTTTCACATAAAAATGATCCATCTTCTTGTTTTAATGAGTCATTTAATACATCACGACCTACAAAAACAAATACACCTGGAACTGGAATATCTCTTATATCTCCAGAGATTTTAGATTTAACTTTTAAACCAGTTACTCCCATATTATCACCATAAACTTCTTCAATATCACAGTTTGTAACTTCTTCAATATTTTCTGCATTTTTCATATGCTCAATAGTTGAAGGTGCTGCTCTATATGTATCCCGTCTATGAACTAAATATACTTTTGAACACATTTTTGATAAGTAAACAGCTTCTTCTAAAGCAGTGTCTCCACCACCAATTACTGCAACTTCTTTTCCTTTATAGAAAAAACCATCACAAGTTGCACAAGTTGAAACACCTCGTCCAAATAATTTATCTTCACCTTTAAATCCTGCACGTCTAGGAACTGAACCAGTTGCTAATAATACTGTTTTAGCTTCTTGAGTTTTTCCATCTGCAGTTGTAAGTGTAAAAACTTCATCTTTTTTTGTAACAGACATAACTTGGTTCATTTCATGTTTTAAACCAAATCTTTTACATTGTTCTGGCCAATCTTCCATTAAAGCCATTCCCGTTACAACTTCTTTTTGCCCTGGGTAATTTTCAATCTCTGATGAAGTTGTTATTTGTCCACCAGGCATTCCCATTTCGAACATTGTAACATTATTTAAACCACCTCTTGTTGCATAAAGACCAGCTGTTAATCCTGCAGGTCCTCCTCCAATAATTGCTAAATCTAACATATCAAATTCCTTATATTTTAGTGTTTATAATTTATAGTATTTATTAAAAAGCTAATAATACTAAAATCTTTGTAAGTTACAGTTTAATTAAAACCATTTTAACTTTTGTATAAATTTTATTATATTAGTTTTACATTCTTATTTAAAGAATACCCCATTCCTTTTGTTATCACTATTGAATCATTTGGTATTTTTTTTCTTAGCCTTTTTATCATTGCTCTAATATTCGTAAGATTAGTGTCATCACCTTCCCACACATACTCTGATATCTCTTCATAACTTGCTACATGATGCAGGTTTTTTGAAAAAAGTTCTAAAAAAAGTATCTCTTTTTTTGTTAATTCTATCTCTTCTTTATCTTTATACAAAATATGATTTATAAAATCAAATTCATAAACCTCATCAAACTTTAGAAATCTTCTTTGTATTACACATAATTTTTTTACTTTTTGAACTAATTCTAAGATATAAAAAGGCTTTTTTATATAATCATCACAACCCAATTCATAGGATTTTTGAACTTTTTCTAAGTCATGATTTGAACTAATTATAATCACTGGTGTATCTTTATGATTAATTCTTAATAATTCAAGAAGTGAAATACCATCAATATTAGGAACATTAATATCTAAAATAAAACAATTATATCCATTATCAAGAACAGCTAAAGCCTCATCTCCATCTATAAAAGTATCAACTTTATAACTCTCTTTTTCTAAAGCCATTTTCATGACATTTAATAGTCTTTCATTATCTTCAAGAATTAATATTTTCACTCTACATTCCCTAAAATCATTTTAAAACAAGCTCCATTATTAATATTTTCAACTTCGATTTTACCATCCATTTTATCTTCTATAATCATTTTTGCCATATACAGACCAATTCCATGTCCATCTTTTTTAGTAGAATAATAAGGTTTGAAAATCTTTTTTATTTTAGCTTTTTCAATTCCACCTGCATTATCTTGTATTTTTATAATTAATTTATTATCTTCATTATAAAACTCTATATCTATTTTTCTATTTTTCAAATCATTTTTTAGAAGTTCATCTTTAGCATTATTTATAATATTTAAAGTAGATTGCATAAACTCATTTCTATATCCATATATATTTGTATTTGTATTTTCAAAAACTTCTATATCTACATCTATATAGTTATATTTGATATTATGACTTACAATCTGTAAAATTGAATCAATAGACTCTTTTGCATCAAAGACCTTCTTTTCATTTGAGGGAACAATAAAGTTTTGAAAATCATTAATTGTTTTATTCATATAATCAACTTGTGTCATTATATCTTTTACATAAGATTCATCTTCATTAGTATTAGAGTTTGAACTATAAAAACTCTCTTGTGCTATTGTTGTAATTTCAACTAAAGGCGATTTCCATTGATGTGCAATTGAGGAAAATATTTCTCCAATTTCTGCAAGTTTTGATTGCTGTATTACAAACTCTTGATTCTTTTCACGCTCTAACTCAAACTCTTTTTCTTTTGTAATATCAGTAAAAATAGTAACCGTTCCTGTCTCTTTTGTTTTACTATCACAATACGAAGCTTGTTTTATAAAATAAATTTTCTTTTCATTCTTTGATGTTTTAAATTTAAAAAGAGTATTTAGCTTTTTATTCTCTTTATATTTATCAAGTATTGATAAAAGTTTTAAGGCATTTTCATTATCTTTAAAATCTTTTAATTTCCTACCATAAATATCTTCACTTTGTAAACTAAGGAAATTACAAAACTTTTTATTTGAATCAATAATTTTTCCATCTTTATTTTGCCAAAATATTGGACTTTCAATAGCATTTAATAATACTGAATCAAACTCTATTCTTTGAATTAACATCTTCTCTGTTTTTTTACGTAAATATATATTATGAAATAAACCAATTATTAGAAGAACTAAAATAGGAGATATTGTAAAAACGAAATCTATTAAACCTCTATTTTTATCATAAAAAGTCAATCTTCTATTTACAATTTCATACTCATAAGGTACTTGATTTACTGCAAGTATAAATTGATCTAATTTTTTAGCATCAAATACATAATCAAAATCATTAAAGTTTTTAATCTCGTAGTTTTTATTTTTTATAATATCCAAAGCCATTAAAGCAGAACTATTTCCAAACTTTTCTAAATCAACAATTTTCCCACCAACAGAGCCTTTTTTATTAAAAATTGAGTCTGTAATAAATACTGGAACCTTAGAGTTTTTTATAAACTTAGCAATTGCTTGGTTTTTATTTAGTTTTCCATCACTATTTTTATAAAAACGAATAAATAAAATTGCACTATTCTCTTCATATTTTGAAAATCTTTTCTCCAAATTTTTTAGATTATCTTCTCTTAAATAAATTAATTCGTATTTATTATGGAAATTATCAAATAACTCTTTTATCAATGGTTCTGTATGTTTTGCATTTATGCTTTTATCATTTATTACATATAGTTTTTTAATTGTTGGAATTATTGTCTCTATTAGTTTTACATTTGAATCTAAGTCTCTTTTTTCAAGTAAAGCTGAGACTTTATTTTCAACATTATATTTTTTTGCTTTTTCTTGAGAAAAATTTTCAATTCCCACAGCTAAAATAGATTCTTTAGAAAAAAACTCATTGTAGTTTTCTAAAACAAAATCATAAGCAAATCTATCAACAGCTATTACTAAATCATAATTACGATTTTGAAGTTGCACTTTATAAAGATTTTTTAAATTTTTATAATACTCTTTTGATGTAATTCTTTTTGAATCCATATATAAAATATTAAAATCTATATCTTGATGTTTATATAATACTTTTTCTAATCCATAAACTATCTTATCACTAAACTCATAACCTTTGTGATAAGAGTTAATAATCAAAACAGAAGAATTTGCAAAAAGTAAAGATGAGAAAAAAAATGTTGATAAAAGGATGTTAAAAATTAATAGTTTTTTCATAAAGCAATTATAGTAGATTATTGCTAACTATTAGATATAAAAAAGGTAACAAAATAGACTTGTTACCTTTTTTTAAATATAGAGAGTTTAAAGAATTGAATATCCTAAAAGAACTAGTGCACTTAAATATATAACTCCAAATACTGCTCCTAATTTCCACCATGTTGCTTGTGAAATATATCCAGCTCCATACCAAATAGGTGATGGTCCAGTTGCATAAGGTGTTAAAATCCCCATAAGTCCTAAAGAACCTACTAATAGTAATGCTAAAGGTTGAATCATCTCTGCAGGTAATAAATTTGCTGCAACTCCTAAAAATAGTGGTAGTAGTGCAACTGTATGTGCAGTAACACTTGCAAAGAAATAGTGAAATACAAAGAATAACACAACTAAAAGTATTACTATTGAAACTGGATCCATGCCAACTAAACCACCTGAAATTAAACCTGCTGCCCATTTTAAGAATCCAACTTGTTTTAAGCCAGACGCCATTGCAACTAAAGTAGCAAACCAAATAAATACATTTATTGCAGCTTTATTAGTAATAACATCTTCCCATGTAATAACATCTGTTAAAACAAGTAAACATAATACTGCTAAGGCTGCTGTTGTGCCATTTACTCCAATTTGTTTACCAAATATCCACATAACAAGAGCAAGTATTCCAAGACCTAACATAATAAGCTCTTTTTTACTAATAGGACCCATTGAAACTAACTCTTTAGCAGCCCAAGCAGGTGCTTCTGGAGATTTTTTTTGTTCAGGTGGGTAAACAATATATGTTAAATATGGAACTAGTAAAAATAAAGGAATCATTATAATTGCTAATGTACTAAACCATTCACCCCATGCAATTGTAATACCTGTACTTTTTTCTACTAAAGATACTGCTAATAAATTTGGTGCAAGTGCTGTTAAAAACATAGAACTAGTTACACAAGTTGCGGCAATTGCTACCCAAGAAATATATGAACCAATTTTTCGAGGCTCATTATCTGGAGTTGAATTAAACATTTGTGGAATATTAATAGCTATTGGGAAAATAGTTCCCGCACTTCTTGCTGTATTTGATGGCATAAACGGTGCTAAGATTCCATCAGCAAAAGCAACTGCATATCCAAGACCTAGAGTCGTTTTCCCAAGAAGTTTTACTAATAATAAAGCTATTCTTTTACCTAAGCCAGATTTTCTATAACCAAGAGCGAACATAAATGCTGCAAAGATTAACCATATTACTCCATTTGAAAAACCACTTAAAGCCCAAGTTCTACTAGCTTTTGCAGTTTCACCTACAAGACCAAAAACAGCTGCAAAAGAAACCCCTGTTAAACCAATTAATGCTGCAGGAATTGGTTCTAAAATCAATCCTACGATTACTCCTAAAAATACTGCGAAGAAATAGTGTGCATTTACACTTAAGCCCTCAGGCGTTGGTAAAACAGCAACTACAATAGCTATTATAATTGGTAGTGCCATTTTCATATTATTACTTAGTGTCATGATAAACTCCTTATCTTTTTATTCAATTTATTTATATTGAAATGATAAAGAAGAAAGATGACTTTAATATGACTTTAGAGCTAAGATTAAAGATTTTTGGCATAAAAAAAGGTAAGACTATAAAAGTCTTACCTTTTTTAAATAATTGATAGTATTTATTACATTAATGAGTTAATTTTGTCAGTAAATGCTTGTTTTGAAGAAGCACCAACCATTTGATCAACAACTTCACCATCTTTCATGAAAATGATAGTTGGAATAGATCTGATTCCATATTTTACTGCTAAGTCTTGTTCTTCATCTGTATTTACTTTACAAAT